>Ga0114129_10005256_pt1 | contig 18252 bp, 30 predicted proteins | sample RhiMetdeltSRZDD1_FD_80071 | JGI IMG/M metagenome (GOLD analysis project Ga0114129, IMG submission 80071) | Populus rhizosphere microbial communities from Tennessee, USA - Rhizosphere MetaG P. deltoides SRZDD1 (version 2) (version 2) | ecosystem: Host-associated > Plants > Roots > Rhizosphere >...
GGAAAGCAGTTGCCGCTCGATGCGCTTCCAGCCGGAACTGTCGAGCAGCGCCCGCAGTTCCACGCGGGCCTCGGCGCGTTCCACCTGATCGTCGGTCGGCAGATGGTCCGGCGGCAGGATCATGTTGCTTCACACATGTGTTCGTAGTTACCGCGAATCCAGTCCCCGATTCTAAAAATAGAGTGGCACTGCATGCATTTCATCGCTCCACACTCGCAGGCGAGATAGTGCCGGTCCTCATACGGAAAACCGCCGCCATCGAAATCAAAGTCGTGCTTACCGTCCGGACCGCCGATCGGGCAGGGTCCGCCTGGATCAAACACGCCTTTCATGCGCCTCTCCTTTAAGCCATCGGGGCGAGCGGTCCATAATGGCCGGCGTCCTCCCGCACATCCTGACGCTGGCGCATGCCTTCGATCACGTGCGTCAGACGGACCACGCAGTCCGCCAGTTGTTTCGCCGCCGCCACGGGGTCCGTCTCCACGCTCTGCAGCGCCTCTTCCGCGTCTTGTCGAATCCATTCCAGGTCGGTCATGTGTTCGCCTCCTCCGGTTCCAGCGCGTGCTTGATCGCGACCGGCATCAGGGCCTTCGTCAGTTCGCTATACATCCGGCGCGATTCATTCGACTGGTCGGCCTCCAGCCGCATCTGCTCGAGCTGCGTCTGGTGGTCCTGCTTGCCGCGCTGGATGACGGCCTGACTCTGGATGCGCTTGTCCTGCATGCGCTCCTTCAATATCTGGTCCGGGGGCGGCTGCTTCAGCATCTGCTGCTCGGCGGGCGTGAGGGAGCGGATCAGGTCGGCGCGATTCCGGTAGCCGGTCATGTCGAGGACCATATTGAAGAGCTCGGCGAAATCCACGGTCTGGCCGATCTGCGCCAGCTGCGCCATGAACGCGGGATTCGCCACCGACTGCATGATCAGCGGAAACGTCTGCATCAGGGCCATCTTCGACTGCATCCGCGCCGAGGCCCGCATGTAGAACTTGAGCTTCGCGAGGGCCACCACTTTGGCCAGAGGCAGCGCGATCGGCGGATACAGCTGGTTCAGCGACACCACGCCATTCAGGATCGGCTCGATGAAGGTGTCTTCCAGATTTTCCACCAGATACTGGATGCGCGAGGAACCCGCGTTCACGATGGCCCCGATGCCGGTGGCGGTGCGCGAGGCCGAGTTGCCTCCGGACTGCGGCATGCCCGTGGCGATCAGATCGGTGAGGCCGGTGGTCTTCTGCACCCGCGCTTCCGAGGCGTTCACTTCGATATAGACTTGCCCGGTGATCTCGCTCACCTCGGTCAGTTTGTAATCCGCGCCGGGGGTGTCGACCGGAATCACCTGACCGGGGCGCACCCGTAACTGATAGGCGGGGACATTCAATCCGCGGCGCACCTGCACGGGCCGGTGGATGTTGAGCGAGAGTTCATCCAGCCGGTTGCCCAGGATCGCCACCTGCAGCCGCTGCTCGCCTTCCACCACATCGCAGATCCCCTGCGCGTAGAAGCGGTCGAGCACGTCGGCATAGAAGGCGTCGTAGAAGTGGACCAGACCGTAGGGATTCGGCTTGTTGAGGATCGGGATTTCGCGGTTGAGCACCCAGACCACGCGGTCTTCCGACCAGCGGGCGATCACTTCCATGCGCTTGCCCGCCGGGTCCACCGTCTTGTCGTTCTGCGGCGCCCAGCTCGCGGAGCGCATCGATTCGGAGACCGCTTTGGTGATGTCGCCCTGTGCGGAGGGTTTCATCTTGGCCAGCTGGACGAGTTCCTCGTTCGAGGGGATATTGAATTCCTTGTTCTTCCGCAGGCCGTCGAAGTAGGCGATGGGCTTCAGCGCCCGCACGCAGCAGTAAGCGGCATCCTGAATGATCGGTGAAGGGCAGTTCGGATCGATGTAGAAGTCCTTGAGCGAAATGTATTCCAGCTTCGGGCGATTCACGATTTCGGTGGACTGCACTTTATCCAGCACGCGGCGGGGGCGGCCCGGCGGACGGAGCATCTGCAGGATATTCCCGTTCATCGGAACCGGGGGCGGCGCGGGCTGTTTCCAGCGGGCCACATACTTCAGCGACTTGACTTCTTCCGATTCCCACGAAAGTCCCGCGATCCCGTTGCCGTAGATCATGGCGCTCTTGATCGCCCGCCGCATCACTTCCCGCGCGCTGGTGTCCTCCATCTGCCGGATCACCAGCGCCTGAAAGTCGCGGGCGTCCCGCGCCGTCGTGCCGGCGGCCAGATCCGGGTCGGTCTGGAACCAGGGATCTTCGGCAAAGATGGCGCTCATGATCTTGGGGAGCAGGGCCTCCACCTGTTCGAAGGCGACGAAGACCGGGACGGAGGCACGCGGGATCTTCGTCCCTTCCCAGTATTTCTGCTGGACCCAGCCGAGGTACAGCTCGTCGGCGATTCTGAAGCGCCAATCGTGGTTCGCCGTGCGGTAGGATTCGGCGGCGCTGAAATCCTGCACCGTGATTTTCTTCGCCATCGCGTCCGACCACGGATCGATCGGCTCCAGAATGCGATTCTCTTCGGTATTCGTGAGCGGTTCGTTCGCTCTGACTTCGATGGTGCTCACCCGTTGTCCTCCACCAGCGCAAAACTCACGAACGGACCGGTGATCCGGATCTCAATCACCGACTCGCCCGGCATGTCGATGGAGGCTTCCGCAAACTGCTGCATGTCCGGGTCGGGCACCTCCTGCTCGGCCAGAATGGCGCGGATCTCGTTCAAGGTGGTGCGGGCGATCCGGATGTCGTTGCTCATATCCCCGTCATCCGTGAATACACTTCATCATTGGCCGTCGGCGCATCGTAGAGGAACCGCGGCTGTTTGGTGATGTCGTCGAAGCCGAGAAATTTGTTCTCCCCCAGCTTCGGCACCAACTCCCCCATCGGATCGGCCGGAATCATGTCGTAACTCAGGCCGCCGTCCCGGTTCTGCATCTGGTCCGCCATCGTATCCAGAATGTCGTCATGCACGTTCTTCGAAGGAAAGCGCGTGATTTCCTGCAGCAGGTCGGTGCGGAAGGGCAGGTCGTCGGCGATGCGGATCAATTTCGCCTTGAACCACGGCTGCAGCCCGCGGATGCGCGACACTTTCGAAGTCTGGGTATCGCGCGGGATGTCGATCAGGGGCGGCAGGAACTGGCCGCGCTTCACCTGCTCGCGCCGCAGGAAGGGCTCGAGCGTTTTCCAGCGGGCTTCCTTCTCCACTTTGAAATCCAGGATCCGGGGATAGCGGCGGAAGAGGTCGTAGAAGAGGTCGATCACTTCCAGTTCGGTGAAGTGTCCGCGATGGCCGTCGACGAAGTACATGCGCCCGTCGGCGTCGAAGCCGGAGAGGTTGAGCACGATGAAATCGCCCGAGGCGCGCTCTTCCATCGAGGCCAGGTCGACGGTGACGTGGAGCGCGAGGCGCGGCAGGAGATTCCCGAGGACCGGACGCGGGACCCAGATGCCCATCAGGTCATCGAGCGTACAGAGCGCCGAATCGCCGGCCGCGGGCTTATTCCGCATCTGGGCGGAGTAAATATAAGGTCCCTGGGTGGCCTCCATCTTCTTCAGTTCCTTCCACGGGAAACGCGATGGCCAGAGCGTCTTCTGCCGGGTCGCGTCCTGTTCGGCGTCCCGGATATGGATGAGCCAGTCGCGCTCGGCTTCCGGCAGTTTCTCCTGCGCGTCGATGATGGTCCCGTAGAGATCGCCGAAGTCGTAGCGGGTGCCTTCGACAATCTTGAATCCCTGGTTCGGCAGATTCGAGCCCTCCGGCTGCTGATGGCGTTCGAGCAGGTTGTCCATGTAGCGGAAATGATCGATGACTTCCTTCAGCCCGCCGGGGGTCTTCACGTTTTCCTTGTCGACCATGTCGGAGCATGCCAGCACTTCGTAGTGGAATCCGGCGATGGTCTTGCCCACGGAGGATGCCGAGCAGGTCGGCTCCTTCAGTTTTTTGACCGTGCGGTTGGGCACGGTGAACTCTTCGAGGTTCCCGAAGTCGCCCGCTTTTTCCGCCTTCGGGCAGAAGTCCGGGAAGTGGTAGCGGAACATGGGATTGAACTGGAAGTGCGATTTGATCTCGCCGAGCACCGACTGCGAGAGGTCGGCGGTCGCGGAAGTGATCAGGATGCGGATGTCGGGATAGTTGAGGATCCACTGGATGGAGAGGGCCGCCGTGAGGATCGAGGTCTTCAAATGGCCGCGGGGATCGAGGAACAGGTAGTTCCGGTAGCCGGGCAGGGTCCAGAGATCCACGGCGGATGTATAGAGGATGGTCCCGTTGGACTGGATGGCATCCGCGCCGCCCCTGAACTGCGGCAGGTTCCGGACGATCGGCCCGTGGACCTCCCGCTCGATATCTTTATAACCCAGAATGTGCTCCATCAGGAACCAGAGATCGATCCGGCACTGCTGGCGGACGCGCAGCAGGGCGTCGAGTTTCTGCTGGATCTCGGGGCTGAGGGTGGCGATTGCCATGATCCTTTCTCAACGAAAAGGGCCCGCTTTCCCTCTCGCGAGAAAAGCGGGCCCCTGTGCTTCGTTGTCGATCCTTAAACGGGAGCTACCCGTGGATCAAAATTGTGATTTCCCTACTGCCAGAACGTCCCGTACACCGCAAACGTCTGGCCGGTCGCCGACATCCCCGCAAAGATCCGCCAGTAGCCGCCCATGGTGACCGCGAGCACGGTGTTGGCGGCAATCGACTGCGAGTTGGAATTCTCCAGATTCGCGGTCCCTTCCACAAAACCCAGCGTGCGGACGGCGTTCGGGGTCGAGGCGCCCAGCTGCGCGAAGTGGGCGATGGAATCCCAGGTGGCCCCGTCGGCCAGCTGCCGCTGCACGTAGACATCGAGATTCCCGCTGAGCGAACCGCCCACCACCGTGATCTCCGCTTTGCGGAAATTGCCCACGGGAAAGGCCGAGGTCACGACGACCAGATCGCCGGGCGAGTAGGCGGCCGAGGGGATCAGGGTCTGGTTGACGACGGCCGGTGCATTCGGCAGACTGACAGTCACGGTTTGCGGCATCAGGACCTCCCGGCGTTCCGCTGTTCGCTGAGGGCGATCGCTACGGCCTGTTTGGGATTTTTCACCACCGGACCCTTCGACGATCCGGAATGCAGCGTGCCTTCCTTGAATTCGTGCATCACGGTTTTCACCTTGGTCCGGGCCTTCGGCCGGCTCAGCTGGGCTTTCAGCGCATCGTAATTGGCGGCCATCCGATTTCCCCCTCAGTGCACTTTATGACACAGAGTGCTTCTCGATTCAAGTCCGGGCTTCAACCCTCCGGGACGTAATGTTTGTGCAGCAACTCCTCCGGAATCGGCTCGCCCCTCGCCATGAGCCGTCCGATCTCCCGCGCCATCTCCAGATCCTGGATCACTTTAATATTGAGGACGGGCCGTTGGGCCAGCGGATTTTCCTTCCGGGCCTGGGCGGCATAGGTCCGCGGCGAGCGAAAGGCATGCGCCCGCCGCCACGACTGGATCGCCCAAACCATCACCAGAATCTCTCCTATATATAAAGGAAGAGAAACCACCATCACGGCAAACCCCAGCACGGCGAAATAGGCCCGGTACTCGAAGACCATATCCGGGTAGAGCGCCGGTTCCAGACTGTAGAGCCAGAGCGGCGAGGCCCAGAAGAGAATGAAGCCAATCAGCAGGACCGGCCGATGCTGGGTCCATTCCCAGTATGCCGCACCGCCCACGGCGGCCCAGACCCCGAGCAGCGCGCCGGTTTCGGCGAAACGCACGTCCGGCTGGCACTGCGGGTCGAGTTTCAGGCCCAGACCCCAGAGCGCCGTAAAGTAATGTTGCAGGTTGCGGGGAAAGGCGAGGCCGAAGTAGCGGCTGCGGGACATGCCGGTCTGCAGATTCGCGGCCTCTCGCGTTTCCGGAATGGCGGGCAGACCCATGAACTGCGCCCAGCGGTCGAGGCCTTCGACATGGCGCCACTTGGAATTCGCGAAAACCCGTCTTATCGGGTGACCAGCCACAGTCCTCCCATCACTAAAGGAACGGCCAACGCATCCTGTTTCGACTTCCAGCCGAGGTAGAGCGCCACGGGAATGAGCCACCACGCGCCGATCAAGAACAATTCCAGCGAAGCGATAATGAAAAAGGCCGCCAGCATCCCGAACCGGCCGGAGATGTAGCCGACCGACGGGCACTGCAGCGGATGGACGGCGAAGATCGCCGCGGCCAGCAGCGCGCGTTCCCACGATAACCAGTGTTCCAGCAGATGCCGGGCGAGGATCACATTTGTCGCATGGATCGCGACATTCGTCAGGTGGTAGCCGCGGGTGGAATACTGGCAGAAATCGAAATTGCGCCGGAACGTCCACCAGGTCAGGCACCGGCCGTTGTCGTTTCTCCAGAGGCGCAGATCCCCCAGCCAGCCCTGATACCGGGGATCGCGCAGCGCACGAATCCGGTAGGGGTCGCGCTCGATCGCGATGTCATCAAAAAGAAATTGGCCGTTCACCGCAGGCCAGAACGTGACTCCTATAATAAGGATGAGCGCCAGGTCGCTCATTCCTGCGCTTTCACCCACGGACAGTCGGGTTGGTGAAATGGCGGCCGATCGTGTCCATGTTCAGCTTCTTTCCAATTGGGTTCCCCGCAACAGGGACATTGCAGACAGCAACCGTCTCTACATGTGGCGACCATCCTGGTATTCTTCACCGCTTCCCGCCAGCAGGCTTCGGCGGCGAGCAGTTCGGTGATTGCTTCCCGCTGCTCATAGCTGACACTCAATAGCAGTTGCAGAATTTCGGCACGCCGTTCGTTCGTCAGCGGTTTCAGCATTCGATCCTCGCCTTGTACCCGTACTTCTGGCGCATGAATTCCCGGTTCAGCTGCGCTTTGCGGACCTTGCGATGGAAGGCGCAGCGTTTGCCCGTCGTGATGGGTTTTCCGCAATCGACACAGCCGAGACCCCGCGATGAGGGATGGCGCAGGCGAACTCCCGCCTTCAGCAGATGCCGGCGGATGGTGCCGCTCGAAATATGCACTTCCCACGAGATGCGACCCACCGACCAGCCCCGCCGGTAGAGATCGATGCAGGTCCGCAGGAGGAACTGACTCATTCACTCCCTTCGTCCGGCATGGCCTCGTCTGGATGCAGCCAGCCCGCAATTCGATTATCGTCCGGAATACGCGTTTTGTCTAGTCGATTCATACTAGACATTATGCTTGAGCAATACCGATCTGTCAATCTGTTTGTGCGATAATATCATCCCTTCTGAAGCCAACGACAATTGGCTCTCTGCGCTCTTTCTTAGCGTTGAAATATTCTTCTTCACGACATACTAATACGATTTCTCCTAGATCTCGGACCAAGATGCGACGTATTTGACCTTGACTGGATTTCAAAGTAACTATATTTATTTTAGACATTTACAGCCTCCATAACCAGCCTACCCATTCGGGATGTCGCTTCGCACGGCAAAATCGCAAAAAATCTGTTGACGGTATATACCGCCAATGGTGTACATTAGTTTTCGGAACGAAGACGATTGGAGGCTGATGATGGCAAAAGAAGAGAAAGAAGCGCAGTCTGCGAGAGAGAGTGCTGCGGTATACGTCCCATGGGCATCATTTAAGAGCGCTATCGAGCAACTGGTTGAAGGTATACCGAATCGGATTGATCGAACGGTGTTTCCCGGGCAAGCGTGGGGCGTCCAAAGCCAACTCATATCTGGATTGAAATTCCTTGAGCTTATTGATGAAGACGGGAAACCTATGCCCCTTCTGCACGCCTTAGCTGTTCCTGATGAAGCCACCCGAAAGGAACAATTAAAGAAGATTATTCAAAAGAGGTACTCGGCCCTTTTCGCATTGGATCTTCTAAAGACCACGCCGGCTGAACTCGGCGAGAAGATGTCGGAAACATACAGGGTCACCGGTGACACGAGGGAAAAAGCAATTCGATTCTTTTTGGCCGCCGTCACCTATTTAAATATTCCAGTGTCCTCTCTGCTCGCTAAAGTCAAAACAACTGGAAATGGAAGCGGCGGCAAGAAACGATCTAAAAAAGCATCTGTCGTGCAGGCGCCGCCAGCTAATCCGATGCAGCGCAATGAGACGACTGGTACATCCCGCAGCATTAAATTAGTCAGCGGAGGAACGCTTACGGTGACTGCGACGGTTGATTTCTTTGCGCTAAGCCCGGCAGATCGGAAGTTTGTTTTCGAGGTGATTGAGAAGCTAGAGACATATGAGCAGCCTGGCGCTGCAGAGACGGCATAAAGATAATGCGGTAACCCCAAATACGAGGACCACCAAAAATAAATCCATAAAAGTTTGTGCGCGGGTGGCGAAACTGGTAGCCGCAGCGGTCTTTAAAACCGCCGTCCTCAGGGGATTTGCGGGTTCAAGTCCCGTCCCGCGCACTCTCGCATTATACGTAGGTGACTATCTTTTCCACCTCGCACTCGCTGCTTTTTTTGCGATTTCCCTGCGTTTCCTAGCCGATAAACTCTCAGCCCTCGCCTTACCGCCCTTAATACCGCCAAGTTTTCCTTTTGCAACTGCTGCTTGATCTCTTGTGTCGGGCGGTTCTGGTGGGGACTGACCGGTGGCTTCCTGTACGATCTGCCAAGCGAGCTGGTTCGTATCGCGCGGTCGTTTCTTTTTCTTGGAATCTAATCCCATGCGGCGATTGTCGCACGGATCGAAATGAATAAAATAGGGGAAGTCGCTTTCAAACTAGACCAGTGCCGGAATATGGGTGGCGATGATTTCCCAGACATGTTCCGGGGATGCGACGCCGCCGCCATAGGATTCGCCATTCGGACCGGTCACCGTCCATGCCATCTCGCCGGTGGGACGCTTTCCCATTTCGATAATATAGATGCGCCGATCCAACGCCGGCTCTCCCCTCCACCGCTCGGCCTCCGAGGGCATCGGCGTCCTCCCCGTTTCGCAGTCCCACGACCACGCCTGCGGATAATTCAGTCTTATGCGGCGCTCCCTTCGGGTTTCGGGATCACCACCGCCCGGCAGCGCACGCAGACCCGCAGGCCGCTGGCCGTATCCACTTCCACCTCGTGCTCGCCTTTGGCGCAGTTATAGGATTGTTTCTCGTCTTTCGCGTCCGCGGTCTTTTTCTCGACCTCGATCGCCGCATCGCCTCGCATCCATTCCGCATCACTGGGCATTTTTCCTCGCTTGGGACTCACCATTTGAAGTTTTGATTTTCGTTTCAACATACCGTTCCTCCTTTAAAAGAGAGAATGGCATGTCGCCTGCCGTTGTCACGGTGTCAGGATCCGCCGCACCGTCCCCATCCCGATGCCGTGCTTCGCGACGAGTTTCCGGATGCTCAGGCCCGCCTCCCGGTCCCGCCGCACCGCCTCCCGGTCCACGATCACCCGCGGCCGGCCGATCGGCTTGCCCTCCGGCCCCTTCTCCCGCTGGGATTTCGTTCCGTGTTTCCGCGCATACGCCATCCCGTTCAGCACCCGCTCGGCGATCAACCCCTTCTCGAACTCGGCAAATGCCGCCAGCAGGTGGAACATCAACTGCCCCTGCGGGCTGTCGGTCTCGATCCGCTCGGTCACGCTCACAAACTCCGTCTCCCACGCCTTGAACTCCCGCAGGCCCGCCATCAGATGCTGCAGACTCCGCCCGAACCGGTCCAGTTTGTAGACCACGACCGCCGCCACGGTTCCCGTCCGCACTGCCGCCATCAACCGGTTCAGCGCCGGCCGCCGGTCCTTCGCTCCGGAATATCCGACGTCGACCAGTTCTTCGATTTCCCGACCCTTCCATTCCGCCCGGTTGGCGATGTAGGCTCGCACCGGTTCCAGTTGCGATTCGACGACCTGCCCTTTGTCCGTCGTCGAGACTCTCGCGTAGATCACAATCCGCTTGCCCATTTCCTTCTATCCTCCTGAATTCACGGCCTTCCGCGAGTCCTGATTTGCTGTCCATCCACCCCGATTCCCATTTTGTTTCGTGGGAATCGCGAGGTGGGAGCGTCCGAGTCGACCCCACCCCGGGTGATCCTGGCGGGCGGTCGAAAGAGACTCCCGTTGACCGTTTTTCAGGGAGAAGTCTACCACACTTCGCGCCAAAACGACTTCTTTATTGCACACTATCAGAACTGGCGTTTTCGTGAGGTTAAGTCCTTTACTTGTCACGCTGTTTCGCTGTGTGGCGGTAGGGGTTGTGGCACACTCGGGTCGGTCGGTAAGGCATTGATCACCCGCTCCAGGCCAGCCGGCGAACTCGAGACCAGGGTCACTACGTTCAGGTCGGTGTCGCCCCGAAAATCGCCGAGTCCTTTAAGCACCTGAACCCCAATGTTTGCACGCTTATACGGGTCTTTGGTGTGGTCCAGACCCGCGTTGACGGCGGTCACTGCCCGAGGCCGCATATTTTCGCGCCAGTCTTCCGAGAGCGGGCTGAACTGCGACTTTCGCACAGATTTTACTAGTGCGCAGACCGTATTCTCGTTGCAGTCAAAGTGCTCGGCGGTGAGGCGGATTGAGCCGCAGGTCATGTAATAAGCGACTATGGCACGTCGGTCGGCTTCAGTGAAACGTGGACCAGATTTGCGTCGAGGTGCCGGGGATTCAGCGATGTCGGTGGTCAGGCTGAAGTTGTCGCTCAATGCCGCTTCATTCATGCTCAGATCCGAACTGGGGACATCCGAGAGCGGAATAGTCCCGGCAGAGCGTTCCCCAGGTAGCATGTTTCAAAAAATCCCTTAAATGCATTGCCGTTGTCAAGTCCTTTTTGCCGCAGAGTGTTTTATGCCATACGTCGTCCCCGCATCGGTACGGGTGGCTTCAAGTTCAAGCCGGCGATAATCCCGGCATCGCCGAGCCACAGGACGCCAACCCCAATCCTGCCGCGATTGGTCCGGCATATCGAAATAGACCGTATGGCCCCGCGCGCACCGGATACCCATATTGGGAAAATCCATGGCCCCGTGCCGGCAGTCGTCGCATTTGACGGTGTGCCGCTTCATGGTTGCGCTCCAGCCTTCCCAAACTGCGCGTAGATCAACCCCGGCGGCACCTGATAGCTCTCGGTGGCGAGTTCCAGATTCTGAAAGTGCGGATGCGGCCGGTCCGTCCGGTAGCGATCCTCCCATTCGAAGCAGAGACAGCAGTAGGTCGTCGTCCAGACCCGGGAGTGGAAGCGGTGCCAGTGGTGCGCGCAGGTCATGGCTTGCCCTTTTGTGTGGCAAGACGTTTTCGGGCTTCTTTGCGATGAATATCCGCCATAATCGGACATTCGAAATCGCATTCTTCCGAACCGGCCTTGTCACATTGACCAGACCGGTCCATGGCGCAGTCGAAAAATTCGTCATCGTCGAAATCGTCGTATTCCCGATCGTAGTCGGGCTCTTCGGCGATGCAGGACTCGTAGAACTCTTTATCAAAACCGCAGAGCGTAACATCGGCACCGCGACACAAATCGTCCGGACAGACCTGTCCCTTTTTGGCTGAGTCGCACAATTCGCCAGGTATTCTCACTGATTCATCCTTTCCACAATCGCCGCCGTCAAATCCGGCGAGTCCATCAGTCCCACCGGCTCGTCGTCCTGATAGAGAAATCGCCCGCGCTTCGACCAGCGTTTGTCTTTGGGTGGCAGGGTTCCGGGTTCGGCGTCGACCACGATGGTCGAGGGCTCCGATGGTACTGGCGGGAGTGACGAGCTTTGGAGATCCGCCAGCCACACATCATTGCCCTCGATAAACACAATCGTCGAGCCGTCGCGGGAACAGGAGACTTTGGGTTCCTGCTCGTAGGTCACCGACATATCGGGCGGGTCCACAATCTTCTCGGGTGCATGGCTGGGATCCATCGAACAGCGGTAAATGTCGATGGTCCCGACGTAGGTCGAGATAAAGAATTCACCGGGGCGCTTCATCGGGCAGGAAATGTGCAACGCGATATCCCAGCCAAAGGTCATCATGCAGGACGGAGGCGAACCATTGAGCGGGATCTTGACAATCCCGGTGCCCGCGCCGCCGCAGACCGGGTGCTTGTCGGCACTGCTCGCCCAGATCAACACGTCGCTGCCGTCCGTGTCCCGGCCCACATCCATGTGCCCCATGACGGGCGCCAGATTGCGCGCGTTCTTCAAGTCCCAGTCGTAAATCCAGATGCCCTGGAAGGGGCCCGTGCCGTAGTCGTTCCAGCTCACGAGGAACTGATACCCGTTGAGCGCGAGGTAGAGGTTGTTCCAGGAATGCCCCTCCGTGGCGAGTTTTGGCCCCGTCTCGCCCGTTTGGGTGTTGAAGACGAAGATTTCCCGGCCGTCACCACACAAGACGCGCACACGGCCATCTATGCCGAAATCCGCCTCGCCGCGGTCGTCGACCAGGGAATATTCGCTGAAGGTTTTGACCAGAATCGAGGTCCGCGAGAGGGTGTTGTACGCCTTGATCTGATTCGCGCGCAGGTAGTAGAAAATCTCCGGATGGCGCGTGGACCAGCGCGGGCGCGAACTGGCATGCACTTCGAACCGGCCATTCTCGGTGCAGTCGAACAGATACTTGCCCGAACCGTCATAGCAGGCGAAATAGCTGAAGTGCAGGAGCAGCAGGCGCGTGGCATCGCAGTTGAACGGGCAGACCGAGGAGTACTCGACCTGCACGTTGGGCAGCATGCGCGAGCCGTCCGCATTATCGCGGAGCGTGGAAGCCTGGGTGAGGCGGGAGGGGATTAGCAAATGGCCTCCTGAATCCGGATCTCGCAGCGCTCCGGCCCACCATAGTGTTTGCGCGCATAATGCTCCACGATCTGCGCGTCATCCACAATCAGCACGCCCGTAATCGCGTCGAAGATCGAGCGTACGAGCTTGTCCCCGTCCGGCTTCACGGTCATGCCCTTCCGCTTCGCCGCACTCTTCGGCCGCGTAAAATAGAAATTCATCGTGATCTCCACGGGTGTATCCCGATCAAACATCCCGCAACCCAGAGACATGGCCGTCTGCGCCACTTCCTGCTTCCAGGGTTTCGTGCGCTTGTTATCGGAGGTCGAGACGACCGCACCTGTGGTCTTGTGCCTGAATGCCCGCATGGAGCCTTGAGGAACCGGACGGCCGAAGACAGTGAACTGGATCACGATTCCGTTGCTCGAACCCGGGTCAATGCCGGCGATGAGGTCGGTGGTCATTTCTCGTTTCCCTCTTCGTCCGTATAGTTCATCAGCCATGCCACCGCGACTTCATGTTCTCCGCGAAACCGTTCGGGCCGTTTCAGTGCCGCCCGGGCCAGATCCGTTGTCGTTTTACAGCCAATCGCCCACGAGGTGTCGATTTCCGGCCACACGCGGCCTTCCAGCTTTTTTCTGGCAATCTCGAACTGACACAGGAAACAGAGACCGCCGAAGAGTGGCAGGAATTCATATTCACGGCGACAAGTCGCACAGATAATCATTCCTGGTCCCGCCTGTTTGATAGTAATTCCTGAGTCATCCAGTGCCGTTCATCGGGTTGCCATTGCTCCATTGCGGTGAGACGTTTGTCCATCGCCGTTACGGCGACCGTCAGGTGCCCCACCATGCGGATCAGGCTGGCCATTTCTCGTTGGTCCACCGGTATTGCTTTCCGATGGCGCAATGCGGCAGATCTCTGTCTACGCTCTTTCATAATTTCGTTTTATCCGCTCGTGCCTTAATGGCCGCAAGTAGCCGTTCGGTTTCGCCGGGTTCCAGCGGTTCCCAGTCGGGCGGCTTGTCGCCGCGGTCCAGAATGCGCCGGGTGTCGGTGATGGCTTCATGTTCCGGTGTCCAGCAGGACGCCCATTGCCGGATTTCGCCGATGCTCGGCAGAAATGTTCCGAGATTCCTGAGCGCTTCCTTGAACGCATAACGCAGCGCCGGCAATCCGATGTCATTTAGGCCCTCCACGTACAGTGACGTCCGTTCCACTGGGATCTTGTGACCCAGGGCCATCCCCAGTTGTGTCACCGAAAAGACGATGCAATCGTTCCGCTGTTTCCTTGTTTTCTCGGACAATTCGGTCCTGGTAATGTTCTTTGGATTTGCCATTCGAATTTCCATTTCGACTGCGTTCAGGTTCTTTCCAATTCACCCAATCCGACCAGTTATTGAACCAGGTCGATCCGTTTTGCATCGGTCGATCCGGATGCTGCTCCAAACATTTGAGGTAATTGGCCAGGGCTTGATCAAAGTCCCGCAAATTGGCTTCGGTTTTGACCGAAGCTAGAAAGTGCCGCTCGGCGGCTTTTCTCCCTACGCGATTTGGATACCGATCCCATCGAGACACAAAAGCCCCCGGCAGGGGGTTTGGGGGTTTCTTTTCTACTTCTCTTTCTACTTCTTCTTCTTCTTCTAAGATAGGAGACAGCTTGTCCGGAGCAAGTCCGGACTTAGTCCGGACTTTACGAGTGTAATCGTCAATACGTTTCAACATGTTAGGGATGGCGATTGTCATATCGTTCTCCCATCGTTCGCGCGTGATGAGTCCCAGGTGAGCACATGCTGAGAGCATGGAGAGCGCCACCTTCGGCTTTGTATGTAAGAAGGAAGCGAGGAGGATCGGCGAATGAACGCCGTTGGTGGATAGCGAAATCTCGCATTGGGGCATACCGTTTGCGCCCACGTATGTGAGTAAAAGCACCCAGAAGGCGCACGCCTCCTTCCCCCCGAATTGCTGCGACAGGGCGAGTATTTTAGGATCGTTTCTAAAATCGCAATCCAGCTTCAGCCACTTCATTAGGATTCCGGGCGGCCCGGCTCAAGGGAGGCCGCCCGTTGGACGAGGTTCGAAAGTGACCGCGCGCCCCGCGGCCGGGGACCCCCACAGGGGGATTCCGTCAATCCATGCGTCTACGCTTATGGCTGATCCGCATCGAATCAATGCCGCTGCCTGTCCAATATTCACGGCCCACTGGATTCGTCGCTTCGCTGGCCTTCGGCTTCCGGCAGTCCTCACATCGCCAGAGATATTTCATGTCGGCATGGGTCTTCCGGAATGAAAACAACCGCTCGCAGACTTCACATTTCCGCGTATGGAAGGTCATTTCCACCATCCCTTCACCACCACAACAATCCCTGCGAGCATCAACCCGAGGAAGTACACCATCAGCAGAATCCCGAACAGACGATAGAGACAGCGGCGGACGCGCTCGCGAAAGGACTGCCGGCGGACCGATGCCTTATCCCGAAACGCGATGACCTCGGCGATTTCATCCGGTCGCATACACTTCCTTTTCCCCGCCACTAAAGATAGGATTTCGGCCCACGGCGCCCGCGGCAGTGAAGAGGGAGACGACAACCGCAGGCACCGGTGGAGGTGGGCCGAACTCGCTCATTCGTTCGATCTCAGGGTCTGCCCCATCAGGAGCGCGCCGTCGAACTGGAGGCGGAATTTGCGAAAAAAAACTGGAAATATTCAGGATCGCGGAACCTCGTTTCGGATCCGGTATGTCGACATCAACGGACTCCGGCAGTCCGAGACCTATGCCACGCGGGACGAGGCGGAACGAGAACTGGCCATCCGGCTGGGCGAGCTCGCCAGCGGTCTGCCGGTGTCCTCGAAACCCAACACCGTTCTTTTCGGCGAACTCTGCGACGATGTGGTGACCGACTACGAAGTCAACGGCTATGCATCGGCCAGCGACATCGAGGCCCGATTCCGTCTGCACATCATCCCGGTCTTCGGTCGAATGAGGGCTTCCCAAATCACCACCGCTCAGATCCGAACCTACATCAAACACCGGCAGGCGGCCGGCGCCAAAACCGGCACCATCAACCGCGAACTCGAAGCCATCCGCCACACGTTCAACCTGGCCATCGAAGGCCGGAAACTGCTGCACATGCCCCATGTGCCGATGCTCCGTGAGGACAACGTTCGCACCGGATTTTTTACGCGGGACGAGGTGGACCGCCTCTGTTCGCACCTGAAGCCTGCCCTTGCTGCCTTCGTGCTGTTTGGCTTCCTGACGGGCTGGCGTTATTCGGAAATCGTGAAGCTTCTTTGGCGCAACGTGGATCTCGAAGCGGGCGAAATCCGGATTGACGTCGGAAGCGATAAGAACCGGGACGGCCGCATGCTCCCGATGAATATGGAATTGCACGGCCTCCTGAAAAGCCTGACAGGCACAGCGAATACATCCAAGCCAGCCATGCGCATAACGCGGGTGGCCGCACACGCGGCATTGACGCCCCACGTGTTTAACCTGAATGGCCAGCCCATCGGCGCCTTCCGGCGAAGCTGGAACACCGCCTGCTACAGGGCTGGACTGCCCTGCATCCTCAAGCCGGTGATCTGCCGCGGCAAACCGATGCTCGACAAGAACGGAAAGCCGAGGATTAAAGTCGTCAAGGCCTTGCGGACGTTCCATGACCTGAGGCGGAGCGCTGCCCGCGAGTTCCAGCGGCAGGGATTTACCGAAGGGCAGATCATGCGGATGTGCGGCTGGAAGACTCGCAGTGTCTTTGACCGTTACGCGATTGTCACGGATGCCGATATTCGGGAAAAGATGGCGGACATTGACGCCAAAAGGGCCGGGAAAAGGACCAAGTGACCCATAGGGCTTAGGAGGAATATCACTAAGTCTTTGCGAATCTAATAGCCCCGGCCCGAATCGAACGGGCGACCTTCGGTTTAGGAAACCGGTGTTATTTTGCACGAAACCCTTGTCTCCATTGGTGCGGACGCATATTCGACGGCTTACCGGCCCCATTGGAAATGGGCCGTTTTTCGACGATTTCCGGAATCAAAAGGGCCGATAAAGGACCAAGCTTTGACGCCTCAATGAAGGCCTCCAGATCTTCTTCACGCACCTGGATCTTCCGCCGTCCGCCGAGCCGGATGCCCTGCAGTTTGCCGGACAGCACGAAGTCGCGCGCACTGGAATAGTGCACGCCTAAACGTTCGGCCACGTCCTTCAAATCCAGAAGCATACGCCTCCGAAATGCAGCAACGGTTCAAGGCAAAGCTGAACGTCTTGTTTCACAAAAAGCGATGAACCGAAAAACAGGGTTGTTGTCCGAATGACTCAGGGTCGATCTTCGCCAGCGCTCACTCCGACCACCGCCGGCTCGGCGTCGTCTTCCGGCTCGCGGAGGATCAGCGAGCGGAAGGACAGTCCCAGGGTTTCCGCCAGCCGCTTGACCGGCTGGGGATTCTTCGGAGACCGCCGGCCGGTTTCAATGCGGCTGATGGTATAAACCGAGATGCCCGAGTGGAGCGCCAGCTGCATTTGATTCCAGCCCTTCTTCAGGCGCGCCTCTTTCATTTTCATGTGGTCGATGCGCATGCACCAATTATATATGCGCACAACAGTTTTTTTGTCAAGCGAGAACTCTGGCAGGAAAAACTGGCAGGCGGCCAGCGAAGTTTTCCGGTGAATTTTTGCGGCTAATTATTTCAGGCGTCGAACAGGTATTCCATGAGGACGGCGGTCAGGAAGACCGAGACCGGGGTGCGCTGGTGGAACATCCCGGCCAGCAGCGTGATTTCCTTAAATATAAAATCGGTGGCGGCCAGCAGGCGCTCCCGCTCCAGCCGCCGCTGATTGCTGGAACGGATGATGGCCGACAGCTGATAGCGGCAGTGATCGCAGTGGACGAGATGGCGGTACATGATCTGGCGTTCGGCGCCGATCGCGTCGTAGAGAAAGTCCATCAGCTGGAGAAACCCGTAATGGCCGGGTTCCGGCTCCCACACCGATGGATCTACGTTCCCGTTTTTTCCTCGGGCTCGTTCTTGCGGCGTAGTATCCTCCGTGCCTTTGGCCGTCGTGGCCTGCTGACCCTCCCCTGATGTTTCTCCCCTCCGTTCGGAGGGTGGGGCGAGGCGCGGGCCGTGGTCGATCCGGGCAATACCGCTTCCTTCTCCGCCAGCATCTTCTCCCGGGCTTCGCGCGAAATGGCCCGCAGGTTCACGTAAATGCCTTCCGAGAGCTGGCGGTCCCGGGCCTTGAGAATGTCGGCCAGCATCTGGTGAAATTCCGTGTCCTGGGGCTGGAACTGGAAGGGCAGATCCTTAATGTCCGCGCTGGAGGTGGCGCCAAAGAATTCGCGCAGGTTGGTGCCGCAGGCCTTCAGCCACCGCTCGATGGTGACAATGCCCGGGCCGAACTTCATGGTGCCCTGCTCGATCTTGTCGATCGAGCCGCGGGACACTCCGGAGATTGCCTCGAATTCAATATGGGTTTTTTCTCGGTGGTGATCCAGCCGTAATTTCTTCAATCGAAATCCAAACTGTTTTAAGTCCATCTCTCGGCCCTTACCTCCTGCCGGCGCGTCGTCACGAGATCTGCAACGA
>Ga0114129_10005257_pt1 | contig 18252 bp, 14 predicted proteins | sample RhiMetdeltSRZDD1_FD_80071 | JGI IMG/M metagenome (GOLD analysis project Ga0114129, IMG submission 80071) | Populus rhizosphere microbial communities from Tennessee, USA - Rhizosphere MetaG P. deltoides SRZDD1 (version 2) (version 2) | ecosystem: Host-associated > Plants > Roots > Rhizosphere >...
AGAAGCGCACAACAACCTCGGAGTCGCGCTGAAGCAACAACGCAAGGACACCGAGGCGATCGCGCACTTCAGGGAGGCATCGCGATTGAGGCCGGATTATGCGGACGCGCGTCGCAACCTCGCGATGGCACTGGGCGAGCAAGGGCGACTCGACGAGGCGATTTCAGAAATGCTTGATGCCGTCCGGATCAGACCCGACCAGGTGCAATGGCATCACGATCTGGTCGCCTTGTATCTGTGGAAAGGCGATACCAGGCAAGCCGTGCAGCAGCTCGAACGAGCCTTGACGCTCGACCCGACCGACCAGGCCGCTCGGCGTGCACTGCGGGACCTGAAGGCGCGAGGCCCACGATGAGCCCACGCTGATGTCAGTTGACAGAACGCATGGGTAAAGCGCGTTCCCGGAGGCGAGGCAGTCAGAGCCAACGATCGACCGCAAGTCAGATTCAGCTCGCCGACGCTCCGCCTGTTGCCGCGGCGTTCGGATTCCGCCGACCTCTGGTCTGGATCTCAGCTGGCTTGGTTGTGGCGAACGTCGTGGTCTATGCGGCCGTGCGCCGCTACGACTTCGTCTACTTTGACGATCAGTACTACGTCATCAAGAACGCCACGGTCAGCGCAGGGCTGACCTGGCGCGGTGTCGTCTGGGCTTTTACGACCGGCTACCAGTCCAACTGGCATCCGCTCACCTGGCTGTCGCACATGCTCGACGTGCAACTTTACGGGATGCACGCCGGCGGCCACCACCTGACCAATGTTCTCCTGCACATCGCGAACACACTGCTGCTGTTCGGGGTGCTTCATCGGATGACTGGAGCGCCGGGGCGGAGCGGGTTCGTGGCCGCCTTGTTTGCGGTGCATCCGCTGCACGTCGAATCAGTCGCCTGGGTCGCGGAACGCAAGGACGTTCTCAGCACGCTGTTCTGGATGCTCACGCTCTGGAGCTATGTCAGCTACGTGCGGCAGCCGCGGTGGAGCCGCTACGTGCCGGTGACGGCGTGGTTTGGGCTGGGGCTCCTGTCCAAACCGATGGTGGTGACGCTGCCCTTTGTGCTGCTGCTGCTCGATTACTGGCCGCTGGGCCGCGTCACGCTTGACGGGGCGCCTGGGCCGGATAGGCATGCGACGCGCCCCTGGCCGCAACGAGGGGTCGTGCTTCGCCTGCTGCAAGAAAAAGCGCCGCTGTTCGCGCTTGCTGCCGCGTCGAGCGTCGTCACGTTCATCGTCCAGCAACGGGGCGGCTCCGTCATCGCACTCGATCTGGCCTCACCGATTCGTCGCGCAGAGAACGCGTTGGTGTCCTACGTGGCCTACGTCGGCAAGATGCTGTGGCCCGCGCGATTGGCTGCCTTCTATCCCTATCCCCCTTCACTTCCGATCTGGCACGTCACTGGGGCGGCGCTGATCCTGATCGCGGCTTTCGCCGTCGCACTGTGGGCCGTGCGCAGGCGCCCGTATCTGCTCGTGGGCTGGCTCTGGTATGTCGGCACGCTCGTGCCGGTCATCGGTCTCGTGCAGGTCGGCTTTCAGCAGATGGCCGATCGCTACACCTATATTCCCCTGATCGGGTTGTTCCTCATCGTTGCGTGGGGTGTGCCGGATCTCCTCGGAGGGTGGCGATACAAGCGAATCGCGTTGGCGGCCGCCGCCGGAGTCGTTCTGACGGCTTGTGTAGTGACGGCAGGACGGCAGGTCCGGACTTGGGAGAACGGTGTCGCGTTGTGGCAGCGCGATCTGGACGTGACGAGTGACAATTTCCACGCCCACAAGAATCTAGCGGACGCGCTCGCGAGCGAGGGGAAGCTCGATCAGGCGATTGCGCACTACCTCGACGCCTTGCGCCTCCGGCCCCAGTATGCTGAAGCCCACGTGCGTGTAGCGCATCTTCTGTCTCGCAAAGGAAGAACGGAGGAGGCCCTCGTTCATTCCTCCGACGCACTGAGCATCAGGCCCGATCTCGAAGAGGCGCACAACGGACTGGGAGTGGGGCTGATGGAACAGGGGAAGGACAGCGAGGCCGCAGCGCATTTCGTGGAGGCCACCCGCCTGAGACCGGGGTACGCAGACGCGCATCACAACCTTGCCTTGGTACTGGCCAAGCAGGGACGACGGGACGAAGCGATTCGTGAAATGTCGAAAGCTGTGGCGATCGATCCCAACGAACCGGCATGGCACTACCATCTGGCAGCGTTGTATCGATGGAATGGTGATGTCGAGCAGGCCCTGCACCATCTCGAGCGAGCGGTGACGCTCGATCCCGCCGACCAGGTGGCTCAGCGCGCGCTGCAGAAGCTGAAGGAGCGGAGCCCGCAATGAGCGGACGCCTGACACCGCGTTCTCTGCTACCAGGGCCGATGATGCATGCCTAGGCCGCGCTTGCAACGTCGCGACGAACGGAGTCGAAAGTCGACAGCACGTCAGAGGCAGCGTGCCGATACTCCGATCGCCGGCACAGCGCGATCGGCGCTGCTCTGGATCTCGCTTGGGTTGATCGCGGCCAACGTCGTGATCTACGCGGCCGTGGGTCGGTACGGTTTGATCAAATACGACGACGCTCGGTACGTCGCTGATAACGCCATAGTGGCCGCCGGACTGACGTGGCGCGGTGTCGTGTGGGCGTTCACGGCTGGCTACGCGTCCAACTGGCATCCGCTCACCTGGCTGTCGCACATGCTCGACGTACAGCTTTACGGCATGCATTTCGGCGGGCACCACCTCACGAATGTCGTGCTGCACATAGCGAACACGCTACTGCTGTTCGGGGTGTTTCAGCGGATGACCGGAGCGACGGGGCGGAGCGGGTTCGTGGCCGCGTTGTTTGCCGTGCATCCGCTGCACGTCGAATCGGTCGCCTGGGTCGCGGAACGCAAGGACGTGCTCAGCGGGCTGTTCTGGATGCTCACGCTCTGGACCTACGTCAGCTACGTGCGGCAGCCGCGGTGGAATCGGTACGTGCTGGTGGCGTTGTGTTTTGTCCTGGGACTGCTGGCCAAGCCGATGGTGGTGACGCTGCCGTTCGTGCTGCTGCTGCTCGATTACTGGCCGCTGGGCCGTATGACGCCGGACCTCGGCGCAGGACCCGACCGCGCCGGGGTGACGCCGTCTTCACTGCAGCTGAGGGTCGCGCTTCCTCTCCTCCGAGAAAAACTCCCGCTGCTTGCGCTCGCCCTTGCGTCGAGCGTCGTCACGTTCGTCGTGCAACGGCAGGGCGGAGCCGTCGGCGGATTCGATGAGTATTCGTTCGTCCATCGTGTGGAAAACGCCCTTACATCCTACGTCGGTTACGTCTGGAAGATGGTGTGGCCGGCGCGGCTCGGTCTCTTTTATCCGTTCCCCACCTCGTTTGCCGCCTGGCAGGTAATCACGGCGGCCGTGATCCTGATTGGCGCATCCATCGTCGCGCTGCGGGCGGCGCGGCGGCATCCGTATCTCCTGGTGGGGTGGCTCTGGTATCTCGGCACGCTGGTGCCGGTTATTGGGCTCGTCCAGGTGGGCGATCAAGCGATGGCAGACCGCTACACGTACATCCCGCTCGTGGGGTTGTTCCTGATCGTGGCGTGGGGAGTGCCTGCGCTTGTGGCGGGCTGGTTGGTTTGCCAGAGGGCACTCGAAGGGCTTCAGCGGACTGCGCTCGTGACAGCGGCCGGCGTGGTAATTGCGGCGCTGATCGTCGCGGCTCGGAGTCAGGTCCGATACTGGAGAGATCCGATTGCGATGTGGCAGCACACGCTGCAGGTCACCGGCGAGAACGCGTTTGCGCGCAACAGCCTTGCAAGTTTCTTGATCGAAGCGGGACGAACCGCCGAGGCGGTACCGCACCTCGTTGAAGCGGTGCGCATCGATCCGAGATTCGCCGGTGCGTACAACAATCTGGGAGCCGCTCTGATCCAGCAAGGGAACGGCAGCGAGGCCATTGCGCACTTTGCGGCGGCGGCCCGTTTGAGGCCGCAGTACGCAGACGCCCACTACAACCTCGCCATGGCACTCGCCAGGCAGGGACGTCTGGACCACGCGATTCAGGAATTGGTGGAGGCAGTGCGACTCAGGCCCGACCAGCCGATGTGGCACTACCGTCTCGCCCGCTTGTATCAAGAGAACGGCAACACGGAGTTGGCCGTGCAGCACCTCGAGAGAACGTTGACGCTCGCACCCAATGACCAGGCGGCGCGGCGCGCGCTGCAGGAGATGAAGTCGGGAGGCCCACAATGAGCGCGTCGACGTCGATCCCGTTTGACGCGACGGGCAAAGAAGGGCGTCTTTCGAGCAATAGAGGAAGCCGCCCATACTCCGGTGAAATCGAAGCGAAAACACAGAGACGAACGCCTCCGCCCGACCGGGACGCAAAAACGTCGGTCCAATTGGGCTCGCCGGCTCACGGCGATCGAATGGACCGTGGCGCTGATTGCCACAGGTGTCGCTGTTACCTTGAATCTTGCGTTTCTGGTCCATGCAGGCGCACTCTGGCGCGATGAAGTCAACAGCGTCAACTCAGCGGCGGCGCCGTCGCTCTCCGAGATGTGGCGCCTCACCGAGTTCGAGTCCTTTCCCCTTGCGTGGACGCTCTTGTTGCGAGGCTGGATGGAGATCGGGGCTGGAGCAAGCGATGCAGGCCTGCGGCTTTTCGGCGTCTTTGGCGGCCTGACGATCCCGGCGGCGATCTGGTTTGCCGCGCGTCGCCTCGGGCGCGCAGTACCGCTGGTGAGCCTCGCCTTGGTGGCCGTGAACCCGGAGGTCACGAGGTGGGGAGCGTCCGTGCGCGCCTGGGGAGTCGGAACGTCGTTGATTATCGCAGCGTTCGTTCTCATGTGGGACGTACTCGAACGTCCAATGCGAGGGCAGGTCCTTCGCGCAACGATTGCTGTCGTGTTGAGCGTCCAGTGCGTTTACCAGAACGGCGTTCTTGTCGCTGCCGTCGTTGCCGGGTGGTTGGCAGTCGCACTGGTTCGGCGCGAATGGAAACGTGCCCTGGTTCCACTCGGCATCGGTGCCCTGGCGGCCGTTTCCCTCCTGCCTTACGCGGCGCTCTTGCGGCGTCGTGCTGATTGGAACGCCCTCAGCCAGGTGCCACTCACACCGACCGACGTGCTGACAAAGGGCTGGGAGGTCATCGCGGCCTCAGGAACATTCGTGGGGCTCTGCTGGATCGCCGTGGTGTCCACCGGCCTCGTGTGGGCCATCGTCCGGACCAGATCCGTTCTGCGCTCGTCCGGCACTGATACGTCTCGCGATCTCGGAATTTATGCTGCTACTGTTCTTATCGCGTCGATCATCGGTGTCGGATTGTTCTATCTGGCTTTCAGCTTCCCCACGCAACCGTGGTACTACATCGGTCTCACCGGGCTCGTGGCAGTTAGTGCCGAGGCCGCACTCGGTTCGGCCCTCGGTGGCACCATCGCCGGACGCACGGCGCTGACGGTTTCCGCACTGTGCATCTTGACAACCGGATTTTCATCCGCCCGGGCCTCGATGGCCGAACGTCAGACCAACCTCGATGTCGTCGCCACTCAGCTGAGAACGCAGGCGCAGCCAGGCGACTTGGTGCTCGTGACCCCTTGCTTTTACGGTGTAACGTTTGGCCGCTATTACACCAGTGGCGCCAGCGTCATGACGATTCCGCCTCTCGACGACACCAGGGTTCACCGGTACGACTTGCTGAAGCAAAAGATGCTTTCGGCCGACCCGATTGGTCCGGTGCTGACCCGGATTCGGAAGGTCCTCGAATCTGGTGGCCGCGTCTGGCTCGTCGGTCGCCTTCTAGCGCCAGCGGAACTCACGCCCACAAAACTGCCTCCGCCCCCGTTGCCGGGAACCAACTGGCATTCGCTCCCGTACGAGCAGACGTGGTCCCTGCAGGTTGTCGCGTTTCTCAAGGCGCACGCCCAGGCGATTCATCCGATTCCCGTCACGGTCAAGGGAGGACGATTCGAAAGTGGCGGCATTTCTGTGATTCAGGGTTGGCACGAATGATTGCGTTCCACGCCAGCGGGAGGATTTTCATCCCTTCGGCAATCGAATCCTCAAGCAGGATGCTGAAAAACGCCCCGGAATGGGAAATGGAAGATGGGAAGTGGAAGAGCAAACGTGACGCAAGTCACTGACTCGACTGTGCTCGGCCGACACGGCGCGCGATATAGATTTTGGGGGGCTGACTTGGATCAAGCGATTGTCCCATCGGGTCGGGATTGTTTCCCCATCGTACGTCCGGCGCTTCGAGGGGCACCGGCTCCCAAGCGTAGCGTCGCATCTCCCGAATAAAAACCGGCCAATGGACCCACCCGACCGTCCGTCGCAGAATCAAGAATCGGGGAGGTGTTTTGGCGTCGTCCTCCACTCGGAACGCGGCTATGCCACCCCGGATTGGATTCGGCAAGTAGTAAATCAGTGGCAGGTCTTCATAGTTGATCAGGATCTCATCGCTCGGCGCAGCATTCTTCTTGAGCCAGTCGATAACCAGCCTGTTCGGATCGGGCGGTTTGCGGAACACTTCTGATGCAAGGATTGATAACTCGCCTCTATACGTCCAACCAGGCGGAATCCACGGCGGAGGTGTGACGAATGCGTGCAGCGGTGCGCTCAACCATGGCGTCACGACCAGGATTGCCGCCGCAACCCAGGCCAAGCGAGCACGCGCGCCGGAGACGCGAACGACCAGCCACGAGCCAACTATTGCACCTGCGGGCGCCGCGATGATGCTGTAACGCAGGAAAGACTGAGGAGCGGCGAACGGTACCCAGAATGCCAGCGCGATGAGCGTTGCGCATGCTATCGCCACGAGCCTCCGCTCGGACTCGGCGAGCACCTTCCAACGTTGCGCAACCAGCGCCGTTGCGGCGAGTACAACGAGCGCTGGCGCGACGTATTCGTTGAGATTGAAAAAGTTGGCCCAGAAACGCTCGCCCCATCCCTGTGCTTGAACTGACCGCCTGCCCCAGAGCTCGTAGTAATAGACGAACGGACCCAGAGAGCCGGCAAGCGCCGTACCGACCAACAGCGTCTGCCACAGGGGGTGGCGGGCTTCGATGAGTGCAACCGCGAACAGGATGCCGAACACTGGCCAGACCGTGCCGTAGTCGGCTTGAAACCAGCACCACGCAGCCATCACGAACGCGGGTGCGCCCCAGCGATCGCCTCGCTGCCATCGCGCGAATGCTATGAGCGTGAGGACGAAGAGAAAGCTCGACAGCGCGTAGTACCTGGCCTGTCTGCTGTGCAAGATCCAGTAAGCGTTGAACGTGAGCAGCATCCCCGCAATCGATGCGGTCAACGAGCTGCGACACGCTCTCAACACGAGCCAGTAGACCAGAAAGACGGTAGCGACACCAGCGAGTGCGAATGGCAGCCGCACGGCGACAGTTGTTTGGCCCAGTAATTTCAGACCGAGCGCCGCGACGATGAACTGACCCCATGGGTGAAATTTCCACGTCGTATCGGGCTTGAAATCGCCACGCGCTACGTAGTAATCGACGGCTGCTGAGGCAGGCTTCGTCCGCTTATCGATTGAGGTCGCATCTTCAGCCGCAAAATGATCGATGCTTACCAGGTTCACGCCGTCATAGGCCAGTGGACGCCCGAATCGCAACAGACGCACTGCCAGCACGCCGGTGTTGGCTTCGTCCTGCCAAAGGTACTTGTCCCCGAGACGCCACAGCAGGAACACCGTAGCGATGCCGACGATGATGGCTAATAGGGCGACGCGGTACCAAGCCTGATTTCGAGCGACGGAGGCCATCTCGCTTGGCGCTGGGGTCGACGAGCGCCTTGCCGACCGGTTCGTTCGTCGTCGACGTTGACTCATGTCACTTTACCTGTGTACCAGAAGCAGGTCCTTTGTCAGCGACCTCCTCCCAGGCGTTTCCCCTACGGCAAATCAGATTGTTTTCGAAGTTTAAACTGAATAACAGGCGGCTCGAGTGGCTCACCGGTGGTGTTTCTGCAACGGGCGGAAGCCAGGTGATCAATCTGCCTCGACCGCTCCTGCCGAATACGGGCTAGAATTCGATGCCACCGTCCGACGAATCGTGGCCTGCGAGTTGGCGCGTTTCGCGCAGGCGCACGATTCCACGCCGATCGCAGTCAAGGGAGGACGTTCGGGGCAGCGGCATCGCTCGCATTTCGCTTGGCATGAATAAACTGTGTTCAGGTCGTGCCGGAAGGACGCTAGGTCGTGTGGTCGAGCCAAGAGTCTGAAAAGACGACTAGGAGAAACCATGGGTACAGCGCGTGCACTTCGCTCACTCCTGATTGCCGTCTGGTGCGCCACCACCGGCGTCGGCGTGTATGCACAGGCCCTCCCGATTCCGAACCGAAAGACGCCGAAGCCGACAACCGAGAAGCCCCAGCCGAAGAGAGGTCAACCAGGCAAGGATGCGGTGTGGGTCCCGACGGCGCAGGCGGTCGTGGAGAAAATGCTCGATGTCGCGAAGGTGACCGCACAGGACTACGTCATGGATCTCGGGTCAGGCGACGGACGAACAGTGATCGCGGCCGCCAAGCGCGGCGCGCGGGCCATCGGCATCGAGTACGACCCCGACTTGGTAGAACTCTCGAAAAAGAACGCCGAGGCGGCGGGCGTCGCGGCCAAGGCGACATTCATAAAGGCCGACATCTTTGAGACGGACTTCTCGAAAGCGACGGTCATCACGCTGTTCCTGGGGGACGACGTCAACATGAAACTGAGGCCAAGAATCCTCGACCTCAAGCCGGGAACGCGAATCGTTTCGAACACGTTCACGATGGAGGACTGGGAGGCCGACGATACCCTCATGGTCACCGACGACTGTGCGAGCTGGTGTACGTTGCACCTATGGATCGTGCCCGCGAAGGTCGACGGCACGTGGACGCTCCCGCAAGGTAACCTGGCGCTCAAACAGCGGTTCCAAAAGATCAGCGGCAGGCTCGGCTCCGTCCCGATCCGCAATGGCAAGCTGCGCGGAGATGGAATTACGTTCACCGTCGGCAAGGCGCACTATATCGGCCACGTGAACGGCAATACAATCCAGGGCAGCGTGACCGGCAACAGCGGTACCTGGAACGCGACGAAGCGCTGATTCCATGTTCATGCGCTCGACATTCAGCCCGTCATGCGGTCGAAACGGGATTCGTACTCATTTGCTGCAGCTAGCCAAGACGGAGCGGCATGACCGTAAACGCGCCATGGGCGCGTCCCGCCCCAGCGGAGCGTAGGGTCGCCTTCGGCTGGATCGCGAGGAAAAAGTAGAACGTGGCCAGATCCGGGGTCTCGGCATTCGCGAGGAATTGCTCGCGCGACTACTGGAGTCGTGCTTCGGTATCAGCAGCCGCGCCTCCTCTCGTTACCCCGTTTCCGCTCGGACGTTGCATCCCGTTCTGGCTGGCATGAATCAGGCTGTTTGGAAGCCAACTGCAGCTGGAAAGCCGAAATCAGTAGCGACATGGGCGGATGCGATCAGCCCATGTCGCCCCGTTACAGCGCCTTACGTCGTCGACACGTCCCTACTGCAGTTGCCCCCGAATCTCCCCGCCCGGGAAATCACCCGGCCCGGTGTTCGCGGGATTCACACCATCGCTCGTGTGGACGTTCACGTACGTGTTGTTCGCCTTGATTTTCGCGATCACGTCGGCAAACGACGACACGCCACCAGGACATGCGGCGCTGTTCGGAACGGACCTGACGTGCATCGGCGTGCCGCTCACGACCGTGCCTTCGGCCAGAACACCGTCATGACGGCCGGCGCCACCCGGAAGCGCCGCCGTCGCCGTGGGGCTCGGATAGAGCCACACGATGATCGGGCCGTTCACGCCGGCGGGACCGCAGTGAATGTGCGCCTGCGTGATGTTGTCGATGTTCGACGCGATCAGCTTGTAGTCGAACGACAGGCCATCCGCGGCGATGTGGAAAATCGCCTGTCCCTGCGCCCGTGAGTCGGCTGGCGTCGGACCGCCGGGCGTCGCCGGTGTGAACGGCTCGTTGTCGCCGGACAGGTGAGTGGTGTGGTTCTTGGCGATGCCGTCGGGCTGAGCGGACACTTGCAGTGGAGCGGTGACCGTGCTCGGCTCGGAAGGCGGCCTCGACCCCGAGCATGCCGACGCGACGACAGCTGACAACGCAGCGATCACGAATTTGCGCATACGCTGGTTCCTCCGTGGTTTTCCGGTTTCGAAATGAATTACCGAACAGGGCGCAGTTCCTCTCGCGCGCACGAGCCGGCCGCTCAAACGACCGACCGGATCGGAAATGTCAAATGGGACATTGCAAATGCCACGTTTCCCACTGCCCATTTCCCATCTGCGATTCAGGATGCGTTCTTCAGCATCCTGCTGTCGTGCGCCGGAGCGCAGTCGCGAACCTCGCCCCAAGCAGCCCGTGGTGAAAGTGGCGACGGCATTCGGCCAGCGATGCATCCCCGCCGGCTGCGTTGCTCCTCCTTCAAATAATTCCCGATATTTCCAGTCGTCACGCCTTGCCGGCGGGGCGCCTCGCCGCCCTCGGTGCTCGCCGCCTCTTCCACCACGAGCTGCAATCGCGGACGCGCGCGACTGCGAACCCCGTGCCATCCTCTGGAAGCAGCGCGGGACGATCAACGCGCGCGAGTGACCCGATGAAGGTCGGCGGCTCGTTACCGTTTTGTCGCGCTGGATGGTGATTTCCCAGTCGACTCAGCGCTGCTTTGAAGCCGGTCGCGAGGGTTTCAGCCGCTCCGGTATCCAGCAGTGAAACCAGATTCGGATGCGTGCCGGTCATGTGGTAGCGCGGCGTATACTGCTGCGAAAGGACGTTGTTCTCACCGGGTCGGTCGATTGGAAGCGGGACGTTCGGAGACTCGGAAGTCGAGCGTCATCTCATGGTCACAACGCCGCGCGAACTCGATTTGCAGGTGATCGAACGCCTCCGTCAGGTTCGAGTCGACGGCATCGCGTTGCTCGTCCTGTTCGGATCGCGGGCCAGCGGCTGCGCGCGCCCATCCAGCGACCTCGACGTCGCCGTGCGCGTGCGGAACGCGACATCGGAGCGAAAACGCCGTATCGAGATCGAGCTCCTTCGAGCCACGGGCGATCGCACTGACGTGATTTTCCTTGACGAGGCGCCGCCGCAGCTTCGTTTCGAGATCGCTCGTTCGGGAATTCCCGTCATCGAGAGCGAGGAGGGAGGCTGGGCGCGCGAGCGGGCGCGAGCGATGATCGATTGGTGGGACTGGGCGCCCATCGCCCGGCGTTTGCACGCCGCTGCGGTCGCGCGGCTCCGCCGTGAGGCACCGAAGTGGTGAATCGCGACCTCGTCGCGCGGAAGCTGGCCCGCGCGCAAGCGCGGCTTGCCAATGTCGAAGCTCGGCTCCAGCTGCCGCGCGAGCAGTTCCTCGCGAGTGCCGAGGTCCGAGACTTAGCCACGTTCTATTTGTTCTGGCGATTCAGGAAGTCATCGATCTCGCAGCGCACTGGGTTGCGGATTCGGGGTGGGAGGCGCCTGATGACGCAGGGGGAGCATTTGACGTGCTTGCCGCCCACGACGCAGTTCCTCGTGATCTCGCCCATGGCTTGCGAGGTGCCGTCGCCCTGCGCAACCGAATCGCTCACGGGTACACCACTCTCGATCATGCGCGGCTCCACGAAGAGGCGACCAATGGCATCGCCACGCTGCGCGAATTCCTCGTGCGACTGGCCGACGCCGCCGGATTGTAGAATACGGCCGCCTTCGCCCCGCAGGCGCTTCCGCCTTCGCCATGTCCGCTCGCTCATCTGGCTTCGCTGCCTGTGTGCCTCGCTGCGTTGACGCCGCGCGATGCCTCGTCGCCGGACGGTAGGAGGGCCCATGCGTCAGCCTCGTCAAGTGGGCGCCGCGCCGACAAACGCGACTGCGCGACCCACGATGCAAATCCATTTCTAGGCTGCGTTAATTCCCCACCGCCAGTTGACAAACCGACGTCCGACCGAGACGACAACTGCCGTTTACCTGCGACGTGCGATTGCGGCCTGGCCGGATTCTCGGCGTCGGCGGAGCCGAGCGCTGACTTCCGAACATCTTCAGGAATGAAATTCTCCGCATCTGCTACGCAGCAGTGCCGGCACGACCCGCCAGTAAACCAGAAAGATTGGCCGTGCCCTTGCCTGGAGGGGAACTGTTTGCCCGAAATAGCCGCCGTTTAACGGATTTCGTCGTCAATCGCAAACACTTTCGTAATCGCCGGCACAGAATCGTCACCAAACGCCCGTGTGCAGCTCCCCCTGACAAGCGTTTTGCGGCGAACAGGAGGACTCTGCAATGAAGAGGCGATTTGCTTTTGCCACCCTGATCGGCAGCATCGCGGCGGTTCCAGTCATCGTCACGACTGCGCAACAACCTGTCGCCGAACCCTTGGCAAGCGTTGTGTTCCAGGACGCTGCGTCGGTGGTCACGACGGCGGTCGATGTGCCGCAGCAAGGGCGTTTTCATCCGTCTCGTGTCCTGGTCCGCTTCCAAGACGGAGCGCAGCCCGATTTCCTTCCGGGCTCGCCCTTCGAGCGCGACTTTCCAGGCGATCCCAACCTTCACCTGGTCCAGAACCCACCGGGACTCTCGGTGGCGGAGGCCGTGCGCAACTACCGCGGGAATCCGAACGTCCTCTACGCCGAACCCGACTACGTTGTCACCACCAATGTCATTCCTACGGATCCGCAGTGGAAAAAGCAGTGGGACATGATGAAAATTGCCGCTCCGTCGGCGTGGGACACTCAAACTGACTCGAGCACCGTAGTCGTCGCCATCATCGACACGGGCATCGATTTCACGCACCCCGATCTCCAAGCCAACCTTTGGGTGAGCGCTGACGGCTCACACGGATTCACCTGCATGAGTGGCAGGTGTGTCACGGGAGGGTCCGACGACTTCGGCCACGGCACCCACGTGGCGGGGACGATCGGCGCCGTGGCCCAGAACGGAATCGGCATGGCCGGGATCAATTGGCGAGTGCAGCTCATGTCGTTGAAGTTCCTCGATTCAAATGGCAGCGGCGCCATCTCGGACGCGGTGCTTGCGTTCGACCAGGTCACGGCGCTGAAGCAGCAGGGCGTCAACGTTCGTCTCACAAGCAACTCGTGGGGGAGTACTGGATTCAGCCAGTCTCTCAAAGACGCAGTGGCGCGCGGCGAGGCGGCTGGCATTCTGCACGTCTGCGCGGCGGGCAACAGCAACCAGAACGCGGATGCCTCGCCGATGTATCCGGCGGCCTACGATAACCCGGGCATCATTTCCGTACTGGCTTCTGATCAGAACGACATGGGCGCCACGTTCACTAATTACGGTCTGGCGGGGGTCGACATCGCGGCCCCCGGCGTGAGCACCTTTTCAACAGTTCCCAGAGCCACCTGCAAGCTCTGCGATCCGAGCGGCTACAAACTGCTGTCCGGCACCTCCATGGCGACGCCACACGTCTCCGGCGTCCTGGCGGCGCTGTTCCACGAGAACCCGGCGCTTACCCCGAACCAAGCGCGCGACGTAATCCTCGACGCACAGAGCTACGACACGCTTGCCGATACGAAGGCGAGGAGTTCATCCACGGGCGGCCGCCTCAATTTCGCAAAGACCCTGGCCAATCCGCTCCTCTTCGCTCCCGTGCCGAACAACTTCCCGGTAGTCGACGCAGGGCCGAATGTGTTCGCCCCGGCGGGCAGCCAGGTCAGCCTCGCGGCGACCGCTTACGACGCGGACAATGACTCCCTCCGGATGGCGTGGTACAACGCGGGCATACAATCGAAGTCGCTCTTCAATTGGATGCTGCAGTCCATCTTCCCAAGTACCGGCGGGAGTTCGTTATCCTTCACTGCGCCGTCTGTCGCGAGAACGACGACCGTGCCGTACGCCGTGTCGGTGGCGGATGGCCGGGGAGGATCTGCTCAAGGCCTCAACTATGTGACGGTCGCGGCCGCTCCGAACGCTGGACTCCCTCTTTCGGGGGCGTTGTCAGTCTCACCCACCGACGCCAAGGTCGGGAGCACGGTCACCGTCAGCTTCCCCACCACCGCGCAAGGTCCGGTGGCTTGGGACCTGTGGGCAGCGACAAAGTACATTGTGACCGGTGCATGCTGCTTCACGAGCTCGTCGGCAAGCGTTATCTTCAACACCGCGGGGGTCTACCGGATTGCGACTCAGGCGATCGATTCCGCGCTCAACCTCTCGGCGAGACAGAGCGTCGTTGTCCGGATCGGCGGTGCCACTGGCGAACCGCCGATCGCCGCAGCCACGCTCGACAAGCTAAGCGGCCCTGCCCCGTTGAAGGTCGACATCGATATGAGCGCGAGCGTCGACCCGGACGGCGGCAGGATCCCGACGTATCTCTTTGGTTGCGAGGAGGGAAGCCTTATTCGGTCCCGCAAGGCGCAGGGGAGCTGTACGTTCACGACGCCCGGCGTGCACTGGATCAAGCTGCTGGTCCAAGACAGCAGCGGCTATGTGGACCAAGTCTCGGCGTACGTGGTGGTGACGCCCTAGCGGCAATCGACGGACCAAAGTTCGCGCAGGGAGCGTCGCGGGAAGAGGCTGGCTGCTCAGCGGTCTGAACTTCGACTTGTCGGCTTGACGAGGCGAAGATTCACTTCGGCGGCCGTTCTGTCGGTGAGCGTGACGCGCGTTGCAGCCCGTGTCAGACTGTCGAGCACCGCTGGATCGTGAACGGCGTCCGAATCCAGGTCGTCGAGCGCCACGACATAGTATTCGCCCGGCGGGAGGCCACGGACCGATTCGCGCGGGGCAGTCGGAGGTACACTTCCCGGTTGTGCCATTTCCGTCACCTCGAACGCCTGATCGAGCGGTGGCGAGGGCACGAACGTTTGAATGTACCGCGAGTTCTCAGACCAGCGCGCTCGGTCGATCGAAAAAGCCAGCGCGACGTACTCGCTCGTCGGACTTCCGTCCGCGTCGGCCACGTGAAGCGTCAAATCGGTCCGCTTGTCCGTGACGAGCACTTCTACGTTACGAAGCTGCTGGCCCGATTGAAACGTGACGGGCCGATCCATGAGATCGACATCGCTCACCATTACGGCTTTGGCGGTCAGGAGTCCAAGGCTGCTGCTGACCTGTGCCACACACGTTCCCAGAAGTCCATCCACAGTGAAGGTCCAATTGGCGCCGAGATCGCTTCGTCCCATCCGACAGCCAGTTCCCCCGTCGGGCGAGCGAAAGCTCACACGGAACTGGCCTGGGTTGGATGGCATTGGCGGCATCGGCGTCGGGCCGTCGAAGACGATACGCCCCGTGACCGTCGCGCCGCGACCGAGCACGATCGTGACATTCGAGTCGGCCTCACCGGTTACCGTAATACGGTCCAGTCCAATCTGCTCATCTCCGGCTTGGAGCGGACCGACGGTGCCAGGGCTTGTGGCGCGACCCTCGATCTGATACTCGCCGGGAGCAAGTCTCAGCTCAAACGTGCCGTCCGGCATCACGGGCGCGCTGGCAGTATCGAATCCGTCCGGCAAGCCGGCGACAAGGGCGCGCACGTGCACGAACCCGCCAAAGGGTGGACGCCCACTCGTCGAGTCGATCAGAGTGCCGGTCACGCGGCTCATCTTCCCGTCAACTAGCGCCAGGTCGACGCCCGTCACCGATGCGCTGCGCTCGATGGTTATTAACGTCGCCTGTTCTCTCGTCAGTACACCGGGGTAGAACGTCGGCAGCGACTGCGTCGACGGGCCATCCTGCTGCACGTCGCGACGAGGTTGCACCAGCAAGAGATAGTTGCCCGGTTCGAGCCGTGGAATGCGAAACTCGCCAACATCGTTTGTTACGCCCCCACTGCGTATCGCTCGAGGGCTCCCTCCCGCTCGTTGCACTCGGATCACTTGGACGTTTGCAAGCTCGACTGGCTCACCGTACGAGTCGACCACTCGGCCGGAAATCACGCCTCCCCGGAAGAGCGACATCGTGCGATTGAGCGTCTGACCATCACGCAGCGGAAAAAAGAGCTTCGCATTGCTCCTCAACGTCTGACCGGAGTCGGGATACCGCGCTGGCAGATACGTGGATTTTTCCGCAATGAGGGAGTACAAGCCCGTCGGTAAAGCGGTGAACGCGAAGGTGCCGGATCCGTCGCTCAGTACTGTTTGCTGCAGTCCGCCGGGCCCGTTGAGCTTCACGCGCGCGCGAGCCAGCGGGTTTGCGGTTAGGCCGTCGACGACGCGTCCTTTGATGGCTGCGCTGTCGGCGCGAGGAGCGGAAGGCGTATCCCGTGGCGGCAGGCTGGAGACTTGCGCGACGGCTGTCGGCGTCGCCAACAAGAAAGGGATGGCGATGACCAACTGATAAAACATCATCACCGACAGTCGCGAGGGCTCCCTCATCATGGGGAAACGTCTGGCCCGCTGCGGTATTGGCCCGGGTGAACTCAGGCCAATACCGTGCGGCAACCGATCCGGGCGCGTCGCCCGTGAACTGACACGATCCGGACTAGAACGTAAACGAGAGTTGGGGAATCACGGTCCCGGGCGGCGATTCGAAAGTGTAGGTACCACCTGAGATCGTTACAGGGCCGGTGAGGCTGACGCTCCAGTTGCTGTTGGGACAACCGGCCTCAGCCGCTGACGAAGCCGTAATGACCGCCGTGGCGCTAATTGAGGGGACAGTGAGAGTCCCGTTCTTGATCTCACTGCCTGGAATGCCGATACTAGCCCCTCCAGTACCAGTTGCCGGGTTCCGTCCCGGAGCAGTGTTGCCACCCTGGTTGGTGCACAGCTGGCCCTGGGACGCGGTAAAGGAGATCGACACTACGACATCGAAATTCCCAAGTCCGGCGACCTGGCCGGTCGAGCATGTCACCTTATCGCCGGAGGCGGTACAGACAGGCTGTCCTCCTTTCTTGTAGTGGGGACTGGCCGCAAAGACGACAGCCCCCGTGACGCTGAGAATCAACGCAACCAACAACCGAGAGACGTTTCTTCGTGTCGACATCATCCCGTCTCCTATTGATTCCCCCGGTTGCCGCCGGGCCGGTGTTGACATTGGGGAGCTGCTCGTCCTCGCCCACGAGTCTCCGCTGATTCGGCCGCGCCGCTCCTCCGTCACGACGCTTACTCTCCGTAGCGTCCGTACACGCTGATACGTCACAACAAGGATGCCAGTGCGGCGCATCGACCGCCGGATGTTGTTTCTGAATTGGCTTCCGTCGCGTGCATGTCAAGGGGTGTCGTGCGCGCCGATGTTTACGAACCACTGATCTGACAAATGCGAGCGTTACGCCGTATGCGGTTGCTGCGAATCGATCGGACGTGCATGGCGGCCGCGCTCGTGTCGGCGTAAAGCTGATTTCGAAACAGTGCTTACAACTTTGGTGGGATATCTTTCGGAAGGCTGCCGGGTAGGTGACTTGTATCTCCCAATTATCTACTAATGAGAACAATTCTTTACGGTTTTACAGTCGGAGTAACATGACCGCCCACTCACGCGTAGGCCACACGAACCGCCATAACTGATTCCTCGAGTGCCGCGACTCTGCCTTTTCGTGATTGGCGTAAACGGCCGCGCAACGATGGGAGCAACACATACTCCCTCCCCGCCGACGACTCAGACTCGGATCGCCCTGCCATACACGAACAACATCTGGACCGTGGAACGAGCCGGCGGCGTCGTTCCACTCGCGTTCGGGTTTCCGTTGTTGATCCCTCTGGCACCCGGTCACAGCCGTTCCAACCGGATCTCCGTAATTTTCGCCTGCTCCGCCGCCGCAATTCGCAGCTCGACTGCCGGATCGTTTCCCAGGCGACTTCGCAAGAGTCCGAGCATCTCGCTGGCGTTCTTGCCGGTGGCGCAGACGATGAAGATGTACCCGAACTTCTCTTCGTAAGCGCGATTGCCTGCTGCCAGCGCGTCGAGTACGACATCGGACGCGCCGTCGACGCCCGCCTGCTCGCGCTCGGATAGCTGTCGAGTGGCTGCGAATCGTTTCTGCAGGGTGTCGCGATCGCCGATCTTCGGGTGATGGCTGAAGGCTTCGAGCCAGTCTTCGCGCGCCAGTGCGAACCACTCGTCACGTGCCACCGCCAGCAGCCTGGCTTGGGACCCGAACGGCCGGCGCGCGAGCATCCGATCGGTCCACAGCGCGGATCCGCAACACCTCTGAAGCAGATGCCGCGCCTCGTCCGGCGAACCCGTGTCAATCCGCTGCCACGGCTCCATAGACACGCAGCCGGCTGATGCCGCCGTCGGGAAAGATATTGAGACGGACGTGTGAGGTCGCCCCCGCCGGCCGCAACTCCGCGGAGTAGACGTGTCGACGATGTGGCTGCAGTTTCGTGCGGGGCAGGAGCTCG
>Ga0114129_10005258_pt1 | contig 18250 bp, 13 predicted proteins | sample RhiMetdeltSRZDD1_FD_80071 | JGI IMG/M metagenome (GOLD analysis project Ga0114129, IMG submission 80071) | Populus rhizosphere microbial communities from Tennessee, USA - Rhizosphere MetaG P. deltoides SRZDD1 (version 2) (version 2) | ecosystem: Host-associated > Plants > Roots > Rhizosphere >...
CCGGCGGCCGCGGCCGCCCCGATCAGGAATTCGCGGCGTTTCATCATGATGGTCACTTCCCCAGATGTTTGTCGAAGAACCGCGCGAGTTCTTCGAAGGCTTCCTTCGTCTCCGGCGCGCTCGCGTCGCGCAGGTAATGCGCGTGCGACTGGCCTTCGTAGACGTGCAGCTCCGCTTCGACGCCCGCCTGACGAAGCTTGCGGTGCACGCGCACGGTGTTGCTGAGCAGAAGATCGCGGGTTCCAGTCGTGAGCAGCGCGGGCGGCAGACCGTGCATGTCGCCGTAGACCGGCGACAGCAACGGGTCCTTCAAATCGCGGCCGTTCGCGTACAGCCTGGCCATGGCATCGCAGCGGCCGTCGCTCGCGACCAGCACGTTGTCCACCATCGCATTGGTCGCGAACGAGTCGCCGGCCCCGGTGAGGTCGGACATCGGCGTGCCGGGCGCGATCGCGCCAGGCAGCGGCAGCTTTTCCTGCTTCGCCCGCAGCACCATCGACAGCGTCAGCGCCCCGCCGGCGGACGTCCCGAAGATCGCCATGTTCTTCGGCGCCGCCATCTTCTGTGCCGCCTTCCACACCGCCATCGCATCGTCGAGCGCGGCGGGATACGGAAACTCCGGCGGCCTGCGATAGTCGACCGACAGCACCTTGAAATGTCCGAACCCCGCCATGAAGATCGCTTCGCTGGTTGCGTTCTCGCCGCCGCCGAGCACGTAGCAGCCGCCGTGAACGTGAACGAGAAGGCGGTTGCGGTTCTCCGGCGGAATGACCTGCGGCGTCACCATGTACGCGGTCACGCCGTTCAACACGACAGTCTCTGATTTGACGCCAAACCGCTGGCGAAGCGCGTCGAGACCGCGTCCCGCCGACGGCGCGGACAATGTCTTCCATTCGTCCGTCGATTTCGGCACGACGTTCCAGGTTGCGCTGAGCGGCGCGGCGATGATCGCCTGCATCTGCGGGCTGACGGTTGCCGGCACCGGCAGCGTGCGGGCCGGCACCTCGAGTGCGCGCGGCGCCGTTGTCTGAGCGTTGCCCGCCGAGAGAGAGAACACGGCTGCGGTCATGACCACCGCCACATGAAATCGCATGGCATCCCTCGCGATCGCGCGTGAGTTTACACCGGGCGGACACGCGGGTCCGCCCCTACCTTGTCAAAATGACGGCTACACTTGCCGGCGATGCGGAGGAGCTGAGCGTGCGGCTTGGTGGATGCGTGTGCAGCCTCGTCCTTGGATCCATGCTGGCCGCGGGTCAAGCGCCGCCCGGCCACGCCCGTGCGCTGCTGCGCGACGTCGCGTCCGCGGCGGGCGTGCGCTTCGTCCATCCGGCAGCCTCCGGTCCCGCCAAATACTACGTCGACAGCGTGCCGGGCGGCCTCGCGATCTTCGACTACAACGGCGACGGCCGCCCCGACCTTTTCTTCACCAACGGCGCGCAGACGCCGTCGCTCGAGAAGAGCAGCGAGTACGCCAACCGTCTGTTTCGCAACGACGGAAACATGAGGTTCACGGATGTCACCGACGCCGCCGGCGTGAGAGGCGCCGGATACTCGATGGGTGCCGCGGCCGCCGACTACGACAACGACGGCCGTGTCGACCTGTTCGTCGCCGGCATGCGGCGCAGTCAGCTGCTCCACAATCGCGGCAACGGGCGATTCGACGACGTGACGAAGCGCGCCGGCATCTCGAGCGACGAATGGGCGGTCGCGGGCGGGTGGTTCGACTACGACAACGACGGCCGCCTCGATCTCTTCGTCGTGAACTACGTGCAGTGGTCGCCGGAGACGAATCGTGTCTGCCGCGACGAAGTCCGCAACATCGCGATCTACTGCCATCCGCGATCGTTTCAGGGACTGCCGAACCGCCTGTATCGCAATCGCGGCGACGGGACGTTCGAGGATGTCTCGGCGCGGAGCGGCCTCGGGCGCCACGCCGGCAAGGGGATGAGCGTCGCCTTTGCCGATTTCGATCACGACGGACGCCTCGACGCGTTCGTCACCAACGACACGGTGCCCAATTTCCTGTTCCGCAACAACGGCGACGGCACGTTCGCTGAAACGGCGCTGCTCGCGGGAGTCTCCGTGCCCGATTCAGGCCGCCCGGTGTCGAGCATGGGCGCCGATTTTCAGGACTACGACAACGACGGGTGGGAAGACATCCACTTCACCGCGCTCACGGGTGAGACGTTCCCGTTGTTTCGCAACGCCGGGTCCGGGGGCCCGGGGAGAAACGTCACGTTCGTCGAGACGACGCAAGCGAGCGGACTCGCGAGGCTGACGGTGCAGTCATCCGGCTGGTGCTCGATTCTCGCGGACGTCGACAACGACGGCTGGAAGGACATCTTCACATCCAACTCCCACGTGAACGATCGCATCGGCGACTTCGAAGCCGTTCGGTGGAAGCAGCCGAACAGCCTGTTCATCAACGACGGACGCGGATATTTCCGCGATGCGACGTCCGAATCGGGCCTCGCCGCGGCCGCGGCGGTGCATCGCGGATGCGGCGCCGCCGATTTCGACGGCGACGGCCGTCTCGATCTCGCAGTGCTCGTGCTCGGCGCGCAGGCCGAGTTGTGGAAGAACGAGAGTGCGCCAGACCATCGATGGCTCATTGTTCGTCTCGCGGGCACGAAGAGCAATCGCGACGGCATCGGCGCGCGCGTCATCGTCGGCAATCAGGTGCGCACGATGACGACGGCGCTCGGCTACGCGTCATCGTCACATGCGGGCCTGCACTTCGGACTGGGATCCGCGAGCGGCCCCGTGCGCGTGGAGGTCCAGTGGCCGTCAGGCACGCGGCAGACGCTTGAAGGCGTGAAGACGAACCAGACGATTCAGGTGATCGAAAAGTAGAATTGGCACCGAACGGAGGCTGTTCATGCAGCACACGCAAATCCGGACGCGGATCGCTCTTGGGTTCCTGCTCGCAGGAATCTGGTACCTGACCGTTCAACGGGACACGCGAGCGGCGCCTGAGACGGTGAAGCTCATCGCTCCGGGCGTGTGGTTTCGCGAGGGAGATCTGAAGGAGAAGGGCCACTGCAACAACATCTGGATCGAAATGAAGGACTACGTGATCGTCGTGGACGCCAATTTTCCGAGCGGCGCGCAGGCGTGCCTGACCGACATCAAGAAAACGACGCAGAAACCGGTGAAGTACGTCTTCGACACGCATCATCACGGCGATCACGCCTACGGCAACCCGATCTGGAGCAGGATGGGCGCGACGACGCTGGCGCATGTCGGCGTGGCGGAGGAGATGAAGCGCTATGAGCCGCAGCGCTGGCTTCAGAGCGCCAAAGAGCGGAAGGATGTCGCCGATCTGAATCTGCCGAGTGCCGAGCCGCCGAAGCAGACCTTCACCGGAGACAAGTTCGTCCTCGACGATGGCAGCCGGCAGGTCGAGTTTCATTTTCTGGGATGGGCTCACACGCGCGGCGACGGATTCGTCTATCTCCCGAAGGAGAAAATCCTCTGCACCGGCGACGCGGTCGCCAACGGACCGTACAACTACATGGGCGACGGCAATTCGGCCAACTGGCCGCTGGTCATCGACAAGGCTCGCCGGTTCGATGTGACGACGGTGCTGCCGGGGCACGGGCTGCCAGCAGGCAATGACGTGTTGCGCGGTCAGGCTCAGTACTTTGTCGAGCTGCGCAAGGCGGTCGGCGACGCCATCAAGAAAGGCCAGAAGCTCGAGGACCTGGTCGTGAAAGCGGGCGACAAAGTCACCGGGACCAGTATTCGATTGCCTGCGTCGGTCAAAAACTGGGTCGATACCGCAGGCCTGCCCGCACATGTCGAGGTCGTCTACAAGGAGATGACCACGGGAAAGCCGCACGGCGAAATCATCGGCGGACGATAAGAAGAAGTGTTCGCAGCTATTTTGGCGGTGTAATCGTTCGCCGGCTCACGGTCGCGCTCAGCTCGTCGGCCGTACGTTGAATCTCCTCGGCGCGCGCGAGCAGCGGTGCCGCCTTATCCCGCTGGCCGAGACCGATGTACGCGCGGGCGAGCTGCACGTGCACGCTTCCGTCCTGATCGTCTTCGAGCTGCGCTTCGATCAGCGGAACCGCCGCGGCGAAGTCGCCGTTCAGCAGGTACGCCTGACCGAGCGCGAGGCGCGGGCCCGGATCGCCCGGATCGCGATCCGCCGCGCGCTGCAGCACCGGCAGGGCTTCGTCGACGCGTCGCAGACGGATCAACGCGTAGCCTGACAACTTCAGATATCGCGGGTCGTCGGGATGTCTTTCGAGCAGCGGCGACAGCGTGGCGATCGCCTGTTCGTAGTCGCGCGCCGCGTAATGCGTCGAGGCCAGCTCGTAGAGCAGCGCCGGATGACCGGGCGAGAATTTCAGCGCGGCGCCGAGCTCCGCGATGGCATCGGCAGTCCGATCTTCGGCGCGAGCCAGCGTCGCGCGCACCGCCCGGCGCTCGAGCGAGTCGGCCAGACCGTCGAGGCGTGTGAACGCGGCGAGGGCGAGCTCGTTCGCCGCGCGCGCACGCCAGTACCGCGACTCGGCGTCCGACTGACGCATCGCCGAGTCGAGCGAAGACAGGTACCGGCTCGAGCGAAATTCGCACAGCGGCTTGCGCCTGCCGCACTCGTCGGCAGATAGCGCGCCGGACGTTCGTTCGCGCGCCGCCCAGTCGGCGTGACCCGTCTGCTCGTAGATCCGCGCCACCGAATCGTGGATGGTGACCATCGACGGCAGCCGCGCCAGCGATTCGCGGTACAGCGTGAACGCGTCCGTCAACCGGCCCGCGCCCATCAGCGCGTCAGCGGCGAGGAGTTGCTGCCAGGCAGCGTCCTCGGGCGTGCCCAGCGATGCGATGGCTTCCTGCTTGATCGTGTTGTACGCCTGACCGAGCGCATACCAGCCGCCCGGTTGCGACGGCGCGCGCTCGGCCGCCTCCCGCAGCTCGTTCACGGCGGCGGATTGCGCCGCCGCCGTGACGAACAGGAGGAGGAATCCGCAAATCACCAGTCGAGGCGCAGAGTCAGGGCGAGAACGCGCGGCGTGATCGTGCCCGCCGCGAGGTTGCTGCCTCCCGTCGCCACGTACTTTCCGGTGTTCGCGTTGTTGTTGATCGAATTGTCCGGTCCGGTGAAGTTGTACGTCGCGTTCAGTGAGGTGAATTGCACCTCGTTGAACACGTTGTAGGCCTGGAACTGCAGCTTGATGCCGCTGTTCTTGCGGCCCGCGAACGTGATCGGAAAACGCCGCGCCAGCGTGATGTCCCACTCGTGCCACGTCGGATTGCGCAGGATCCCGAGCGGGCTGTTTCCGAAATTGCCGATGCTGCCGTTGGGCTGCGGCATCCGGAACGCCGCCAGGTTGAAATGCGGCTGATCGGCGAACGGCAGCGACTGATCGACGGTGAAGCCGCTGAAGATCGGCTCGCCCGTCAGCTCGCAGCGGCGCGTTTCGTTGTTGGCGTAGAAGCCGTTGGTGAGCGACGGGTTGGTATTGGCGATGCCCGCGTTGTTCGACGAGCAGACCGGCGTGACGGCGGTGCCGCTCAGCAGTCTGGTCACGCCCGACACCTGCCATTCGCTCAACACCTGTTTGAGCACCGGCGCGTCAGTCAGAGTCGGGATGCTGTAGCTGTAGTTGATGACGAGGTTGTGTCGCCGATCGTCGGCCGTGGGGCCCCAGTAACGCGCCCGGATCGCTTCCTCTCCGCCAAGGGCGTCCGTGTACGGGTCGTACCCGAAGCCAAAGTTCGTCGACGAGTTGTACCCTTCGCCCTTGGCGAGCGTGTACGCCGCTCCCATCTGCAACCCCTTCGACAGCCGGCGAACGACCTGCAGCTGCATCGCGTTGTAGCGGAGCGTTTCGGTGTAGAGGTCCGGCACGAACGCCATCACCGAACCCATGCCGGGATATTTCCCGTACACCTGCCGGAGGGAATTGGCGTTGACGGGCGCGTTGTTCACGAGGTTGTTGGGATCGCCGTACGCGAAGACCGGAAGCTGATTGAGATCGACGAGCCGTCCGGCCTCACGCAGGAAGTTCCCAACGTACGCGATCTCGGCCACGGTGTTGAAGCCGATGTCTTTCTGAAACGCGACGTTGACGTTGTACGCCTTCGCGAGGTCCTGTTCGTAGCCGCCGACGTTCACGTTGACCGGATTCTGCACGAACCGAGTCCCCAGCCCGGAGGCGTTCGCGACGTCGTCGAACGTGGCCCAGCGGATTTGATTGCTGCAGGCGATCGGGCACTGCGCCTGCGCGAAACCCGTGTAGCCGCCGACGTTGGTCGATCGCGGGAAGTTGTAGAAGATGCCCGCCGACGCGCGCAGCGCCGTCTTGCCGTCGCCGAACATGTTCCAGGCAAACCCGCCGCGCGGCGCGAGCTTGAAGTACGGGAAGGTGAAGTACGTGCCCGGCTTCCTGCCGGGAATCCCTCCGGTCCGGATGCCGTTGATCTGATTGCCGGTCCCCTGCACGATGTTGCCGTTGAAGGCGGACGGCAGAAACACGGTCGGGAACGCCGGATCGATCGTCCGCTGTGAGGCCGCCGGACAGGCTTGATTGCCCGGACGGCCGTCGATGCACACCAACCTGTACACGCGCGCCGCCTGATTGGCATTCCATTGATCGGGAAAGAACCCGCTGTTCATGTGGTTGACTTCGAAGTCCGACCCGCTGTGCTGCAGCCGCACGCCGTAGTCGAACGTCCACCGCGGGCTCGCGCGCCAGTTGTCCTGCGCGTACGCGTCCGCCTGCCAGTGGCGGACGTCGCGGTCGATGCGGTTCGTCAGCTCGGTGTAGTTGGTGAACACGCCGAGCAGCATGTTCGCGTAGCCGTTGCCGGTGCTCAGCGGATTGTCGGCATTGTGGCCGAAATCATAATTGCCCATGTAGTCGGCGGAGCCCGGCTCGGTCTTCTTGTCGTACTCGAGGTAGACGCCCATCTTGAGGTTGTGGCGTCCCCTCGTGATCGACAAGTCGTCCGCGAACGACGCGCGCGCGCTGATATTCAGCTTGGGAATCGGCTCGTCGGCCGATTGGATCGTCCCGTTCCCCACGCGGTAGTTCCCGAGGTTCGAACGGTTGCCGCCGGTCGTGGCGAATCGTGGTGCGTACGGCCACTCGTCGAGCTGCGGTCCGCCGAAGCCGGACAGCTGCGGCGGATCCGAGAACGCGCCGAACGGTTCGATCCTCGGCGCGTTGATGCCGAGCGTCGACGCATAGAGGCTCCTGTAATCGAAATCGTCCGCCGCTCGGTGGCCCCAGCGGTTGTGTGTGTACCCGAAGTTCATCTCGTTCACGACCGTCGGCCGCAACACCTGCGTCACCGTGCCCGAGGCCAGCACGCCGGGCGTGTTCTGGTTCACGTAGCCGGTCCCCGGCGTCAGCCGGTTCCAGCTGTAGTCATCGTCCCGGTCTTTGATCAGCTTGAAGGCCATCCGCGTCCTGTCTGTCAGGACCGCATCCATGCGCAGGACGTGGTTCGTGCGACCGTGCACCGGTGTGAGGTCGTACGTGGAGTTCGACGTCCACTCCTGACCCGCGCGCGGATCCAGGATGCCGTTGGCCGTCGGCAGCAGGTTGAGCATCTTCTGACCGAGCACGCTGATGCGATTCGCCGGGATCATGTTGCCGGGGAACGGCAACCCAGTGAACGGATCGATGATCGGCTGGATCGTGCCGTTCGTGATGCGCGTCTGCGAAAAGTCGCCCATCTTTTCGAGCGCTGTCGGCATGTTCGCGCGGCTCGTCGTCGTCGGCCGCGCATCGTCGGTGTACTCCTGCGAGCCGAAGAAATAGAGCTTCTTCGAGCCGCCCTTGCCGCTGCGGCTGTCGATGATTCCCGGGATCACGACCGGTCCGCCGATGCTGTAGCCTGAAATGTTGACGCGATAGAGCGGCTTCGCCTGACCGCTCGCCTCGCGGAAGTAGTCGTTCTCGTTGAATCGGTCGCGGCGGCCGTTGTACCACCCCGAGCCCTTGAGCGAGCTCGACCCCGACTTGGTGACGATGCTGATCAGACCGCCGTTGTTCCGTCCGTTCTCCGCCGTGTAGCCGTTGGCGATCACCTGCACTTCGCCGATGGCGTCCATGTTCAGGTTGACGTACGCCGTGCCGCAGCCGCCTTCATCGACGACGTTGAGACCGTCGACGCGGACATCTTTGTTCTGCGACGGCGCGCCGTTGATGGTGATGGAAATCGCCGACCGCCACTGCGCGAAGTCGCGATTCAGATTGGTGTCCTGGACGCCGGGCAGAATCGCCATCAGCCCGAACACGTCGCGCCCCTTCATCTGAATGTTCTCGAGGTCGTCGATGGTAATCGTGCTTCTGCGCGAGCTGTCCACGGTTTGCACCGGCGTGACTTCGGACGTGACGGAAACCGTCTCGCTGATCGCGCCGATCTGCAGCGTCAGCTTACCGAGGTCGCGTGTTTCCGCCGCCGACAGACTGATGTCGGCGACGGCCAGCGCGTTGAAACCGGGGAGCTCGACGGTCAGCGAGTATCGGCCCGGGTTCAACGCCGTGATGCGAAACAACCCGACGTCGTTCGAGACCACGGCTCGACCCGCACCGGTGCTGGCCTCCGTCGCGGTGACGCCGGCGCCGGGAAGCGCCGCGCCCGTGCCATCCACGACGGTGCCCGTGAGCGTGCCAGTACCGCCGCCGGCTTGCGCGAATGCGGGAGCTGCGCCCGCGAGACAGAGCAACACCACGACGACTACACGTGTCCAAGTGAGCCGCACGTCATCCATTGCCGGTTCCTCCTGATTGGTCGTGGCCGCCGATGTAGCGCAGCCCTTCAGGGCTGCAACGCGCGGCGGGCGCTGGCAGGCCTGAAGGCCTGCGCTACGTCAGCCCGCCGCCGATCACGCTGCGCGGCCTCTACCGCGCCGTTGGCTTCTCGCGTTGCGGCAGCGCGAACGCGATGTATCCGCGCGGCAGATCCGGCGGAACCTCGGGGGCTGCAGCAGCCCCGCGGCCTCCGCCCCGGCCGCCTTCGCCAAGGCTCCGGCGAGCCTCGCCGAAGCGAAGCGGAGGCGGGCCTCCACGGCCGGCGGCGCGCGGCAAAGACGAAAAGACGACGTACTGACGGCCCTTCGCTTCGTAGCTGACCGGAATGCCGTTCGAATTTCCCGGCAGCGTGCCGGTCCACAACACCTGCCCGTTGTCCTCGTCGTACGCGCGGACCTTGCCGTCGCCGCCGGCGACGAACACCATGCCGCTCTTCGTGACGAACATCCCGTTGCGCGCGCCGAGACCGCCCGTGTTCGCGGGCCCGCCTCGCGCCATCGTCGTCGGATCGTCGCCGATCGGAACCTGCCACTTGATCGTGCCGGTGTTGAGGTCGTAAGCCGTCAGCGTCGTGTACGGCGGTTTGGTGGCCGATGCCATGACGCCGTACTCGCTGACGTAGCGAATGGGCGGCACGGCCACGTTCTCGGGATACGGAATGTTTCCGCCGCTGCCGCCGATGCCCGCATACGTTGGTGGCAGTTCCGGCGGCATCTTCGCCGGAGGCAGCGGCACGCCGCCCGAGGCGATGACCGGTCCCGGCGGCGGCGGCGGTCCTGATGGAGCGCCGCCGCGGCCTTCAGCAGGTGGCGGCGTCGAGAGATACGCGACGACCGCGGTCAGCTCCGCGTTGGTGATGCCAGGGACGGGACGCATCGTACCTTTGCCGCCCGTGACCGCCGCGCGAACCGTGTCCTCGTCCATCCGGTTCATCACATCGGCCAGTCTCGGCGCAGACGCCGGCGCCGCGCCTTGTTGATCGGATCCGTGGCAGGCCTGACAGTACTTTTGATACGCCTGCTGGCCAAACGTACCAGGCCGGCCGGTCCGTTCTCTGACGTCCTCGAGCTTGAGAATCGCCACCTCGTTCACGTTCACGACGAAGACGAGACCCTTTTTCGGATTCGCAGCGGTCGTGCCCCAGTTCGATCCGCCCTGGTTGCCGGGCATCGAGATCGTGTCGATCAGCGCCGGCGGCGTGAAGATGCCCTCGTTGCGCGCCTTCGTGACACGCTCGCGCGTGATTTGCAGTTGATCGGGATCCAGCAGCCACGGATTGACATCGTCAACCGTGAACGTCTGCTTCGCAAATGCCGGCGGTCTGGTGGGGAAGGGTTGTGTCGGCCACGCCTGTTCGCCGGGCACGTCGCTCTTCGGCACCGGCCGCTCTTCGATCGGCCACAGCGGCTCGCCCGTCACGCGATTGAAGACGTACAGGAATCCGGTCTTGCCGGCGTGAGCGACGGCGTCCACGCGGCTGCCGTTGCGCTGCACGGTGACGAGCTGCGGCGCCGAGACGTTGTCGAGGTCCCACAGATCGTGATGGACGGTCTGGAAGTGCCACAGGCGTTTGCCGGTGCGCACGTCGAGCGCGAGCAGACAATTGGCGAACAGGTTCGTGCCGTGCCGATCCGCGCCGTAGAAGTCGTACGTGGCCGATCCGGTCGGGACGTAGATGATGCCGCGCTCTTCGTCGAGCGACATCTCGCCCCAGTTGTTGGCGCCGCCGACGTACTTGTACGCGTCTTTCGGCCACGTGTCGTAGCCGAACTCGCCGGGCAGCGGCACCGTGTGGAACTGCCACACGAGTCTGCCGGTGACGATGTCGTACGCGCGAATGTCGCCCGGCGGCGTCACCCAGCCTTCGCCGGACGCCGAGCCCATGATGAGCAGGTTCTTCCAAATCTTGCCGGGCGTTCGCGACTGCACGCGCCGATCGGTTCCTTCCGATCGCGCCAGGCCTTTCCGCAAATCGACGATGCCGTTGTCGCCGAAGGTTCTGATCGACTCGCCGCTCTTCGCGTCGATCGCCTGCATGTAGCCGTTGATGGCGAAGATCAACCGTCGATCCTTGCCGTCGCCGCTCTGCCAGTAATTGATGCCGCGGCTCGTAATGCCGTTCAGGCGGTCGTGGATCCAGATTTCTTTGCCGGTCGTGGCATCGAGCGCGATGAGCGCGTTGTTCCGCCCGAGCAGGTAGATGACGTCGTCGATCACGACGGGATTGAAGCCGGTCGCGGCGTACGGATAGAACCACGCGACCTCGAGCTGGCCGACGTTGGACTTGTTGATCTGATCGAGGTTGACGAAATGCGAGTTGGCGGGACCGCCGCCGAAGTCCGCCCACCATTTATCGCTCGTCGCGGTCATGAGTGGAGCGCCGAGCAGACCGACGATCGCCGTGGTGATGAGTAACCGCTTCATGCGAGTTGTCCTCTTGCGCTTGGTCGTCGTTGGCGGCCCTGACCGCCTTCGCCAAGGCTACGGCGGTCAAGAAGGGCTGCGCTACGCCTCTTTTTCTTTCCCCTTGATCGCCTCATCGACTCGCCGCAGAATGACCGGCCAGAATATAACCCCGATCGAGCGAGGCGGGCGGGATCAAAATCCACTGGACAACATCATCACAGGGGGACGCATGGCGCCGATGTCGAGACGCGAGTTCTTCAGGGTTGCGGCGGCCGACGCCGCCGTCGCAGGCTTCCTTGCCGCGCGCGCCGCACGTGTCCATGCGAACCCGCTGGGACTGCCGATTGGCAGCCAGACCTATCCCCACCGCGCCATGATCAAGGACGGCAACTTCGCCGGATTGGCGAAGACGCTGGCCGACCTCGGCGTGCAGCGGGTCGAGATGTGCTCGCCGCTCGGGTACGCCGACTTCTCCAGCCTCGCCGACGGGAAGCAGGTGAAGAAAATCCTCGCCGATCACGGTCTCAAGAGTGAAAGCGGCCACTTCAGCATGAGGGAGCTGCGGGAGCGGCAGGCCGAGAGCATCGCGTGGGCGAAGGACGTCGGCATCACGCAAATGATCACGGCCACGCTCGGCGCGGGCAACACGCCGACGATGGACGACGTGAAGCGGGCGGCCGACGAGTACAACAAAATCGCTGCGGTCGCGGCGAAAGCCGGCATTCAACAGGGGCTGCACAACGAGGGGTTCGAGCTCTCGACGGTCGACGGCAAACGGACTTACGACATCCTGTTCGAGCTGCTCGATCCGAAGCTGGTCAAGTTCCAGTTTCAGATGTCGACGATCGGGCAAGGCTTCGTCGCCGACGAGTACTTCACGAAGCACCCGGGCCGCTTCTTCTCGATGCACGTGCAGGACGTGGACCTGAACGCCACACCACCGCCGCCGCCTCCCGGCGGCCGCGGGCGCGGCGGCCGCGGCGTGCAGACGTCAGTCGGAAAAGGCAGCATCGACTGGGTCAAGACGTTCAAGGCCGCGAAGATCGGCGGCGTGAAGAACTACTTCATCGAGCAGAACATGGATCTCACGAAGGAGAGCGTGACGTTCCTGAAAGCGTTGAAAGTCTAGGTGGGTCGGGTAGGTCCCGACCTACCGCGGCGGCATTGCCGCGAACGTCTTCTCGATGTTCTCCAGCACCGCGAGCGTCGATCGCACGCCCGCTTGCAGGTAGCGCTCGCCCATCTCCGGCGTCGACTTGCGTGCGTCGCCCCACGTGCCGGACTTCGTCGCCCAGTACACCGATCCCGGTGAGGTGAAGAAAAACGCGGTGTGCACCGGCGCCATGTTCACGGTGTACTCGGGAAACGGCGGGAACTCCGCGTTCGCGCGGTCGAGGTCGACGAGCGCAGGATTGATCGCGAGCACCGCCGACGTCTCCGCCGCATTGGCATGCAGTCCGTTCTTCAGCCCTGAAAACTCCGCCACCTCCTCCGCCGTCAGCCCGTCCCAGTAGTTGATCGGAAACGCCTTGACGTCCTTCGACATGCGATCGGCCGCGTCGGCGCACCCATAGGCAATGGCGTACGTGTTGTCGTAGTGGCCGTTCAGGAAGATGATCCGCTTGAAGCCCGATGCCGCGAACGACGCGCAGAGATCCCCGATGAGCGCCATGAAGGTCGGAATGCGGATGTACACCAGGCCGGTGAAGCCCACGTGCGGGTACGACAAGGCGTAGTTGATCGGCGGCGCGACGACGGCGTTGATCCGCGGCGCCACGCGGCGCGCGATTTCCTGAGGAATGAGGACGTCGGTCAGCAGCGGCCCGTGCGGTCCGTGCTGCTCGGTCGCCCCGGTTGGGACGATCACGGTGTGATGCGTCCGGAGAAAGGTTTCGACCTCGACGTTCGTCATCTCGCCCAGAAAGACAGTCGGTGGTTTCATCGGGGACACTCCACACGTTGGCGCACGCTGCGCGCGCCGACGTAGTATGTCGCAAACGCGCGTGCAGCTGACTGAGCGGAAAGTCGCGACTAACCACCGCGCCGAGCCGAGAGGCGAGGCGTGGCAGGCGCTGGGGGTGGGGCCCCAGCGCAAGTAAATAATGTCGGGCCTGATTGGCTTCTGGTCGTCGCATCGCGCTGAGCTTGCGGCGCTCGTCGGGCAGCACGTGCTGCTCGTCGCGGCGGCGACGCTCGTCGCGGTCGCCGTCGCGGTGCCGCTGGGCGTTTTTGCCTCGCGGCGTCCGCGGCTGGCGGCGCCGATTCTGGCCGTCGCCAACGTCGTCCAGACCGTGCCCAGCCTCGCGATGTTCGGATTTCTGCTGCCCGTCCCGTTCATCGGCGGCGTCGGTGCACGCGCAGCGCTCGTCGTCCTCATCCTCTACGGTCTGCTGCCGATCGTGCGCACGACCATCGCCGGGTTGCGCAGCATCGATCCGTCGATCCGCGAAGCGGGCGTCGCGATGGGCATGACGCCGCGCGAGCTCCTGCGCCAGGTCGAGCTGCCGCTCGCGCTGCCGTCAATCGTCGCCGGCGTCCGCGTCGCAGCCGTTGTCGGCGTCGGATCGGCGACCATCGCGGCGGCGATCGGCGCGGGCGGGCTGGGCGAGTACATCTACCGCGGCCTCTCGATGGTCGACACGACCGTGATTCTCGCCGGCGCGATTCCGGCCGCGCTCCTCGCGCTCGTCGTCGACGGCTCGCTGCTGTGGCTCGAGCGTCAGATGTCGTCACGGCGCCGCACCCGGTCGCCGCGCGCCGCGGCCGCGGGCGCCGTCGTCGTCGCGGTACTGGTGCTGCTGACGAGCGGTGTGGCCGCTTGGCGGGCGACCGGCGCCGTGGTCGTCGCCTCGAAGAACTTCACCGAGCAGCTCGTCCTCGGCGAACTGCTCGCGCAGACGATCGAGCGCGAGGGCATTCCAGTTGCACGGCGGCTGAATCTGGGAGGGACGCTGATCTGCGATCGCGCGCTGCTCACGGGCGACGCGGACGTGTACGTGGAGTACACCGGCACGGCGTTGACGGCCATCTTCCACCAGCCGATTCAACCCGACCCCGCGACCGTCTTCGCATCGGTGCGCGAGCTCTACGCACGAACCGGGCGCACGCTGCTGCCGCCGCTCGGCTTCAACAACACGTTTGCGATTCTGGTGCGCGGAGCAGAGGCGCGTGCGAAGGGACTGAAGACCATCGAGGACGCCGCGCGCGAGTCGCCGCGCTGGCGCGCGGGGTTCGGCTACGAGTTCGTCGGACGGCCCGACGGGTATCCGGGACTGGCCAAAGCCTACGATCTGCGATTTCCCGCGCCGCCGCGCGTGATGGATCTCACGCTGAGCTATCGCGCGCTCGCCGCGGGCCAAGTCGACGTGATTGCCGGCGATGCGACCGCCGGCCTCATCAAAGGACTCGATCTCGTGCAACTCGAGGACAGCAGGCGCTACTTCCCGCCATATGACGCGGCGCCCGTCGCGCGCGCGGAGACGCTGCTTCGCTATCCGGCGATGCGCCTCGCGCTCGAGCGGCTGGGCGGGCGCATCTCCGCGGCCGACATGCGCGCGATGAACTACGCGGCCGACGTGGAGCATCGCGACATTGCGCAAATCGCACGAGAGTTCCTGGCCGCGCGGTGAGCGCTTTCCGCGCGAGCGTTGGAAGAACACGCCACATGGCTGACCGCACGCGACGATTGATCGCCTGGACGATTGCGATGGTAGCCCTGGCGGTCGCCGTCGCCTGGCTCGTATATCTCGCTCGCGGCGCGCTGCTCCTCGTGTACGTCAGCGTGGTCCTCGCGATCGGGTTCAGTCCCATCGTCCGCACCATCGAGCGTCATCCGGTGAAGCGCGGCGACCGCGCGGTGCCGCGCTGGCTCGCGATTCTCGTCGTGTATCTCGTCATCGTCGCCACGCTGACGACCATCGGATTTCTGGTGATCCCGCCGCTCGTCGATCAGGCGCGCGAGCTGTGGACGCGTCTGCCGCTGCTCCTCGATCAGGCGCAGACGTTCTTGATTGATCGCGGTCTGCTGAACCACCGCATCACGCTGGAAGAGGCGGTGCGCAGCGCGCCGGGAACGGGCACCGCCGTCGGAACGGTGGGCCGGGCCGTGACGGGAATCGCCGAAGCGGTCTTCGGGTTCATCACGATCCTGATCCTGACGTTCTACCTGCTCATCGACGCCGAAGCGCTCTTCACCGCGTTCGCGAGGCTGTTTCCTCGCGAGACGCGGCCCCGCGTCGTCGAGGTGTCGCGGAAAATCACGACGAAGGTCAGCGCGTGGCTCAACGGCCAGCTCATTCTCGCCGGCACGATCGGATCCACCGCGGCCATCGGCCTTTATCTGCTCGGCGTCCCGTACTTCTACGTCCTCGCGTTGATCGCGGCGATCGGCGAGATGGTGCCGGTGATCGGACCGGTTCTGTCGTCGGCGCCGGCGATTCTGGCGGGGCTGTCGGTGTCGCCGCAGACGGCGCTGTTCGTCGCGCTGTTCTGGATTGCGCAGCAGCAGATCGAGAATCACCTGCTCGTGCCGAAGGTGATGCAGCGGCAGGTCGGCGTCAGCCCCGTGATCGTGATCTCCGCGCTCCTCATCGGCGGCAGCGTCCTGGGCATCATCGGGGCGCTGCTCGCGGTGCCGACGGCGGCGATTATCCAGGTCATCATGTCGGAGGTGCTCGACGAGCGGGATCGAGCTGGACGTTAAGAAACGCAAATCTCCCTTGTTCTTTGCGGCCTTTGCGGCCTTTGCGGCCTTTGCGTTCTACTCCCGCGCGCGCCAACCAATGGCGGGCGAGGCTCGTCTAAGCCGGGCATGAGACACAGCATGAAGCTCTGGCTGGTCGTCGGCGCCCTGGTCGCGGCGCCCGTCGTGGTTCATGGCTGGCACGACTCGCACGGCGAGGCGCGGCGGATGCGGGCTGAAATCCGGCGCGAAATCCGCGACGCGATGCGCGATTCCCGGCGCGCCATGGCCGAGGCGCGGCGCGACGTGCGGCGGGCGGCGAACGAGCAGCGCCGCGCGTACCGCGAGGCCTACCGCGACGCGCGGAACGCGACGCGAGCCGCGCTGCGCGAAGCGCGACGTCAGGTCAGGGAAGCGACCCGGTCGTACTGGCGCTAGCTCATCCCCGTCTCTGGCACTCGATTCGCATCAGGATCCGACCGATTTCAGTTCGAGTCCGATGAACTGGAGGAGGTCACATGAGCCCGCGAGATCCGGAAAAACTGCCGCGCAACTCCGACCAGGATTTGCCCAAGCGGCAGGGCGACAAAATCATCGACACCACGACCGAGGAAAGCGTCCCCGGCCGCGATCGCAACGGCCCGGTGCCGGAAGAAGAAACCTACGAGCGAGAGCCGCGGAACCAGCGGCCACGGTCGTGATGGCGGCGTAGACGCTGCGGATTCAAGATCGCGGTCGCAACGCCGGCCGGCGCCAGCGGAGCGTCTCTGCAACACTAATTTCACTCGACATCCCTCAACAGGGCGATCAAAAGTACGCGTCCGTACTCCAGCGGACGGCCGGGGTTGCCAGCGCCAGCCAATGCAGGAGAGACTCGTGCGATCTGCTCACGTCGCCCTGCTCGCGGTCGGTATCTTCAGCGTCCTGTCCCTCGAATCCCTCGCCCAGCAGCGTCCGTCTGGCGGTACTCCGGTCGGCGGCCTGACGCCCGCGCAGCAGCTCGCGTTCCGCGAGGGCAGCCTCACCTTCGCCAAGCGGTACACGATTGCCGACGGACTCGGCCCCGTGTTCAACGACGACGCGTGCAGCGACTGCCACCAGAACGGCGGCGGCAGCAATCGACGTGTCAGCCGGTTCGGGCGAGTCGATCGGATCGGTGCGTTCGACAGTCTCGCGCAACTCGGCGGCTCGCTCATTCAATCGCGCGGGATCGGATCGATCACCACCGCTGACGGGACGCACGAATTCGTCGGCGAGCGCGTACCAGCCGAGGCCACCGTGACGGCGCAGCGGCGCTCTCAACCGCTGCTCGGGCTCGGATTCGTCGACGCGGTCCCCGACGACGCCTGGCGCGCGATCGCGCGGGCCGAACGTGAGGCGGATCCGTCCACGGCCGGCAGGGTGCACATGGTGCGGTTGACATCAGGCGGCGTGGCGGTCGGCAAGTTTGGCTGGAAGGCGCAGGTCGCGACGCTGATGGAATTCGCCGGCGATGCGCTGCTCAACGAGCTGGGCATCACCAACCCGCTGTTCAGGGACGAGTCGTGTCCTCAGGGCGACTGTCTCGCGCTCGATTTCAATCCGACGCCCGCCATGAACGACGACGGCCGCGACGTCGAGGCGCTCAACGATTTCATGACGATGCTCGCGTCGCCCGCACGGGGGCCGATCACCGACGAGGCGATCGACGGGGAGCAGGTGTTCATGGAACTTGGATGCGCGCACTGTCATACGCCCACGCTGCGCACCGGGCCGAGCGCGGTGAGCGCGTTGAATCGCGTGGACTTTCATCCGTTTTCGGATTTCCTGCTGCACGACATGGGGCCGCTTGGCGATGGGATCGTGCAGGGGCAGGCGACCGGCCGGGAAATGCGGACCCAGCCGCTCTGGGGATTGCGCACCGCGAACCGCTTCATGCACGACGGGGCGACACGAACCATCGAGGACGCGATCCGGCGTCACGGCGGTCAGGCGCAGGCGGCGCGAGATCGATTCGTCGCGCTCGACGGCGATCGGCTGTCGCATCTGTTGGCGTTTCTCAGATCGCTCTAGCGGAACGTACACGCTGAAACGGGACCAAGAACGCAAAGGCCGCGAAGGCCGCAAAGAATACGCGCTACTAGCTGAGCTCCTATCATCTCGCGTGCAACCCGGCCGTTGATTTGCCTCGACGTTCGGCCATAATCAGCCCCGCGACACGGGAGAGACGGATGCCTGTATACCTGATGAACGAAGGCGACTTCGACATTCCAGCCGGCTGGCAGGACAAGACGGTGACGGCGCTGGTGTTTCCGGAGTACGCGGCATCGAGCGACGCGAGCCTCACCGTGACGCGCGATCCGGCAGCCAAGCAGAGTCCGTCGTTGCCGGCCTACGTGGACAAGCA
>Ga0114129_10005259_pt1 | contig 18248 bp, 11 predicted proteins | sample RhiMetdeltSRZDD1_FD_80071 | JGI IMG/M metagenome (GOLD analysis project Ga0114129, IMG submission 80071) | Populus rhizosphere microbial communities from Tennessee, USA - Rhizosphere MetaG P. deltoides SRZDD1 (version 2) (version 2) | ecosystem: Host-associated > Plants > Roots > Rhizosphere >...
CGGGCCGCGGTGGTGGCCGTGGATTCGGGTCCACGACCTGGCCGGAATGCGAGAAGGCACCACGCAAGACCGACTCGCGGCTGAAGTAATTCCGCGACCGACCGGCGTCTCACACACGAACTTGACAGTTCGAGCGTGTGCTGCAATACTGATTGTACCCTAAGCGGCTTAGGGTAAGCGTCCAAGGGAAGACATGCTCGACGTTCTGCAAGGCACGCTGGAATTCCTGATCCTGCGGACGCTCGCGTGGGGGCCGCAGCACGGCTTCGGGATCGCGAAGTGGATCAAGACGGTGACCGACGGCCGGTTGCAGATCGAGGACGGTGCGCTGTACCCCGCCCTCCACCGCATGGCCCAGAAGAAGTTGATCGCCGCGGAATGGGGCGTGACCGAAAGCGGTCGACGCGCTCGCTACTATGAGCTCACGCCGCTCGGACGTGAAGCGCTTCAGCGTCAAACCACGGCGTGGACAGACTACGTCAGCGCCGTGCAGCAGATCATCGCGGCATCCACGCGCAAGCCGGCTCGTGGCCGTGGATAGGGACCCGCATGCCCCGCCGGCATGGCGGCGCTACCTCCGATTCTGGGGCCCGGATCCCGCGGCCGACGTCGACGCGGAGTTGGAGTTTCACCTCGCCTCACGCATCGAGGAGCTGACGAAACAGGGCCGGCACCTCTCGGAGGCGCGTCGAACAGCGCTCGCCGAGTTCGGCGACTACGCATCCGTGCGCCGCGAGGTACAAATGCTCGATCAATCGTACGAACGTCGCCGAGACGTGATCGAATCACTGGCTGACCTCGGCCGCGACGCACGTTATGCACTGCGTTCGCTCCGCAAGTCGCCAGGCTTTGCCGTCGTCGTCGTGTTTACGATGTCGCTGGGCATTGGGCTCAACAGCACCATGTTCAGCCTCGTCAACGCGTACCTCTTCCGACCGGCTCCAATTCCGAGTGCCGAGCGGTTGGTGGTGATCGGCAACATTAGTCCCCTCCTCAAGCAGCCACACGAGGTTCCGTACCGCGATCTGCAAGCGTATCGCGAGCTGCGCGGTGTCTTCGAAGACCTCGTTGGCACCGTCCTGAATACAGAGAGCCTCGACCAGGGAGATCGTACCGATCGCATCTGGGTCGAACGGACGACGGGTAATTACTTCTCGTCGCTTCGCGTGCCGATGGAGTTGGGGCGCGGGTACACCGAAGACGCGAGCAATCGAGGCGAGCATGTCGTGGTGCTCAGCCACGAGTTCTGGTCGCGTCGCTTCGCCGCCGATTCCGGCGTGCTTGGACGGACGCTCCGCATACAAGGCGAGTCGCGCACCGTGATCGGCGTCGCCGCACGTGTTTTCCACGGGTTCGCACCGATGGTTCAGTCCGATGGGTGGTCACCGATCGACGAGAGCCCGGCTGCCCGACGGCAGTTACTCGATCGCCAGGGCGACTGGTTCAACGTGTACGGCGTGTTGCGCGCCGGTACTTCCGTCGACCAGGCACGCACGGCGTTGAGTGAGCGATCGAGGCAGTTGCGAGCGGATTTTCCGTCGACGAACAAGGGTGTCGAACCGGTCCTCGTGCCGGAGACGCGCGCACGCCCGGCGATCACCGTAGCTGGCCCGCTCCCGCTCATGGCGGCCGTCGTGCTGAGCCTAACGCTGATGGTCCTCGTCGTTTCCTGTGCGAACGTCGCGAGCCTGCTGCTTGCGCGTGGCACGACGAAGCATCGCGAGGTCGCCGTGTGCGCTGCGCTCGGAGCGAGCCGCTGGCGCCTCACGCGGCAGGCGCTAATGGAAGCCGCAATCCTCTCCTTCAGCGGTGCGATCGGCGCGGTGGTGCTGGCACGGTGGTCGACGCGCGCGCTCGCGCGCATCCGTCTCGCGACCGACGCGCCGCTGTTCTTCGACTTCACGCCCGATTGGCGCGTCTTCGCGTTCACCACGGCTGCCGCCGTCGTAACGATGCTTCTCGCCGGTCTTCTCCCTGCACTGCGCAATGCGAGCGCATCACCGCATGCGGCGCTCGTGGGTGGCGGCCGATCAGCGACCGATCGCGCGCAGCAGCGACTTCGATCGATCATCGTCGTGGCGCAGATCGCCGTCTCGGCCATCGTGGTGATCGCGGCCGGTCTGTTCGCGCGCAGCATGCGGGCCGCGGAGACCATGCAGCTCGGCTTCAAGACCGACAACGTGCTCATGGCGCAGTTCGACCTGAGCCTCACCCGCTACGACTCGGCGCGAACACGCGCCTTCCAACGCGACGTTCTGGCGCGCGCTCGTGCACTGCCGGGTGTCGAAAACGCTGCACTCGCCGCGCGAGTTCCGTTTGGGTACAGCAACAACGCGCAGAATGTGATCGGGGACCGGGCGACACGCGAGAATCCGGACGGCCAACTGATCCTCCAAAACGTCGTTTCGCCGAACTACTTCCGCACCGCGGGGCCCGCAATCGTCCGTGGACGCGAGTTCGTGGATGCCGATGACGCGTCCTCGCCGCACGTCGCGATCGTCAACGAGGCGATGGCTCGCGAGCTTTGGCCCAACCAGGATCCTATTGGCAGGACGCTCCGCGTTGTGGACCAGAAGGAGGAGCTCCGCGTCGTCGGCATTGCTCGAACGGCGCAGTACATGTTCCTCGGCGAGCCACCTCGCCCGTTCTTCTGGACAGCGCTCGGTCAGCACCCGCGTGCCGATGCGTTCCTCGAGATCGTGACGAGCGGCGCGCCCGAGTCCCTGATCCCTGCCGTACGCCGCATCGTTCGCGACCTCGATCCGAATGTCCCGCTCTTCGAGGTTCGCAGCATGAAGGACCACCTGCGCAACGGACGCGCCCTGTTCACCGTGCGACTCGGAGCGCTTTTCGGTGGCACGTTCGCTCTCCTGGCGCTCGCGCTCGCGACGGTGGGTCTCTACGGTCTCGTGTCTTACAGCGTGAGCAACCGCACGCGGGAGATTGGCATTCGAATCGCGATTGGAGCGACGATGCCGAACGTCGTCGGCCTGGTGCTGCGACAGGGAGTTACGCTCGCGTTGATCGGCGTCGGGCTCGGCGCCGTCGCGGCGCTCGGTATCACGCGTATCATGTCGTCGCTGTTGTACGGCGTCCGGTCGCACGATCCGTTGACATTCGTACTTGGCCCCGTCGCCCTGGGTGTCGTTTCAGTGTTGGCGAGTTGGTTTCCGGCGAGGCGGGCCGCGGCCATGGATCCAGTGCGCGCCTTGAGGGTGGAGTAGGGCGAATCAATGGGAGTCGATCGAGCCTAGACAACAGGCCGGCCTCGACTTGAGACCGGACGGCCGGCGCACCAAGTTCGGTGCACTCGATCGTCCTGCACCGCTCTTCTCAGGACTCCGCCCCATGCACCGTCATCTGCGCTGTTCGATCGCGCTCTCCGCGCTGATCCCGTCGCTAGCCCTGGCCCAGGCAAGGCCGACGATCCGCCCCATCGACTACGGCAAATGGGAATCCCTCGGCCCTGGAACGCTGGCGCCTAACGGGCAATGGCTGGCGTACGTCGTCAACCGGGTGAACGAGGAGAACGAGCTTCGGCTCGGTGCCACAGCGCGCGATACCACGATCGCGGTGCTCTACGCCTCAGCTCCAGCATTCACGGCAGACTCGCGGTGGATCGCGTACGCGATCGGGGTGTCGCCAGCGGAACGCGATCGGCTGACAAAGGACAAAAAGCCGATCCACAACGCGGTTGGGTTCCGCAACCTCACCACCGGTGCTACCGAGGTCGTGAAGGACGTCACCCAGTTCCGCTTCAGTGGCGATGGCCAATTCCTCGCGATGCGGCGATATCCCGCCGAGGGCAAGCGCCCGGCGGATCTCATCGTGCAGGACCTCGCTCGCGGGACCAAGATCACCTTCGGCAATGTCACCGAGTTCGCGTGGTCCGACACGCGTGCGCTGCTCGCGTTCACGGTCGAGGTCGAAGGCGGCATGGGGAACGGGGTCCAGCTCTACGACGCGTCGACTGGCAGCGTCCGTGTCCTCGATTCCTCAGCGTCGCTGTACCGTATGCTCGCGTGGCGCGAGAAGAGCGAGGATCTCGCCGTCTTGCGTTCCATCGTCGACAAGGCGTTCCGAGACACGGCCCACGTCGCTTTGGCGTGGTCGCGGGTGACGGCGCCAGCGGCAACCCGCCGCGAGCTGGATCCCGCCCGCGCGACCGGTTTTCCGAGTACGATGCGCGTGGCAGAACATCGTCGCCCCGAGTGGGCGAAGGACGGATCGATCGTCTACGTGGGGCTGAGGGCGCGCGAGCGGGCTGCGTCCAAGGGCGATTCCACAGCCGCCGCGTCAGGCAATGGTGACAGCGGCGACGTCGCGCCGCAGCGGGACTCCGCCCGCGCGAGCGACGTGAAGCCGTCCGATGTCCAGGTGTGGCACGCGAAAGACGTGCGCATCATGCCGATGCAGAAGGTGCAGGAGCAGCAGGACCTTCAGCGCACGCTGCTCACGGCGTGGCATCTTGCCGATGGCCACGTCGTCCAGATCGGGTCGGACCTGCTCGAGACCGCACGCGTTCTGCGCGGCGATCGATTCGCGACCGAAACCGATCGCAAGCCGTACGCGTTCGGCGCCAAGTTCGGCCGGCCGTACAGCGACGTGTATGTCGTCGACGTCAAGACCGGTCAGCGGCGCAAGGCGCTCGAGAAGGTCCGCTTCTTTTATGGCGCAAGCGCCACGGGACAACGAATCGCCTGGTACGACGGAAAAGACTATTGGGCTCAGGACGTCGCGACCGGCACGCGTACGAATCTCACCGCGAAGGTCCAGGCAAACTTCTCCGATCCGGATTACGACTATCCGAACGACATGAAGCCGCCCGCCGGCTACCAGGGTTGGGCAAGGGATGATCGCGCGCTCGTGGTCGCCGACGAATACGACCTGTGGAGCCTCAACCCCGATGGGTCCGGCGGTCAACGCCTAACGAACGGCGCGACGGAGAAGATCGAGCATCGTTACGTGCGGACGTCTCGACGCGAAGACGATGGAATCGACCTCACGGCATCCTACGTCTCGTTGTTCGGAAAGCGGACGAAGCAGGGCGGATACGGTCGACTGCGCGCCGGTCGTGTCGAACGCCTGGCGCTCGAGGACGCGAGCCTGAATCGCCTGACGCGCGCCGATTCGACGGAGGTTGTCGCATTCACGCGTGAACGGTACGACGATTCGCCCGATTGGTTCGCCGGTGCCGCAGACCTTCGTGGCGCTCGCCAGGTCTCGGCGACCAACCCGTTCCAGAAGGACTATGCGTGGGGACGGGCCGAGCTCGTGAGCTATCGAACGGTGGCAGGTCATGACCTCCAAGGCGTGCTGATTTACCCCGCTAACTACGACGCGTCCCGGAAGTACCCGATGATCGTGAATCCGTACGAGATGCTGTCGCAGACGCTGCATCAGTACATCGCGCCGACTGAGCGGAACTACTACGACGCAACGGTGTGGTCCGCCAACGGATACTTCGTGCTCCGGCCTGACATCGTATTCCGCGGGCGCGATCCCGGAATCTCCGTCCTCGAGGCGCTGCAGCCGGCGGTTCGCGCAGTCACGGCGCGCGGCCTGGTCGACTCCACCAAGGTCGGACTCGTCGGGCACTCCTGGGGCGGGTATGAGGCGACGTTCGTGCCGACTCGGACGAACATGTTCGCCGCCTCTGTCGCCGGCGCGCCGATCACGAACTTCCTCAGCTTTGCCGGCGCCATTCACTGGACGCCGGGAATCGCGGAATTCGACCACTGGGAGACCGGACAGGCACGCATGGACGTGCCGTTCTGGGAGGATATGGACGCGTACGTGCGCAATTCGCCGGCGGCGAAGGTGAACGAGCTCAAGACACCAATGCTGATGGAAGCTGGCGACGCGGACGGCACCGTCGATTGGCATCAGAGCATCGAGTTTTACAACTTCGCCCGACGCGCCGGCCGCGACGATTTCGTGTTGCTCGTGTATCCGGGCGAAGATCACGGTCTCCGAAAAAAGGAGAACCAGATCGACTACCAACGGCGCATCAATCAGTGGTTCGGTCACTGGCTCAAGGGAGAGCCGGCACCGAAGTGGATGACCGATGGAATGACGTGGGCGGAGCGAAAGGCCGTCCTCGATACCGTGAAATGACCGAGCCGTCCCCATTACCTCAGTGAAGCGACGACTCATCGTCGTCCCGATCATCCGTCGGGACGACGGTCGCTATCTGTTGTGCAAGATGCCCGCACACCGTGGCGTCTTTCCGGGGCAGTGGGGATTGCCGGGCGGCGGCGTCGAAGACGACGAGTCGATCGAGGATGCGCTCCGACGAGAGGTTCGTGAGGAGTTGCAGCTCGAGCTGGCGACGATTCGGCCGGCGCATTTCAAGGGCGAGCACCGCGAGAAGCTGTATCCCGATGGGCGGCGAGAGACACTCTACATGGTGTTTCTCATCTATCTCTGCACCATCGAGCGCGGTGATCCGGTGATCAACGATGAGCTCGAGGCAGTTGCATGGGTGGCGCCCGACGAGATGCCGACGTACGACCTCAACGTCGCGACGCGCGCGACGCTGAGGGAGGTCGGCGTCCTAGGGCCTTCTGTTCGCGAGCGCGTCGAACAGAGCTTTGTCCTGCGGAACGAGGAGTGACGACGGCGCGACCGGATTGAACGGTCGCGGATCAGGCGTGGTCGTGAACGCGCTGAACATCGGCGCGGCGAGCGCGTCACCGAGATGCATTGGATCCAGGCCGAGGATCAGCTCCACGGTGCGCAGCGCGCTCAACTGATCGAAGCGGTCGGACACGACGACGCCGCGCTTGACCGATGGGCCGACGAGAAGTGCAACTTCGCGCGTCGCGTCGACGTGGTCGGGGCCGTTCTGGGCGTCGTCCTCCATCACGATGATGAGACTCTCGTTCCAGACCGGGCTGTTCGAGATAGCCGCGATGATCTGTCCGAGCGCAGCGTCGTTCTGCGCCACGAGCTGATACGGATTGAGAAAGTTCGGATTGACGCCGGCGGTATGGTCGTTAGGTAGCCACAGATACGAGAAGGCCGGAACACGGTTCTCCTTGACCGCGGCATCGAAATCGCGCCGCCAGATCGCCGTCCGATCGAGGTCCGAGAACGCGAGATTCCAGGTCGGATATCCCAGCGTGTAGTGCGTGAGGAAATCAGCGACTCCCGTGCGAAATGTCGGATCCGACGCGATCGCGCGACTCAGGCTGTTGTCACCCGTGAACAGGGTGGACAGCCCACTCGAAAACCTCGTGTCGCGGAGCAGCGCCAGCGCATCAGCGCGATTCGTCGCTCGCCCCATGAACGGTGTGGACAGCGCCGTGAATCGAACGCCGCGATCGGTCGAATCGGCGAGCGCCATCGAATGCGCGTAGAACCGCCGCGCCAGCGCGTTCTCGACACCGAATCGATCCGTGATCAACCGGTACATTCGGGTGAACAGGTAGTACGGCTCGCCGTAGATCCGATAGCTCACGTTCTTCGCCTCGAGCGCGTCCCACAGATACGTGGGTGAGTACGCACCGGGCACGGTGCCGAACGGGTAACCGCGGTAGCGGCCAGCGTAGGCGGTGTTGGCGATCCACTCGAGGAATGGGCTCGCGTACCCGCTCGTCGTGAAGCTGTGACCAAGCACGCTGATCTCGCCATCGGCGTAGAAGTGATCGAGCGCGACGAACTCGCGCGCAAGTTGATGCGCTACAGGCGTGATCCGTTCACCGAACAGCGTTAGGCTGGAATCGGCCTCGCCGCGACCGAGATCGCCCATGACCTGATCCCAGGAGCGATTCTCGCGGACGATGTAGAAGACGTGGCGGATCGGAAGTCGAAGGCCTTCGCCGGCGCTGTACAGTGGCGCGCCCTTCGCGACCTGGTTCGTCCAGTCGGCAAGCCGCGCAGGAATGACGGAATCGGGAAGCACCGCCACGGACCCCCTGAGCAACGTCAGGACGTAGTCGGGGCCGGTCGTTCGTGTGTCGGCGATGGGCTGCGGCCCTTGCGGGTTCGGCCGGCGCGACCGAATTCCCTTCGCACTCAGGATCACGAGTCGACCGCTGTCGGCAACGACCTTCGTTGGATACCACGCCGTCGGGAAGAATCCGAGCGGCTCCGCTCCACTCGCTGACGCCGGCTTGGAGAGATCGAACACGGCGACGGCGTTGAGGCTCGCGGCGGTCACGTAGAGCTTTCCGCCTGCGACAGCGCACGAAGTCGGCGCGCTCCCGAACCGCGCCCTGGCACCCTCGACTCCCGGGAAGCGAACGCGATAGCTCGCGACGACCGAATCCGATGTGAGCGAGACGGCAGAGACATCATCGGAGCTCGAGTTCACGACGTAGATCCGCGCGTCGTCTGCACACAGGCTCTGTGGAGCGCGGCCGGTCGCGATCGAACGCCTGAGTCGCGGCTGTCCTCGAGACAGATCATATGCGAGCAGCTTGTGCTCGCCGACGAGCGAGAGATACAGCGTTCGCCCGACGACCCGCATCGCAGACGGAAAGAATCCTGCCGTGACCGTCGATTCGATGCGTCCGCTTGTAACGTTGAGAATCGCAAGGCGTCCCGGCCCGGACGCGCCCGCACTGTCGGGCGCCGTCAGCAACGCCACCGCGATGTGCTCGGCGTCGATGGCCGCGACCGGGCCGACGTAGCTCCCGACATCGAAGCTTCGCGTGACCTGGAACTGCCGGTCGAGCTGGAAGACGCTGTCGCTCGATCCGCCGCTCACGTAGAGATTGCCGTTAGGCGACGTGGCGGCGCTCGGATACAGCGACGCCAGGCGAAGCGTTCGCGTCACGCGCGGACGTGCGACGTCGACGATCGAAACCTCGGGATCCTCGAGCCCATTCGGGTAGTAGCCGTTGTTGAGGACGACGACCTTTCCGCCGAACAGGACCGCTTCGTACGGAAGGCGACCGAGCTCGACCTGCGTACCCGCGGGCGCGAGCAGCCACCCGGTGGGAAGGCGAAGCTCCGGCACTTGCTTCGCAAACCGTGCGGCCGATGCATTCGCTCGACGCACGGCGCGCTCGTAGCCACTCCCGCGCGCAAATTTCCATAGCTCGCGCGTGAGATCCTCCATTTCTTCCGGCTCGTCTGGGCCGGAGCGCTGCGACATTACCGGCTTCCGATCTCGCTCGCGCTCCTTCGATTGCGCAAGCAGGCTGCTCGACGGGAAGAAAATGGTAGCCAGGATGGCGGCAATCGAGGCAAATCGGAGCATCGGTCGGGTCAGCGGACGTTGCGGAGTACGGGTGTCGACGCCGAAATCTGGCAGCGCTACAAGCCGCATCGCGAGGTCCAGCACGTCGCCACCCGAAGTCTGGTCGACGACCGTTAGGCGATGACGACCATCCGGTTCTGACCGCGATGGCGGGATCGACCCGCGAATCCGAGCTCGTCGACGACCCGACTGCTGTGCTCGTCAGGTTCGGCATGGACAGCGGGCACCCCGCGTTGCAGAGTATCAGAGAATTCCAATAAACGCGGAGGACCACGGTCCAAGACCGTCGGTCATATCATTAGATGAGTGCACTGAGCCTCTGGTTCATCGTCGGCGCCCTGGTAGCGCTCCACTTCGGCAATTTGCTATGGCGCCGGCACCGTGCGCGCGAGATCGCCGAGCGTTGGCTCGGCCAACACAACTATCGTGTGCAGAAACTGCGCGCGGTGTTCTTGGAGGGTGGGCCCCGCTTCCGTGCGGTCCCGTTTCGCAGTAGCGACTACGCCGTCGATTTCCGGGCGGTCGTCGACGATATGCGGCTCGGAGGCACGGGCGAAGTGCAACTTCGCGTTTGGACGGACTGGCTCGGGATGATCGACCGAGATCCGGAGATCTCCTGGGTGAAGATGCCGAATGTGGAAGACGGTGGCGCCCCAACGCCGGAGATGCAGTGGGAAGATGCACAGGTCTCCGTGCTGCGCCGCGTGGCGAGCGGCGAAACGACGTTGCGGCCAGCGGGTCGCGACCCGGCCGCGCGAGTCGAGTTCGACGAGCTGGTCGAGCACATCCTCGCCCTGCAGCGACGCGGCCTGCTCCACTGTGCGACCCCGATCGCCGAGCTGCGGAGCGATGCGCAGTACGCCGAGGTAGCGGACGTCGTGCTCACGGCGGATGGTCGTCGCGCGATCGAACGCGCCGATTCGTCGCAGCCGAGCGCCGGCGCGTCCTAGCTGCTCTAGAGCTTCGCCTCCGCCGACTGCCGTCTGAGTTGGAGCACTCGCACGTTAGGGTCGACCACAACACGCTCGGGCTTGAACGAGGTCCGGATCGTCACCGATTGCTTCTCCTTCGCGCCTAACGTCAGCGGAACGATTTCGGCAGCGTACGGCTCGGCCTTCTGCTTCGACTTCTTCGTCGTATCCGGAAACATTTCGCCTCGAACGGCGGCCACCTGGATCGGCATGCGCCCCGTGCCAACGTTTTCGACGACCGCCGTCGTCACCCAACCTCCACCCGTCGCCGCCAGGGTCTTCACGTCATGGACGCGATACTCCGGCACGACGACTGTGTCGAACCACTGGCGGACGAAGTCGTCGTAGGACACCGTGTCCGATGCATAACGCCGCATGTGGACAACGAAGTCGTGCAGCACCGGATGATCCGGATTGCCATTGTAGGCAGCGATGAAGTCCTTCATGCCACGCAGCGTCGGTTCACGCCCCATTCGCTGCATGAGCATCCAGAACACCCAGCCACTCTTGTCGTACGTGACCGTCTCGTCACCAGCCTTCGAGCCGTCGAGACGCAACAGTTGTCGCTCCGCGTCGGCCTGACGACGATCGCCATAGCGCGATTCGATCCGCTTTCGAAATTCCAGCGCGTCCCGCTCGCCCTTCACCTGCTCGATCAGCAGTGCCGTCGAGAAGTGCGCCATTCCCTCGCTCAGGATGTTGCCGCTCGGCCCCTTTCCCGGCTGGAGCATGTTGCCCCACCACTGGTGCGCCGATTCGTGCGCGGTGACGAGGAAGGCAAGGTTCGTCTTCGGATCGCTCTTCGTGAGAAAGCCGATGCCCTCGGAGAACGTGATGTTCGTCGGGAATCCTTGCGCGTACGTTGCAAGCGCGGGGAACTCGCTGATCTTGAGCTCCTTCCATGGGAAGTCGCCAAACCACGCGCTATAGTATTTTCGCGCCGCGTCCAGCGCTTCGCTCATCTCCTTCACGTTGTACGGATGGCCATCATAGTAGTACAGCGCCGTGCCGGTGCCGCGCCTTACCTGCCAACGGCCTGCAACGACGTTGAACGCCATCACCGGGTGATCGCTCTTCCACACTACCGTGCGACGCCCGCCTGACGTCGAATCCGAGATCTTTTCACCGACCGAATTCGCGATGAAATCGGCGGGCGTGGTGATCGCGATTCGCGTCATCGTCGGCAGCTCGCTCCCGAACGCCGGCTCGGTGATGCCGTCGTAGAAGTCGTCGGGGTACTGGCGTGGCTCGTAGTCGTTCTTGTTCTCCTTGCGACCGATCTCTTCGAAATATCCGAGTGCCGGGAAGTACCGCGGTGAGAAGCTGGTCATCACGACTCCGGCCGGAAGCACGAATTCCCCTGCACCGCCACCGTTCCTGGTTGCGCCCGCCTCGGTCGCGGCGTAGCTGAATCCGACGCGCAGCGTGTCGCCCGGCATGAGGGGCCGCGGCGGCGTGAACACGTGCAGCAGTGATGACGTGTCGGGCGTGTAGCGCACGCCATTCATCGTCCACTTGAGATCGCGCCACGACGGCGAGATGGTGAACGGGATCTTCGCGATCTTCTGATCGCGCTTGTTCACCAGCACGTACGAACCGTTCACGGTCCACGAACGCTGCGCGGGCTCGAGCGTCAAAGCCATGTCGACGTTCGCGAGCGCCGGAATCGCAGCGTCCTTCCATGTCGCGAGGTTCTTCTTCCAGTAGTCCTTCGCCTTCTTTTCCACACGGCCGCCGTCCGGACCCTTGGTGATCTGCCCCCAGAGCATCCCGCCAGCAATCAAAGGCACCACCAGCGCTGGGGCAGCACGCAACAGAGACATTCGAAGAGCCGACGGACGGAGCCGATGCATAACGCGAATCGCATCCCGGTCCTGGCGCGGATAGTGACGGATCGCGACGCGCAGGAAGAAAACGCCGAGGCCGAGCACGAACAGCCGACTCACGACGAGCGCCGTCCGATCGATCTCGAGGGTGCTCATGTCGCTCCATCGCACCACATCCCACAGCGCCCAGTTGCCGAGCCAGTTCAGCTTGTTGGTGATCGCGAGGTACACCGTGTAGCCAAACGCGGCGAGCGCGATGCCGTACGCGGAAAATCGACTGCGCGTCACCGAGTACGCGGCGAAAACGAACGCGGCCCAGGCGAGGAAGGTCGGAACGACCAGTCCACCCCAGACGAGCACGAAAGGCAGCGCGCTGAATCCGACGCGGCCCTGCACGAGTAGCGCTACCCAGCACGCGATGAGACAGGCGACGCCGACGATGACGCCGATGGCGCAAAGCGCGATCACCTTCCCGGTGATGAGCGCCGACGTGCGAATCGGCAGTGCGTTGGCGATCGAGCTGAAGCCGGTCGATCGTTCGCGCTCCATGCTCTCGACAGCATAGAACACGAGCAGAAGGCTCAGCAGCGTCGTCATGAAATTCATTTGAGTCACGGCGAGCGTGCCGGGCGTCAACAGGAGCGGAGTATCGAACGCACCGAGTGCAACGAGCGAATCGCCAATGATCTGGAAAAGAATGAGCGGCACGAACAGGTAGAGACCCGGCTGGCTCTTGAGCTCGCGCATCTCGGAGCGAGCGACCTGCCACGCTGTTCGCCAGAAGCCGGCCGGGGCCGAGTGCATCGCGAGCTCGCCAAGCGTCGTCACCCTGGCGCCCACTTCGGTCGCGTCTCCGGCCGATTCGCTCGCGGTCGCTCCCTTCGCAGCTTTCACCTTGCCCGATTGACGGAGCGTTCGCGCGAATCGAGCACCGCCGGCGACCACGGCACCGATGCCGAGCACGGCAAGTGTCAGGCGGCTCAGTAGAAACGGGACATCGAACCCGATGCGCTGGGTGTTGTAATAGTCGGCGCCGCGATCGACCTTGAGATAGGTCTCGTTGAGCCAGCGCACGGCGCCGGGATCGATCAGCATCAACAGACGGTTGATGCGGAGATCCAGCCAGCTGGGCGACCAGTTCCACAGGAAGAAAAACCCGCCAAGCACGAGCGTGATCGGCAGGACGAATACGAGGATCGCCTTGCGCGTCCACGCCCCGAGCGCGAACGCGGCGCCCGTGATGAAGATCAGCATCGGCACGGCAATGACGAGCGCCGGACGCAGATAATTCGTCAGCTCCAGCGGCCCGCGCGTCTCGGCCATCTCGGCGTTGGGGATGGCGTGGAAGAACAGCAGCATGAGGCCGATGGTCGCTGCCAGAAGGCCCAACGCGCTCACGACCGTGGCAGCATACTTACCCGAGATGTACTCGCCCGGCGTCAATGGCGTCGCATGCAATAGCTCACCGACGCGCAGTTCTGCATCGCGAATGACGCTCATGCCCGCTGCCGCCGCCACGAAGAACGACATGAACGTCGAGGCCGTCACGGCGAGGATCTGCGCCGCCGCGAACTCCGACGTAAGAAATGCCTTCTTCCCACCGACGGTGGCGTCGCCTGACGCGATGACGATCGAGACGTTGCCGGTCGACAAGCCCCATACGATCAGTCCGACCACGACCAGGCAGATGTAGAACATCGGCCTGCGCACGTTGAACGACAGCTCATTCCGCGCCACGAGCCAGAAGCGACGGATGCTCATCGCACGACCTCCCGATCCGCGTTGGGGACGGGAGCGATACTCGGGATGCGAGCGTTGTCGGGAATGGCGGCGTCGCCATTGTTCGTGGCGTTAGGCTTCCCATGCATGAGGACGAAGTACGCGTCCTCGAGTGTCGGGACCGCCGACTCGAACCCTGGCGGTGCCTCGCGACTTGGCTCGTGAATTCGAACGCGATTCCGCCCCTCCACCAACACGGCCTGCGTGACCCGGCGCTCGTGTTGGAGCGACTCGAGCTCGCCGACGGCGACTGCGCCCTCGAAGATCGTGCCGGCCAGCATGCGGCGCGCGTCGGTCGGGGAGGTTTCCGCCACGACCTGACCGTTGCGGATGACCGCGAAGCGCGGACACAGCACGGCGACATCTTCGACAATGTGCGTGGACAGGAGGACGGTTCGTCGCTCGGCGAGCTCTGCGAGCAATCGGTAGAACCGGTGGCGCTCTTCCGGATCGAGACCAGCGGTTGGCTCGTCGACGATGATCAGCTGAGGATCACCGGCGACGGCCTGCGCGATCCCGAGCCGCTGTCGCATGCCGCCGGAGTAGTCCTTGACCTTCCGCTTTGCGGCGTACGCCAGGTTCACGCGCTCGAGCAGCGCCGCCGACAGCGTGCGGCTCGCCTTGCCACTCGCGACTCCCTTGAGCTCGAGCAGGTACTCGAGCATCGCCTGGCCGGTGAGGTGTGGAAAGAAGCCGAAGTCCTGAGGGAGGTACCCGAGCACCGTCCATAACGAATTCGGGTCGGCGAGCACGTCACGTCCGTCGAGCGTGACGGAGCCGGACGTCGGCTCGAGCACGCCGGCGACTATGCGCATGAACGTGGACTTGCCGGCGCCATTCGGGCCGAGAAGGCCGAACATGCCGGTGCCGATGTCGAGGGACACGCCCTGGAGTGCGGTCACAGGGCCGGGATAGACCTTCACGAGATTGCGGACGCTGAGCATAGGCGAAGCGGAAAGGGGTCACGCTGAGTCTACGGGTTGGAACGGCGTCGCAACAGCCAGTGAGGGACGGATCGATGCGTTTGGGGTCTGACCCCAACCCTCGACTCTGCCCCCCAAACATCGAACCATTTCGCGTGCACACCTGTCTCACCTTGAAACCTTAGGTATACCTCGCCGTTCTTACCTAAGAACCTTATATGTAGACGCGGTTCCGATTCCCTAATCCCTATTCCCGATTCCCGATGCCGGACCCCGACCTGGACCTCCTTCGGGGAACACTCGACCTCCTGATTCTCAAGACGCTGAGCTGGGGACCCATGCATGGGCTTGCGGTGCTCCGGTGGGTTGAACAGGTCACCGGACAGCGACTCCAGATCACCGAAGGTGCGCTCTACCCCGCGCTCCACCGCATGGAGCAGAAAGGCTGGCTCGGCGCCGACTGGGGTTATACGGAGCGAAATCGTGAGGCGAAGTTCTACAAGCTCACCGCGACCGGCCGACGTCAGCTCGCCACGGAGCTGTCGAAGTGGTCGCGCTACACGGAAGCGGTGAACCTCGTCATCACGGCGCAGGGGGCGAAATGAGTCACAGTCCGAAAGACAGGCGACCGAAGCTTTTTCATCTGCCTACCTCGCGCCGCCGGCTTCGCGGTGACATCGAGCGCGAGCTTCGCTTTCACATCGACGGCCGCATCGAAGAGCTCGTTGCTCGCGGCTACACTCGCGAGGAGGCAGAGCGACAGGTCATCGAGCGGTTCGGTGACGTGCGGTTCGTGCGAGACGCGTGCGAGGAAATTGATGCGATGACACATCGAAGACGTGAGCTTGGCGAATGGCGCAGTGCCCTGGCGCGCGATTTCGGACACGCGCTGCGCGGACTCGCGCACCGCCCCGCATTCGCGGCGGTCGTGGTGCTCACGCTCGGGCTGGGCATCGGCGCCACGACCGCGATCTATGCGTTGCTCGATGCGGTCGTGCTGCGGCCACTGCCCTACCCTAACGCGAGCCGGCTCGTCTACATCGACCACCCGGTGCCGGGCGTCGAGACGAACGCGCGTTGGCGGATGTCGCAGGCCGGGTACTTCTTCTTCCGCAAGAACTCGAAGGCGTTCGCGGACATCGCGGTGTACAATCGGACCGAGACGACGCTCGTGACCCCCGATGGCGCCGAACGCGTTCGTGCCGCGGCGGTGAGCGGAAACTTCTTCGATGTCGTCGGCGCGCGCCCAATGGTCGGTCGCGGCTTCGCGGACGCCGACAACCGGCCTAACGCCGCTCCTGTCGCAATGCTTGGCTATGACTTCTGGCGCCAGCGCTTCAACAGCGATTCACGAATCGTCGGCACCACAATCAATATCGCGTCTACGGCGTTGACCGTCATCGGCGTCGCGCCGCCGAAGCTTCAGCTCCCCGACTACCAGGCGCAGGTCTGGCTCCCGCTGGAGCTGGATGCCGACGCGCCTGCCGTGAACTCCCACTATCTCGACGCCGTCGCACGCCTCCGCCCCGGCGTCACAGTCGCCGCGGCCCAGGCCGACGCGGCAGGCCTCACGAGTCGGCTGCCAGAGGAGTTCCCGCGCGCCTACAGTCAGGGCTTCATGCGCGATTCGAGGTTCAGCGTGCTCGTCACGCCGCTGCGCGACATCGTGATAGGCGGAATGAGCCGGACGCTGTGGATCCTGCTCGGCGCGGTCGCCATCGTGCTGCTCATCGCGTTCGCGAACGTCGCGAATCTCTTTCTCGTGCGCGCCGAATCTCGTCGCCGCGAGGTAGCGATTCGGACCGCGCTTGGCGCGGATCGCTTGCACCTGGCGGGACACTACGTCGCAGAAAGCACTGTGCTCGCCATGCTGGGTGGTCTCGTGGCTGTCGGGCTGGCATATGGCGCCATCCGCGTTCTCGTCGTGCTCAACCCATCGTCGGTGCCGCGCCTGGCTGAACTCACCCTCGGCTGGCAGGCCGGTGTCGTCGCCGTGGCATTGGCGTTAGGCAGCGGGATCGGTCTGGGGCTGCTGCCGTTGACCCGGATGGCGCCCGCTGGAGCCCAAGTGACAGCGCTTCGCGAAGGAGGTCGCAGTCAGACGGCATCGCGACGTCAGCTGAGCGCGCGATCAACGTTGGTCGTTGCGCAAATGGCGCTCGCCGTCGTGCTTCTCGCCGCTGCCGGGCTCATGCTGCGGAGCTTCTACCGCCTTCGCTCGGTTCAACCGGGACTCGACGCCTCGGGGCTCGTGACGTTCGAGATCTCTCTTCCTTGGTCTCGGTATGGCACGCGAATTCGTGGTCCCGACGGGTACCTCCCGGTGTTCCGGTTTCACCGCGACCTCGCGGAGCGACTCGCCGCGCTCCCGGGCGTCACCAGCGTCGGAATGACGCAAGCGCTCGCCATCAAGGACGGGGACGGGTGCGCGCTCGTCTTCGTCAAGGACAGGAACTACACGCGCGAAACCGCTCCCTGCGTCGGCAACGTGCTCGCCGGTCCCGGATATTTTGCCACGTTAGGCATTCCCGTGCGTGGCCGAGCGCCGACGTGGACCGACATGGAGCAAAAGAACGGCGCGGTCGTCGTGAGCAAGGCATTGGCGCAACGCATGTGGCCTGGCGAGGACCCGGTTGGAAAAGAACTGAGGCCTAACGGGGTCGCTGATCCCTGGTACCGCGTTGTTGGAGTGACCGGTGACGTACTGACGCGCGGACTCGATCACCCGCCCACGGAGATCGTGTACTACCCGTTGATACCGATGGAAGGCGCACCGCTCTGGTCGCCGCCGACGCGAATGACCGTCGCGATCCGTACGCGTGACGCCAATCCGCTCTCACTCGGACCGTCGATTCGTCGCATCGTGACGGCGCTCGATCGCGAGGTACCGGTTGCAAACGTGCAGACGATGCGGGCGATCGTCGATCGATCGACGGCGAAGACCACGTTTGCCATGCTGCTGCTCGCCGTGGCCGGTGGGATGGCGCTCGTGCTGAGCGCCGTGGGGATCTATGGGGTGATCTCTTACACCGTGAACCAGCGAACGGCGGAGATCGGAGTGCGAATGGCGCTAGGCGCACGCGCTACCCAGGTCGGGCGCATGGTGGTCGCGCAATCGCTTCGGGTTGCGAGCTTCGGCATCGCGATCGGGCTCGTAGGTGCCTTCGCGACGACGCGCGTGATGCAGTCGCTGCTCTTCGGTGTAAGTCCGACGGATCCGGTCACGCTCGGCGGCGTGACGGTAGTGCTGGTAATGATTGGGGCGCTCGCCGCCTATGCGCCGGCGCGGAGGGCCACGAGGGTGAATCCCGTAGAAGTGTTGAGACGCGAGTGATGACGTTGCCATCAGCCATCAGCCATCAGCCATCAGCTCTTGCGGCGGAAGCGAACTGCGAAGCGACTCTCCGCCGGTTGGGCTGATGGCTGATGGCTGATGGCTTAAATCAAAACGTAAACCCGATTACCACCGGCACGAACTTCGTTCTGTCCGGACTGGTCGCGACCGAGACATATCGCGCCTCGAGGAACAGCGACGGGCCCA
>Ga0114129_10005260_pt1 | contig 18248 bp, 16 predicted proteins | sample RhiMetdeltSRZDD1_FD_80071 | JGI IMG/M metagenome (GOLD analysis project Ga0114129, IMG submission 80071) | Populus rhizosphere microbial communities from Tennessee, USA - Rhizosphere MetaG P. deltoides SRZDD1 (version 2) (version 2) | ecosystem: Host-associated > Plants > Roots > Rhizosphere >...
CGGTCACTTTTGCGCCTTCGAATCGTGCCAGGCTGTCCTCGAGCAGACCCTGCACCGAGTCGCCCTGCGCTTGACGTTGCCAGCCGACGAAGCGCGTTCCGTCGTATGCGAGCGTGAGTTTGAGCGTGCGCATTGCAAATGACGCCGTAGGGCCGGCTTTAGCCGGCCCAGCGCGAGGCCGCCTAAGGGCGGCATCTACGAACGAGCGGATTGTTTTTTGGACCCGCCGCCCATTCTCACGTGCGAGAGCCGGGCTTGACCACGGGCTGACCCGCGGCACACAGAGGACACGACTCCGGCTGGTAGGTCGGCAATGAGATCGTGGCGAGCGCGTGATACGGCACGTCGAGGTTCTGCTGGCCACCGCTGCGATCGATGATCGACGCGGCCCCGATGACGTGCGCGCCCGTCGCGCGCGCGACGTCAATCGTTTCGCGCGTCGAGCCGCCGGTGGTGACGACATCTTCAACCACCAGGACCTTTTCGCCCGGAGACAGCGCAAATCCACGCCGCAACGTCAGTGTGCCGTCCTGTCGTTCAGCAAAGATTGCGCGAACGCTGAGGGCGCGAGCGACTTCCTGGCCGATCACGATTCCGCCGAGCGCCGGCGACAGCACGACTTGCGCTCCAAGATCACGGACCCGATCGGCGATTTCGGTCCCACAGGCCTCGGCTTCCGCCGGGTATTGCAGGACGAGCGCGCATTGCAGGTACCCTGTGCTGTGCAGCCCGGAGGTCAGCCGAAAGTGTCCCTCGAGGAGCGCTCCGACACGGCGAAAGCGATCCAGGACGGAATCGGTCATTACTGAAGGCATTGCCCCGAGTATACCTTTTGCAGGATCCGAACATCCGGCTACGGCCGCTCGTCATAGGAAGGCGTAACCCCGGTCTATTTGTGGAGTTGGGAGAAATGCGTACGATTGTTATTCGAGCCTGCCTCGTTGTCGCCCTTGCGGCCGCTTTTGGAACGCAAGTGTTCGTTTCCGCACAGGGCCTGCCGCCCCAACCTCCCCCCGTCTCACGGCCTGCATTCGGAGGCCTTCGCATCGCCAGCAGCCTGTTGGACGCTGCGCAGCAGGTCGCGTCGACGCAACCAGCCACGACCAATGGCCCTGTGCGGCGGCTGACTGCGGATGAGGCCGTCAAGCTCGCCATCGAAAACAACCTGGGCATCCAGGTGGCGCGATTCGATCCTCGAATCGAGGATCTCAATATCATCACCGCGCGAACGGCCTGGTCGCCGTCGTTCACATCGACGTTTCAGAACAACAGCGTTCAGCAGCCCTCGTCGAATATCTTGACGGGAACCTCGGAAACGAAATCCAAGCGTGAGGTCTTCACCAGCAACTTCGGCTTGACGCAAACGATGCCGTGGGGCGGCACCTACGATGTCGGGTTTGACAACTCACGAGTGGACAGCAACAACAGCGGCAATACCTGGCGACCGCAGCTCAATTCGTCGCTCAACTTGAATTACGCGCAGCCGCTGCTGCGTGGGTGGGCCATCGACAACACCCGGCAACAGCTGCAGGTCAGCGTGAAGAACCGCGAGATTGCCGACGTCGGACTCCGGCAAACGCTGGCAACGACGACACGGACCGTGCGGAACGCGTACTGGAATCTGGCCTACGCGGTGGCGTCACTGGCGGTGCAGCAGCAGTCGCTCGATCTGGCGAACGAATCGCTGCGCAATACGCGCGCCCGCGTTGAAATTGGCACCACACCCCCGATTGACATCGTCGAAGCGGAGTCGGAAGTGGCCGCACGCCAGGAAGCGGTCATCGTCGCCGAGGCGAATATCGCTACCGCGGAGGACACGTTGCGCTCGCTGGTCTTCGATCCATCGATGCCGGATTTCTGGGCGATCCGCATCGAGCCGTCGGAGCTTCCGCCATTCCAGCCGGTCACGGTTGATGTGGATGCCGCAGTGAAGAACGCGCTCGACCGCAGAACCGATCTTCAACAGACACAACGATCGATGGAAGCCACGGATGTGAACATAAGGTTCTTCCGCAATCAAACACTCCCCGATGTCACCGCGAATCTGAATTACGGTCTTGCCGCACTCGGGGGTACGCGGCTTCCCAGCTCGAATTCAGGATTGGCTGCGTTGCTTGGACTGCCCGTCGAACCTAACACCGGACCTGTGACCAAGGGCTATTCGAGCGTGCTGCGAGACTTGCTCGCACTCGACACACCGAGCTGGACCGCGTCCTTGAACATCAGCTATCCGATTGGCACGAGTCAGGCCGAGGCCAATCTCGCGCGCGCACGGCTGCAGCACAGTCAGGCACAGACGCGGCTCAAGAGCCAGGAGTTGCAGGTCACGACGCAGGTGCGCCAGCAGGCGAGAAACGTGCAAACCAACCAGCAGCGCGTGCAAAGCACGCGGGCGTCGCGGCAGCTCGCCGAACGGCGCCTCGAGGCCGAGCAGCGGAAGTTCACGGCCGGCACGTCCACAAGCTTCCAGGTGTTCCAGGCCCAGCGCGATCTCTCGCAGGCGCGCAACAACGAGCTGAGGGCGATCCTCGACTACAACCAATCGGTCGTGGATTTCGAGACCGTCCAGGAAGTGCCGCTTGGAGGCGGCGGAGGCGTTTCTACGCAGCCGTAACGTCCTGAGCACGAAAGCGGCGGTGGCTGCCGTAAGATGCCGGTGTGCCGAAAGTTTCGGTCACCATCATCACACTCAACGAAGCGGACCACATCTCGGCGGCCATAGATAGCGCGTCGTGGGCCGATGAAGTCGTCGTCGTCGACTCTGGCAGCACCGACGACACGGTCGCCATTGCGCGCGCCAAGGGCGCCCGGATCGACACACGCGGATGGACGGGCTACGTCGACCAGAAGAACTTTGCGGCCGGTCTCGCCGCCCATGACTGGATCCTCTCGCTCGACGCCGACGAGCGCATCACACCCGCGTTGGCAGCCGAAATCCGCGCACTGTTGATCAGTGAGCCACCCGCTCGGGGCTATCGAGTGCCTCGTGTCACGCATCACCTTGGACGGTGGATACGCACGACGGATTTCTATCCAGATTTCCAGACGCGCCTCTACGATCGACGCGCCGCCCGGTGGAAGGGTCAGTACGTGCACGAGTCGGTGATCGTCGAAGGCGGCGCAGGCCAGCTGGCGCACGAGCTCCAGCACTATTCGTATCGGGATCTTGGCGACCACCTCACTCGCATCAATCACTACACCACGCTGGCGGCCCGTCAGATGCACGAGAGCGGCCGGCGCGCCGGATCACTCGATCTGCTCGTGCATCCGCCTGCGGCGTTTCTGAGAAACTACATTCTGCGCCGTGGATTTCTCGACGGTACCGCGGGCTTGACGCTGTCGATCGTGAATGCGTACTCAGTGTTCCTCAAGTTCGCCAAGCTCTGGGAACTCCAAAGAACTCCCAACTCCCACGATTGATGTTTTCCCTCCACATCGATACGGCTCGCACGTGGCGTGGAGGCCAAGGTCAGGTGATGCACACGGTCATGGGGCTGCGCGCCCGTCGTCAACGGACGGCGCTCATCGCACACCCTGAGGGCGAGCTGTTTCGTCGGATGTCGGAAGGCACCGATCTGATCCCGCTCGCCACTCGGAACGAAATCGACCTTGCCGCTGCCTGGAAGTTGTCTCGCCTCTTCAAGCAGCTCAGGCCCGACGTGGTTCACGCCCACGACCCACACGCGGTCGCGATGGGCGCAATGGCACTCTCTATTACGTCTCCCACACCGATGCCGGTGCTCGTTGCGTCTCGGCGAATCGAGTACCGAATCGCGGTGAATTCGTTTTCCAGATGGAAGTACGGGCAGGTCGATTGCTTCATCGCGATCAGCGAAGCGGTACGCGACAGGCTGGTGAGCGACGGGATTCCGCGCTCGAAAACGGTCGTGGTCCACGAAGGCGTCGATGTGGAACGCATCGTCCACTTGACGCCGGCCAACGTGCACGCGGCGTTCTACCTCCCCACACACGCACCTGTCGTCGGGAACGTCGGCGCGCTTGTCGCGCAAAAGGGCCACCAGCATCTGATCGATGCCGCCGCTCTCGTCGTCAAGCGCATTCCCGATGTGCGGTTCGTCATTCTCGGTGAGGGAGAGCTGCGACCGCAGCTCGAGGAGCAGATTCGTCGCAAGCACCTGGAGCGGCACGTCTTCCTCGCCGGCTTTCGACCGGACGCGCTAGAGCTGATCAAGGGGTTCGACCTCTTTGCGTTGAGCTCGCTGCACGAGGGACTCTGCACGTCTCTGGTCGACGCGATGGCGGCGGCGCGAGCTGCGGTTGCAACAGAGGTCGGAGGCGTGCCCGAAGTCATGGTGGATCGTGAGACAGGCTACCTCGTGCCGTCGCGCGATCACGATGCAATGGCGGAGCGAATCGTGGACTTGCTCAAGGACGAAGCCCTGCGGACACGGATGGGCCACGCGGCACTGCGTCGCGCCCGCGAGCGCTTTACCGTCGATCGCATGGTCGACGGAACCATCGCCACTTACGAATCGCTTATCACTTCGAAGGTTTAATAGGTTCGGAACACTCTGAACCCACCATTACGACAGCTCCCGCAGGCGGCGTTCGAGAAAGCGACGTTCGGGATCCTGCTTCGTCAACGCCAGCGCGCGAGCGTAGGATTCGCGGGCTTCGGCGATTCGTCCAAGCCGCCTGCAGAGATCCGCACGTGCCGAATGGGCAAGATGATAGTCATCGAGCTCGCCGCGCGACAGGATCGTGTCAACGATTGCGAGGCCTGCCGCGGGTCCGTCGCGCATCGCCACCGCAGCGGCGCGGTTCAGCTCGACGACTGGTGACGGATCGGCCCGCACGAGAACCTCGTACAACCCGACGATCTGCGGCCAGTCGGTCTCGGCTGGCGAAGCGGCCTCAGCGTGGACGGCGGCGATTGCCGCCTGGAGCGTGTACGGTCCGAATCGACGCGCGGTGAGCGCGCGTTCAACGAGGCCACATCCCTCTACGATCCGATCGCGGTTCCACAACGAGCGATCCTGTTCGTCCAGCAACACCAGCTCGCCGCCACTCGTTGTTCGCGCGGCTCGTCGTGATTCGTGCAACAGCATCAACGCGAGCAACCCGATGACTTCCGCTTCTGGCAGCAGCTCGACGAGCAGTCGTCCCAGACGAATCGCCTCGCCCGACAGATCGTGTCGCGTCAGCGACGTTCCCGAGGACGCGGAGTACCCCTCGTTGAATACGAGGTACATCACGTGGAGCACGGTATCGAGCCGCTGCGGCAGATCCGCACGTGATGGAACCTGATACGGAATATGTGCATCGCGGATCTTCGCCTTCGCACGAACGATCCGTTGCGCGACCGTGGACGGCGTGCTCAGAAACGCGTGGGCGATCTCCTCGGTCGTCAGGCCGCAGACTTCACGAAGCGTCAGCGCAACTTGGGCGTCGGGTGTCAGCGCCGGGTGGCAGCACGTAAAGATCAAACGCAGGCGATCGTCTTCGAGGCCCTCATCCTCCCACGCCGTCGAATCGCTGGTCGCTGCTTCGATTTGTGCGGCTGCCTCGCCGAGAGCGGCATCGAAGCGCGCGCGTCGTCGCATGCCGTCGATGGCTTTGAATCGGCCGGCCGACACCAGCCAGGCGCGGGGATTCTCGGGGACGCCGTCACGCGGCCACCGCTCGACAGCCGCAATGAATGCGTCGTGCATCGCCTCTTCGGCGCGATCGAAATCCCCAAGGAGGCGGATGAGAGTGGCGAGGACGCGACGCGATTCACTGCGATAGACGGCGTCAACCGTCCGGCGCACGACGTCGATCGCGCCCTCCCCCTCCACAACGTTTAGTTGAACTCCTGAATCGGACGCACTTCGACACTGCCCGTGCGCGCCGACGGAATCTTCTGCGCCACCTGAAGGGCGTCGTTCAGATCTCGCGCCTCGATGAGGTAGTACCCACCGAGCTGCTCCTTCGTCTCGGCAAACGGCCCATCCGTTGTAGACAGCTTGCCGTTCCGCACCCGCACCGTGGTGGCCGTCTGGACACGCTGGAGCGCATTGCCACCCAGGTAGTGACCACTTCCCTTGACGCCCTCAGTGAATGCGAAATACTCGCCCATGAAGGCGTCCGCGTCGGGTTTGGACATGGTTTCCATCTTCTTCTCATCGTCGTAGATCAAGCACAGGTACTTCATGGCTCCCTCCGAATAGGTTGAAAACTGCTCTAAACACCAGATAGTCGATGGGAGACCCCAAAATCGACACCCACCTCTCCAAAACTTTTGCCCTGGACCTTTGACCTAGACCTTTGACCTAGACCTTTGACCTAGACCTTTGACCCTAACCTTTGCCCTTTGCCCTTTGCCTTTTGACCTTCGGAAAGCACATCCCCCGCAGAGGGCAGTGCGAGTCCTTTTGTGGCTTTCCGAAGCCGCAGGCGTTCATCATGCCCACGTGGCAGAGAGCGAAGTCGTAGCGGACCGGGTCGCACGCATCCACCTGACGAAGTGACGCCGTGATCTCTGCGGCCATCTTCCATCCGGGGCTCGTATACCGCGTGAGCCGGAGGCAGCGTCCCAGCCGAATCACGTGAGTATCGAGGGGCACGATGAGCCGGGCAGGCGACAGCCTCGTCCAGACGCCGAGGTCGATCTCGTCCCGTCGGACCATCCAGCGCAGGAACAGGTTCAGCCGCTTGCACGCGCTGCCAGCGGAAGGCCGCGGAAAGAAGTACGACACGCCTCGCTGTTTCGGTACGCGGCGCCCGTACGCCGAGCGAAGGTCCGTATCGAGAGCGCGCCTGGAGAATGCATCCAGCGCGGGGCCCACGTGTGGCTGAGAAGGATCGTCACCCTCGAGGAAGAACGCCTCGATTGAGCCGGACTCACGGAGCATTCGGCGAAGAACCACGAGCAACGCCACGAGATCGCGTCCCCGTATCCAGCGATGGACCAGCGGCGCAAGGCGGTCGCCGTGTCGCGCAGGATCGAAATCGCGCACGAACGCCGCCGGATGCGGGCCCATCACCGCGAGGAGCGACTCGATCGACTGGAGCACGCTGGCCACACGGCCAAATGCGAGTCCGGCAGCACAGAACCCGACGACTTCGCGATCCTCTGCCGCAGGAAACCGACGGACGATGTGCACGGGGTCGGTCGCCGAGGTGACGTGGTCGAACGCCTTGTACAGACTCTCCAGGCGGAGGCCGGATGTGGTCACCCTGATGATTATCTGCCGGGCCCGAGGATCCCCACGACAAAGGCGACAAGCGCACTCACAACACCCCAAAATGCCGCGGTGTTCCAGAGATAGATCGGGTACGGATTTGCGGTGCTGATGAACGGACGGGCATCATTTCCAACGGCGGCCGCCATCGCCTGTCGCTGTTCGGGTGGCCACTTCGCACCCGATGGCGTCGCGTAGGTCGGGACCTCGAGTACCGGCGCGAAGTATTTCTCCAGAATCAGATTCTCTTTCCACGCGTCGAAGCCTTTGACTTCGTTGCGCCGCTGAATGTGCCACAGGCCCTCGGCCAAATAGTGGTCTTCGATCGACACGCGCCGCAGCACACGAGGGGGATCGCTGCGCCACTGCGTCATGCGATCGCGTGAAGCCTTTCGAAGATCGTCAGCTGAATAGCGCGAGAGAAACCAGCCGTCAACGTCGCGCACCTCATGGCCAAGATGCACGGCGTAGACGAACAACGCCAGCGTCAGAATCGCGGCGGAGAGAAACCACGCGAGCGCACGTCGCCCGTGTCTATTCGGGAACGCCGTGACGGCTGTTGCGCCATCGAGGCCGACGCTGAACACGAGGCCGCAGGCAATGGCGGCACCGTTCAACAACACATCGTGCAACTCGCCCACGCGAGCGGGCACCAACCACTGAAACCCTTCATCGACCGTGCCGACGATGACAGCGGCAAGCGCAGGAAAGAGAAGCGCGGTGACGTCTGCTCTCGCACGCCACACACGATAAAAGAGCCACGTCAGCACGCCGTACTCGACAAAGTGAAAGCGCTCGACGACGTCGACGTCGGCGTTACCTGTAGACGTCAATGCGGCGTAGATCGCACCTCCTGCGACCGCCGCCGCGATCGCGCCGTAGCGCTGCGCCCGGTGGTCGCGAATTCGCAACAACGCGACACCGATCGCCACGGCTACGGCGCCGACGACGAGACCGCCAACGACGAGTCTGTATTGGTCGGGAAGGCTGGCTTGAATCGCGCCGCGGACTTGGCCGGTATAGGGAGAGCCGAGGACGATCGCGAAGCCGGCAGCGAGCGCGACGAGCAGCCTGGCTCGCATGTCATCCGCCGACTGATGCCGCACGGCGAAGTGCATCGCCAGTCAGCCGACAGATCCGCCAGTCGTCCAGGACCTGCGCCCCGAGCTTTTGATAGAAGCCGATTGCCGATTCATTCCAGTCGAGGACGGCCCATTCCATCCGGCCGCAGCGTCTCTCCTCGGCGATTACCGCAAGATGACCCAGTAATTGACGGCCAACGCCTTTGCCACGCCACTCCGGCACGACGAACAAATCTTCGAGATACAAGCCGGGCCGGCCGACGAACGTCGAGAAGTTGTGGAAAAAGAGCGCGAAACCCACGGCGGCATCGCCCACATACGCGAGAACCACTTCTGCCGCAGGACTGGGTCCGAATAGCGACTGTCGTATGTCGGCCTCAGTCGCCGTGACCTCGTGCGTGAGCTGTTCGTACTCGGCGAGGCCTTTGATCATCTGAAGGATCGTCGGCGCATCGCCCGGTCCTGCAGGAACGATTTGAACGCTGCTCATCGTCGGCCACCGTGATCACAGGTTGATGGAGACGTCAGGATTGACGAAGACCGTGCGGCCTCCGACGATGGTTGCGGCCACGCCTCCGCGCAGCTGCCACCCATCAAACGGCGTGTTTTTCGACCGCGAGCGCAATGCTGATGCCTGAACGCGTACGCGCAGATCCGGCGCAAGGATGGTGATATCCGCCGGCACGCCTTCGGAGAGGCTCCCGCCGGCAATTCGCAGAATGCGCGCGGGATTGGTCGACAACAGTTCGATCAAACGAGGCAATCGAATCAGGCCGGCATGCACCAGTCGATCGAGCGACAGCGAAACCGCCGTCTCCAGCCCGACGATGCCGAACGGCGCGCGGTCGAACTCGACGTTCTTCTCGTCGTAGTGGTGCGGCGCGTGATCGGTGGCGATGACGTCGACGGTGCCGTCGGCGATACCGGCCAGCATCGCATCCCGGTCTCCGGCCTCGCGGAGTGGCGGATTCATCTTGACGTTGGTGTCGTACGGAATCGGCGCACCCAACGCTTCGTCGGTGAGGGTGAAGTGATGTGGCGCAACCTCGCACGTCACGCGAATGCCGGCCTCTTTGCCCTTGCGCACTGCGCGCAACGATGCTCGCGCGCTCATATGCGCGACGTGGAAGGCCGAGCCCGTGAGCTCGGCTAACAGCACACCGCGCTCGACGCCAAGCGCTTCGGCCGCGGCTGGAATGCCTCGCAGCCCGAGCGATGCCGCATGAAATCCTTCGTGGGCGACCCCGTCTCCCTTGAGCGATGGGTCTTCACAGTGCTCGATGACCGGCATGCCGAACATGCCTGCGTATTCGAGCGCGCGGCGCAGCAGCAGCGCGGTCGCGACGGGATGTCCATCGTCAGTGATGGCCACACACCCGGCCTGCTTCAACTCCGCGATGTCCGCGAGCAGCTCGCCTTTGGATCCTTTCGACACCGCGCCGATCGGGTAGACACGCGCCAGGCGGGCTTCCGCGGCCTTTGCGAGGATCAACAACGTGACGTTGGCGTTGTCGTTGACCGGCGCGGTGTTCGGCATGCACGCGACGGCTGTGAAGCCGCCGGCGACAGCGGATGCTGCCCCAGTCGCGACGGTTTCCTTGTGCTCCTGGCCCGGTTCGCGCAAGTGAACGTGCATGTCGATCAAGCCCGGACAGAGCACCAGACCGGCGGGAATGTCGACGACGGTCGCGCCGTCGACGGGCAAGTCGCGGCCGACGCGCGCGATCCGATCGCCGTCGATCAGCACGTCGTGCGACCCGTCGATGCCGTTGGCCGGGTCGACGACCCGTCCGCCTCTAAGCAGCGTCTTCATGTTCGGCTCCGCCCGCCAGGAGATAGAGGACCGCCATCCGCACGGCGACGCCGTTGGCCACCTGGTCGAGAATGACCGAATAGGGACCGTCGGCGACCTCTGAGGCGATCTCGACGCCCCGGTTCATCGGGCCTGGGTGCATGATCATCACGTCGGACTTGGCCAGGCGCAGCCGCTCCTCGGTCATGCCGAACACGCGAAAGTACTCGCGGAGTGACGGGAAGTACGCGCCTTCCATGCGTTCCAGCTGAATCCGCAGCAACATGACCACGTCGGCCTCGGCAACCGCATCCTCGACGACGCTCGTCGCCGACACGCCGAATCGCAGGACGTCGGTCGGAATCAGTGTGGGCGGTCCGCACACGCAGACCTTGGCACCCATCTTGGTGAGCAGCTGGATATTCGAGCGCAGCACACGGCTATGCAGCAGATCGCCGATGATGGCGACCTTCAAGCCGGCGAGCTGCTTCTTCCGCTCACGGATCGTGAACGCGTCGAGCAGCGCCTGTGTTGGATGCTCATGCATGCCGTCGCCGGCGTTGATGATCGCGGATCGGCAGATGCGCGAGAGGAGATGACACGCGCCTGACGAGGAGTGACGCAGCACGATCATGTCGGGCGACATCGCCTCGAGGTTGAGGGCCGTGTCCGCGAGCGTCTCGCCCTTGACGACGCTAGACGTGCCGATGGCAATGTTGAGCGTGTCTGCGCTCAAGCGCTTTTCTGCGATTTCGAACGACGTGCGCGTCCGAGTGCTCGGCTCGAAGAACAGGTTGACGACTGTCTTACCCCGGAGCGCCGGCACTTTCTTGATCGGTCGTGTCCCGACTTCCTTCATCGCCTCTGCCGTGTCGAGCACCAACGCGATTTCTTCCGGCGTCAGGTCGGTGATGCCGAGCAAATCCTTGTGGCGCAGGGCCGTGACAGCAGGTTTCTGATCGATCTCACTGCTCGCCGTCGTCATGAGGCTCCTCCCTGCTCCAGGACGACTTCGTCCTGACCATCGATTTCCAGCAAGCGCACTTGAACGCTCTCGTCGGGAGAGGTCGGCAGATTCTTGCCGACGTAATCGGCTTTGATCGGGAGCTCGCGATGCCCGCGGTCAACGAGCACGATGAGCTGAATGCCCTTCGGCCGGCCGTAGTCGATGAGCGCATCGAGCGCGGCTCTGGTCGTTCGTCCGGTATAGAGCACGTCATCGACGAGCAGAATCTTTCGGTCGTCGATGGAGAATTGGATTTCGGTGCGGCGTACCAGCGGCTGAGGTCCGACCGCGTGGCGCATCAGGTCATCGCGATACAGCGTGATGTCGAGCGCGCCCGTCGGCACGTCGTGACCAGTGATCTCGCGCAGCGAGCGGGCGAGACGCTTGGCAATCGGGACTCCGCGTGTGCGCACGCCCACGAGCGCAAGCTCGTTCACGCCTTTGTTGCGCTCAACGATCTCGTGGGCGATGCGCGCGAGCGAGCGGCTGATTCGATCCGCATCCATGACTACAGGCATGCGGACCTCGCGAATGGGAGATTGTGAGGGAAAACGGACGTGGGCATGTGCACCTCTTCGCGGCCTCTCAGGACGCGCGTTAAAGAGTGAACCAATTATACCAGTTCGGAGGGTTCAGGGGTTCAAGGGGTTCCGAAGGTTGTCGTTCTCAGGGTTCAGTGGGTTCTAGCGTTCAGCGCGTGGGTTCTGGCGTTCAGAGAGTGGGTTCTTGCCGTACGTGGGTATGAACGTTATGGTCCGCTCTTCGTTGAAGGCTCGCGTGAACAGGTCCGTCCGGACGAAGCCATCCATGTCACGGGCCACTGGAAGGCCGAGGAAGTAGAGCACCGTCGGCGCGACGTCGACCACGGCCCCGCGGGGTGGTCGATTGGGTGCGACCGCCGAGCCGTAGGCAAGCAGGAATCCGTCGGGCGCGCGCTCATGCGTGCCTGTGAATCGGGGATCGCCAACCGCTCGCTCGAGCAGACGCTTACCGAATGTGAGCGGCTCCATTCCAAAGCCAGAGACCACAAGCAGAAGATCGTTTTCGCCCAGCGTCGCGAGCGTGTCGCCGACGAGCGAATCGACATAGGAGTAGTAATCGTGCAGTACCCGACCGAAGCGGCGTCTTTCCTCCTCTGAAACGTCGCCATACGCGTCTGGCATCGCGTAGCGAAGGTAATAGTGACCCACGGCATCCAGCCCCGCATACCGTATCGCCAGCAGACGCACGTGCTCGGAGGAACCCAGTTGTTTGGCCAGGAGATGGTGAAGCCGATCCGCCTCGACGGTCGAGCCACTCTCGCCCGTCTGCGGGATCAAGTCGAGACGTGCGCGACGTGCGTCGAGCGGTTCCGACTGCTCCGCGGCCATCACGGCGCGAGCGACGTCATCGAGTCTGGCGGGCGACACAGCCGGCCTCGCATCGAGGACGGCGGCGCGATCTGCGGCACGATGAAAACGATCGCTGACGACGAATCCCGCGGGAGAATCCGCGGGATGGGTCAAGGGCAATCCGATGAGGCCCGTGCGAATGCCATACCGGCCTGCGACGCGCCACAACGGCTCGGCCTCGAGACTGGTTGACGAATAGGGCTCCTCGACCAAGAGGCCAACTCGAATCAACGCCTGCGAGAACAGATAGTCAGGCAGCACGTCCAGGGCGTGCTCGCCGCTGAAAGGACGGTAGCGCGCCGCGCCGCGAACACCGTGCCGTGCCGGCCACATGCCCGTCATGACCGACGCCCACACGGGCTCGGGTTGTGTCGGACGTGTCGTCGCCAGGTGAAGCGAGGCGCCTCGATCGAGTAGGCGACCGAAATTCGGGAGCTCACCTGCCGCCACTGCCGGCGAGATCACATCGAGCGATGCACCGTCGAGACAGAGCAGGACTACTCGCGGTCCTTCGACCGGCTCGGTGCCGAGAGGCAGGCTATCCGCGGCCTTCGCGGGCGGGGGAACTGAGCGCGTGCGCAGCCATAATGGCACCACGATCGAGCCGATCGTTGCGAACGTGAAGAGAATGGCGACAGTCGCTCGATACCGTCGTCGAGCCGCGATCTGCGCAAACGCCAGCAACAGAAATGTCAACGTCGCCGCCGCAAATGCCGTGGCCGCGTAATTGATCGCCGGCGTGGCGCGCGGATCGAGCGCGTTGTGAAGCCCCGACGCGTGCAGCCAGGTGATGACCGCGGCGGTTGCACTCAATGCCGCGGCACTCCATGTCAGCAGTCGCAAACTGACCCACCCAGGTGACGAGGGCTCGATGATTGTGATCTGTCGAAGCACGTACAACGCGTACGACACGACACCGATGTGCAGACCGTACGAAAGCACGACGACGAGGAACACCGGTCCAGCGGCGCGCCACGTGAGCGGTATCGACGGATTCAAGTGCAGCAGCAACAGCGTCAGGTACACGGCGGCAAGCAGCCCCGCAAACACCGAGTTACTGAGCATCCGGAGGTAACGCACGTCCAAGGTATACTCACCGGAATGCCCGTCGATGTCGAGGCAAAGGTCATTCGCAATACGCGTCTCGCCACGGACTACAACGTCATCGCCCTCGCCGCTCCCGAGATTGCTGCCGTCGTCGCTCCAGGCCAGTTCGTCATGGTCAAGCCGGGTCGCGGCAATGATCCGCTTCTTCGGCGACCGTTCTCGGTCTTCGAGATCCTTCGTGCCGACGGTCATGTTCAAGGATTGACACTGCTCAACAAGCGCGTTGGCGTCACCACTCGCATGCTGCTCGAAGCGGTCGAAGGCGATGTCGTCTCCTGTTTGGGCCCGTTGGGCCAACCATTCGAACCGATCGATCCGCCTGCGGAAGCGTGGATGGTGGCAGGAGGCGTTGGCCTTGCTCCCTTTGCGACGTTGGCGGAAACGCTGCGCGAGCGCGGAACGCGCACGACGCTGTTCTACGGGGCGCGGTCCGGCAGTGAGCTGTTTTACCTGGACTGGTTCACGGCTCAAGGCGTACGACTCGTACTGGCGACTGAAGATGGCAGCATCGGTGAGCACGGACGCGTGACCGTGCCTCTCGAACGGGAGCTGCAACGATCGCATGGGAATCCGACGGTGTACGCCTGCGGCCCGGAGCCCATGCTCGAGGCGGTCGCTCACGTCTCGGCGAAGTACGGCCGGCCGTCACAAGTCTCGGTCGAGCGCGTGATGGGATGTGGCATGGGCGGCTGCTACAGCTGCGTCATCCCAGTTCGCGACGTCGGCGGCGGCCAGCATTACGTCCGGTCGTGCATCGCAGGGCCGGTCTTCAAGGGTGCGGATCTCGTGTGGGACAGCTAACTCCCAGCGTCCAATGTGATCCTCGTCCCGACTCCCAACTTGGGGGCACGGACCTTGGGTGTTGGAAGTTGGTGGTTGGCCTTCGACTATCGCTCACGCCCCGAGCATGGTCGAGGGGTGGGAGTTGACATGGATCTTTCTGTTCAGATTGGCGGGCTTCGTCTCGCGAACCCGCTCATTGCGGCGAGTGGGTGTTACGGGTACGGCGTCGAGTACGCGTCGGCCGTCGATCTCTCGTCACTCGGTGCCGTTGTTTCCAAGGGCTTGTTCCTGAAGCCACGTGAGGGCCATCCGCCGGAGCGGATCGTCGAAACGCCTTCCGGAATGCTCAACGCCATCGGCCTCCAGGGCATCGGTGTGCAGCGCTACATCAGCGAAAAGCTGCCCGAGCTCAGGCGACTCGGCGCGACCAACATCATCAACATTTGCGGAAGCACGCTCGACGAATACGTCGAGCTCGCGAAGATCCTCTCGGATGCTGAAGGCGTCCATGCCCTCGAGCTGAACATCTCGTGCCCCAACATCAAGGAAGGGGGCATCACGTTTGGCTGCAGTCTTCATGGGACCTTTGATGTCGTCAGCGCCGTGAAGAAAGTCACGCACCTTCCCGTGATTCCGAAGCTGACGCCAAACGTGACCGACGTCGCGTCCATCGCCAAAGCCGCGGAGGATGCCGGAGCCGACGCGGTCTCGCTCGTCAACACGTTTCTCGCGATGGCTATCGATGTCGAGACGAGACGCCCGAAGCTCTCGAACATCGTCGGTGGATTGAGCGGCCCCGCGATCAGGCCGATCGCGGTGCGAATGGTCTACGAGTGCCAGCGAGCCGTGAAAATCCCAATCGTCGGGATGGGCGGAATCGCGAACGCGACCGACGCCCTCGAATTCATGATTGCCGGCGCGACTGCGGTGCAGGTCGGCACGGCAAATTTTGTCGACCCCTTCATCTGGTCGAAGCTGCTCGAGGGCGTCGAAAGCTACATGACTCGACACCGGATCACTCGACTCGCGGATGTGGTGGGCACGATTGACACGAGCGCGCGGGAAAAGCAGTGGGTCAGCTCGTAGTCGCGCTCGACGTCGAGTCGGGCGCACGCGCTCTCGAGCTGGCCGCGCAGCTGCGCGACCTCGCCGGTGGGTTCAAGGTAGGCAGCCGAATATTCACACTCGAAGGACCGGATCTGGTCAGAAGACTCGTCGATGCCGGCACCAACGTCTTTCTCGATCTGAAGTTTCACGATATCCCGAACACGGTGGCGCAAGCGGTTGACGCCGCCGTGTCAACCGGTGTGTGGATGCTGAACGTGCATGCGTCCGGCGGCGTGTCCATGATGCAAGCAGCCGCTCGCGCCGGCGCGGATGCCGCGTCCCGGGGTGGACGTCGCCGGCCCCTCGTCATCGGCGTCACGGTGCTGACGAGCATGGACGACGCGACGCTCAGAGAGACCGGAGTACAGCGACCGCTCTTCGATCAGGTGGTTGCATTGGCGCGGATGACGCAGACGGCCGGCCTCGACGGCGTGGTGGCATCTCCCCAGGAGACTGCCGCGATTCGAGCGGCGTGCGGACCAGACTTTGCGATCGTTACACCGGGTATTCGGGGCGCCTCGGCCGGGACAGAGAAGAACGATCAGTCGCGAACAATGGGACCGGCCGAGGCAATCAAGGCTGGCGCGAGCTATATCGTCGTCGGCCGTCCGATTATCGGGGCCGCGGATCCGCGAGCAGCCGCTGAAGCAATCGTGAGGGAACTCAGGGGCGCCTGAAGAAAGGGCCACCTGAAGGTGGCCCCTACATTCGGCGAGACTGCGCGAACGGGCCGCTTGAAGGCGGCCCCTACAAGCTGAGCCGGCCGGTCTCTACTTGGCCGTGATGACGAAGTGCCCACGCCTGTTCTTCGCGTAGCACGCTTCAGTCATCTCGGTACAGACCGGAGCCTCCTCGCCTTTACTGATGACGGTCAGGCGATTGGCCGCGATGCCGAGCGTCACCAGGTAGTCCTTCACAGCGTTGCCGCGCCGCTCACCCAGGGCAAGGTTGTACTCGTTGGTGCCGCGCGCGTCTGCGTGACCTTCAACGGTCACACGCGTCGATGACCACTTGCGCATCCAGTCGGCGTTTTTCTGCAAGACGCCTCGCTGATCTTCGCGAATGCCGGACATGTCGTAGTCGAACGCCACATCCCCGAGTGGCATTTCAGCGTTCAGCTCATCGAGCGTCTTCTTCGCGAAGAGCTCCTCTTCCGTCAGCGCGCGCGGAGGCGGCGCTGGAGCCGGCGCCGGAGCGGGCGGCGGCGGAGGTGGCGGTGGCGGAGCGGCCGCCACAGGGGGCGCCGGAGGAGGCGGCGGGGGCGGCGGTATCTTCTTCGAGCACGCCGACACCGTCAGAAGGACCAGCAACACGATCGTGGTCAACCACACGCACCGGCGCAGATTCATTCGCACATTCTCCTGCGTTGGCCTGTTCTTGGAGGAACCGCGTCGAGCTTAGCGTCCGATCGATCCCCTGTCAATCAAGGTATCGGGGGATACGTCGATCTCGAACAGCCGCAACCCAAGTTGGCGCACATCTCCCGTCCCTTCAACCTCTCCCGGTCGGTAGATGCGATCGGTTTCGATCGCGATGGCGCCCTCCCCGCCGCGGACAGCCTCCGCGGGGACGGCCACGCGCCAGTCGAAATCGGCTGTGGGATGCAATTCCCCGACAACACGACCGCCCGCACTGATGCGCACGGTCGGTGCCGCGTCGAGATACTTGAGCGGCGATTCGCCGCGCAGATGGACGACGACCGCCTGCGGCGGCGACACGCGCAGGACCGATCGTCGGCTCGTCCACCGCCAACTTTGTCCGGTGGCGTTGTCGTATTCCGCTTCGTGCCACCCTTCGCCAAAGCCGTAGATGAGCGTCTGTGCGGGCTGTATATCGAACTGACGAATCGCGATCTGCGGTGTGGGGCGGGTATCGGGTTCAGAACGAGCGGTGATCGTCAGACGAGCGTACCGGTCCCTGCCGGCCGGCAAACCGGCAAGATCGGCAAATTGCAGGAAACTCGAGCCTCCCGGTGCGGGATCGACTCTCCAGGTCTCGACAAGCGCTCCGTCGATCGAGAGTCCCACCACCACTGATGGATCACCCGCCGCGCTGAAGTGCCGGCCTCCAACCAGCAGATGCATTGCCCCAGATCTGCGTCGCACATAGGCCTCAATAGGACGTCGATCGACACCGGTCCCAGTGGCCTGCGCAATCCCTCCCGTCTCTGGCGTCAACCCCCATCCTTGCCCTGCAAACCATCCTGGCTGGTCGAATCGATACCAGTCGGCGTCAAGAGGGCGCGTCCCACGCAGCACTCGACGGTCCGCGACGCTCCAACCAAAGTGCGTCATGTCGCGACGACTCTGCGGGTCGATGAGCGCCAGATCCGTACGATGGGGATCGGCGAGAAACCACACGGGCGCATCGCCACCGTCACGCCAATAGTCGACCAGGCCCAGCCATTCATAGGTCCGTCTCGGCTCGATCACGCGAAGCGATCCGATCTCGGCAGCCTGGAGCGGCCGACGCAACGCGAAGTGCGCGTACACGGCGGCTGGCCGATCGCGGGTGGCGGCTCTGCGCAGGGTTTCTATCGCGCGGAACGCTGGATGCGCTTCTTTTGCATAGGCGACACCCGTCGGTACTGCGTACACAAGCGCAGCGACGACGACGAGGCCAGATACTGCCGGAAAGAGGCGACCAGCCAGAGATGCGGCGGATATCGCCAGCCATGCCATCAGCGGCAGTGTCGGCATCGCGTAGCGAACGTGACTCGTCTCCTGGAACGCCAGATGAAACAGTGCGTACGGCGCGAAGGCGAGCGTCATGAGGGCGAATGCACGCCTATCTCGA
>Ga0114129_10005261_pt1 | contig 18247 bp, 19 predicted proteins | sample RhiMetdeltSRZDD1_FD_80071 | JGI IMG/M metagenome (GOLD analysis project Ga0114129, IMG submission 80071) | Populus rhizosphere microbial communities from Tennessee, USA - Rhizosphere MetaG P. deltoides SRZDD1 (version 2) (version 2) | ecosystem: Host-associated > Plants > Roots > Rhizosphere >...
ACACGATGTGGATGGCGCGCGGCTCTCGGCGATAGCGCCCCCAGGATGCCGCTGCTCGTCCCGGGACGAGCAGCGGCATCCTGGGGGCGCTATCGCCGAGAGCCGCGCGCCATCCACATCGTGTGCTCGCGTGAGACCGCCGCCTCCACGGCGGCCACGGCCTCACCGAGCCGCGCTTCCGAGTCGGCCAGCTCGACCCGCGGCCGCAGCTCGCCCAGCTCCTGGGCCGCCAGCGCGTAGGCCTGGGCCAGCTCGCTGTGGCGCCGGGCCTGCGTCCACGCGGTGAGGTTCGCGGCCAGCGCGACGATGAGGCCCATGAGGTTCACGCCGAACGGCCGCAAGGGGCCGATGGCCACTCCGACCGCGCCTATCTGCAGGATGGCGATGAGCCAGAAGTAACGGCTCCGCATCACCTCGGCCCGCCGCGACTTGGCCTGGTACCACCGGAGCTGATCGAGGACGCGGTCCTGCAGGTAGCGCGCCCGCCGCTCTTCCAGGCCGGCCGCGCGGAAGTCGACCATGAGAGGCGTGACGGTGGGGCGTCCGAGGTCGACGTACCTGCCGACGAGCGCCGCGACGTCGGGCCGCGCGGCGGTGATCTGGGCGACCTGGTCCGCGAACTCGCGGCTCGCCTCCGTGGTGTCGGGCTGGGCGAACGGCACCGAGCGCATCATGAAGCGCCAGGTGGAGCTCTTCAGCGACTCGGCGATGGCGCGGCAGTCGAACCACACGTGCTCGTCCCGCCGTGCGCGCGAGAGCCACAGCACGATGACCGCGACGGCCAGGAGGACCGCCGCCCCGTAGCTGAAGCCGTCGCGCCAGGCCGGGGGGGTGACGCCCGACAGGGTGGTGAAGAGCGCGGCCAGGAACGCAGCGCCGGCGTTGGCCAGGAACAGCGTGAAGTGGGTCTTCTGGGCGCGCGCGCCGGCGGCGTCCGCCGCCGCGAAGGTCGCCGGGTAGTCTTCCGCTCTCAGCATTGTGGTCGGAGTCGCCGCGCCCACGTTATCGCTTGCGCGCGCCCGAGTCCACAGGTCCCGCTCGTCCTTGACGCGAGCCGCGCGGACCGCGTAACCTTGACCGCCTCTCCGAGAAGCGCGCTCCTCAGCGGGCCATGCCCATCGCAGTCGGCCGGATCGCGGACGATCTGACCCAGGCCGTCAACGCCTTCGATCGAGCGGAGGCGGAGAGGATCTGCGCCGAGCTCCTGCGCGCCCTGCGGCAGGAAGGGCTGGTCGTGCCTCCGGGCGACGCGCGCCGCATGCTCGGCGCGCTGCGGCGCAAGCGGTACTTTCCGCTCATGGAGCAGCTCGCGGACGCCTTCATCCGCGCGGGCGACGCGTCGCCGCAGGTCTGGCGGCAGTACGCGCAGGCCCTGCTCGATCAGGACAAGATCACCGCGGCGCTGGGCGTGCTCGCCCAGCTCGTGCAGGCCACGCGCGACGATCCCGACGAGAACGCCGAGGCCCACGGCCTCATCGGCCGCGCCCACAAGCAGGACTACGTCCACGGCGGCGGGAGCCGGGCTCGCGGCGCCGAAGCGCTGGGTCGGGCGCTCGTCGAGTACCGCACCGCCTTCGAGCGCGACCGGTCGCGCAACCTGTGGCACGGCATCAACGTGGTGGCCTGCGCGTGCCGCGCCGTGCAGGACGGCATCCCGCTGCCCGGGGGGGTCGATCCCCTCGGCACCGCGCACGAGATCCTGGCGAGAATCGACGGGCGGGCCGCGAGCGACGTCAGCGGCTGGGACCTGGCCACCGCCGCCGAGGCGTGCGTCGCCTTGAAGCGGTGGGACGAGGCCGTCAAGTGGCTCGGTCTGTACGTCAAATCTCCCGCCATCGACGCCTTCGAGCTGGCCAGCACGCTGCGGCAGCTCCGGGACATCTGGAGGCTCGATGCGGGCTCCCCCCGGGAGCGCTCGCTGGTCGCGCTCGTGCAGGCCGCGCTGGCGATGAAGGAGGGCGGCGAGGTGGAGCTGGCCGCCGAGGAGCTCGAGCCTGGGCGGCTGGACCCGGTCCGCGACGCGCTCGAGGCCCAGCTCGGGCCCGACGGGGTGGTGCCGCTGGCGCTCCTGCAGAAGGGCATCGGCCTCTGCGGCAGCGTGGTCCACGTGACGACCATCGGCGACCGGAGCTTCGGCACCGGCTTCGTCGTCCGGGCGAGCGACCTCCGCGACGGCGCGTCCGACGAGCTGCTCGTCCTGACCAACGCGCACGTCATCGCGGACGACGAGACGGTGAGGGCGGGGGCGGCCCTCCCGCCCCTGCGCTCGGCCGAGGCCAAGCTGACGTTCGAGGTGACCGGCCAGAGCTACCGCGTCAAGGCGGTGCGGTGGACCTCGCCGCCCGGAGTGCTCGACGCCTGCCTCGTGAGCACCGACCGGCCCATCCGGCCGAGCGCGCCGTGCCCCCTCGAGCCGGCCACCGACAGGGTGGCCGAGGTCTACCGTCGCGTCTACCTGATCGGCCATCCCGGCGGCGGCAAGCTCTCCTTCTCGCTCAACGACAACGTCGTGCTCGCGTTCGAGGACCCGCGGCTCCACTACCGGGCGCCGACCGAGAAGGGCAGCTCGGGCAGCCCGGTCTTCAGCCTGGACTGGAACGTCCTCGGCCTTCACCACGCCGGGTCGACGCAGATGCGCCGGCTCAACGGGGAGGAGGGCACGTACCCGGCGAACGAGGGCATCTGGATCCACGCGATCAAGCGGGCGCTCGCCGCGGAGTGGAAGGCGCCTCCGGCGCGCGAACGCGCCCGGGCGCCGCGCCGCGCGCGCCGCTGACGCGACGCGGACGCGGGGGGTCGTCCCGGCGTCGCGATCATCCGGTCGCCGTCTTCAGGTCCTCTTCCGCGGCGGCCGCCGGGCCGGTCGCATGTCCCACAGGAGCCAGTCGTCGCTGCGCACGAACCGCCGCCGGCGGTTGTCCCACTTCCGGGGGAGGTCGCCGCGGTGGACGCGCTCGAGGAACGGCAGCAACGGGCGGCGGATCCGGCGGCGCTCCTCGTCGTCGTCCATCGGGATCCGTCGCCAGCCGAAGCGCCTGCGGTAGGGCGCGAAGCCGAAGCCGTCGAAGAAGCTCTCCGGGCCGACGAGCGGCATGTACCACAGGCTCGGCGCCCCGGTGGGGTTCTCCTTGATCGGCACGGCGCCGGCGAGCGTCTCCAGGAGCGCCGTCCCGCGGGCGTCCCGTTCCAGGTGCTTCTGCAGCGCGGCGTAGGCCGGGAACGAGACCGGCGGGCTGACGAACAGCACCGGCTTCCGCTGCTGGCGGGCGACGACGATCTCGTGCGGCGTGCCCACGCTGTAGATGTTGGTCGGACAGTGGGCGATCACGAAGTCGGACGTGTCCACCAGGCGCAGGTCGACGTGGAGCTGGGGCCAGAAGCCGCCGGCCACCTTCGCCCGCGCGCGGGCGCCCCGGGCCCCGGGAGCGAACGTCCACTCCTTGCGCGCGTCGGTCGTCTGCTCGTTCTCCACGCCGTACTCGAAGAACCCCCTCACCTCCGGCTTGTGCCACGGGTCGAAGACCGTCACCCCCAGGCGGCGGAGGAGGTCCCCGACGCGGTTGCGCCATCCGAACTTCTCCTCGTCCGCGCGCGACGCCACGAAGTCCATGGGACCCGACAGGTACACGCGCGTGCCCTCGAGCAGGCCCGTTCGTCTCATCTCGCTGCCTCCTGGTCAGCCGCGGTCTCGCGTCGAGCGGGCGATGACCTGGCGTGCCATCGTGGAGTACACCTGGTCCGGCGTCTGGTAGGTCTCGAGCTCCTCGCGCAGGTCGCGCAGGTCTTCCTCGAGCTCGCGTTTGCGGGCCGCGTCGCCGCCCCGCTCCGCCAGGCGCTCCCGCGTCTTGCTCAGCTTCTTGAGCAGCCCGTTGATCCTGATGAGGTGGTCACGGCGGGCGTGGACCAGCCCGGGCCGGTCGAGGCCGTAGACCTCGATCGAGACGCGCCCCATCTTGCTCTCCTTGCCGCCGCGCGCCGCCGGCCGCACGACGCCTTCCTCGATGAACTCCAGGTGCTCCTCGGGGTCGTCGAATGCCGGATGCAGCAGGAGCCGCCGTTCCCTCTTCTCCTCTCCCGGCCGGCCCGCCCTCCGCGCCGGGTTGCCGATGGGGAAGCAGTTGGCCTTGCCCCGGGTCTCGGGATCGGCGTCGGGAAAGTCGTGCGTGCGCTTCCGGTTGCAGTCGATGCACGACGGAAGGAGGTTGCCCCAGGTGGCGGCGAGCCAGTAGTAGCCGGGGCGCGCCAGCCTGCCGTCCACGTCCACGCCCGCCTTCGGCCGGTAGTGCTCGACGTCCACCGGCTGCGTGGCCTCGTACTTGCTCTCGCAATACGCGCACTTGAAGGAGAAGAGCCGGTTCAGCGCGTCGATGACCTTCCTGTTCTTGTAGGCATGGAACTTCTCGAACGACTTGTCCTTGTTCCGGGGCTTCGCAAAGAACGCGATGGCCTCGGCGGTCTCCTTCCCGCCCGCCGACGTCGCCCCGGCCAGCTCCGCGGGGGCCTGACCCAGCTCGACCCTGCTCATCGGCCCCTGCGCCGCCGGCGCGCGGCGGGGGAGCGGGCGGGGGCGGGGCCGTCCCAGATGCGCTTGAGCTTCGCGCGGGCGGCGGCCTCGAGCGGCGCCCGGTCGCCGGGAGGGGCCTCGGCCTCCGCGGCCAGGTACTCGTCGATCACCTCGAGCATCATCCGCTCGCGCCGGTTGGCGCCCAGCACCCGGTACCGATCCAGCTCCGCCTTCAGCTCCGCGATGCGCCGCTTCTGCGCGGCGTCGGGCTTGCGGAGCGCGAGCAGCCGGTAGTACTCGCCGAAGCGCTCCTCGAGGTCGGGGTCGACGGTGCTGCTGAGCCCGAAGTACTCGGAGGTGAGGAGCTGGTCGACGCGCAGCCCCCGCACGGGGGGTAGGTCCGTGACGGCGACGATCCGGCCCGACCCGTCCCGGCGCATCACCGCAACCTCGCCGCCGACGAGCCCGCGCAGGCACAGCGGATCGTGCGTGGAGGCGAGGAACTGCACGCGGGGAAAGACCTGGCGCAGGCCGCCCACGACCCGCATGCGCCACCGCGGGTGCAGGTGGGAGCCGATCTCGTCGAGCACCACGATGCCCTCGGCCACTTCTATGGCCTCCCATCGCTGGTGCATCACGCGCATGATGTCGGTGGTGAGCGCGAGCAGGGACTGGTAGCCGTCGCTCAGCTCCTCCAGCGTGACCGTGGTCCCGAACAGCTCCGCCTCCACCCGGCCGTCGCGCCTCGCCAGCCGGTCCTGCGCTCCGAGCTGGAGGAGCACCTTCAGGGCCCGCGCGATGTGGTCGAACGACGGGTCCGGAAGCGAGAGCAGCCAGGCGGACGCGTCGTTGAGCGGCTCGAAGGGGTTGAAGAGGTTGTCCACGCGCGCGACGTCGAGGTTGGCCGGGGGCGTCACGCCGGCCCGCGGCAGCAGCCGCGTGGCCCCGTACCCGAGGAGCAGCACCTTCGGCTCGGCGGGCGAGGAGGTGAAGTCGGGCGACGCGAGCGAGAAGCTCATCTCGATGGGCTCGGAGGCGCCGGTCAGGAAGACGCGCACCCGGCCCTCCGTCGCTCCGTGGCGAACGAAGCGCCGGGCGTCCAGGCGCAGGCGATCGCGCCAGGCCTGACCGATGAGCGCCAGCGCGGCGGCCTGCAGCGCCGAGCTCTTGCCCGAGCTGTTCTCGCCCAGGAGCATGAGCCACGACGCCGGGCTGCCCGGGCCCTGGACCGCCTCGGCGGGGCGCTCGTCCTCGGCCGCCGCCGGGGGGAAACGCAGATCCAGATCCTCGATCGGCCGGAAGTTGTGGACCTCGATCCGGTCGATGAGCCGCGTGCGGGCGAAGTACTGCGCCTTGGCCTTGGCTCCCTCGTCGGCGACGGAGTAGGCCTCTTGCGCGGTCTGGGCGGCCTGGAAGGACTCGAACGTCTCGCGCCGCTCGGCCTCGGAGACGTGGGGCAGCTCGGGCGCGACCTCCTCCGCGGTCGGAGGCGCCGCCGCTTCGAGCGTGGTCGCCGCGGCCGCCTCCTTGCTCGCGGCGTCCAGCCACTGGCGTGCGAACTGCCGGCCGGCGGCCGCGTGGGGCCGATCCTCCGCCACCAGCGCCATGACGGCCGCGCGGTCCACCCGGCCGCGGAGCGCCATGTGCACCAGCGACGCCCGCAGGCTGGCCAGCGCGGCCCGGCGGCTCTCGATGAGCGCGGCGCGGTTCAGGCCGAGGACGTCGATCGTCACGTGTCCCCTCTGCGTGCGGCTGGCCACCCGGCCGTCCTCGGAGAAGATCAGCTCCTTCTCGGACCGGTCGGCGCAGGGGTCGAACAGCAGCGGCTTTTCCTCCACCAGCCGCTCGCCGCGGGTGCCGGGCGCGGCCCGCTCTCCGCCGATCGGAAACCGCGTGCCCTTCATCTGCTCGCAGCTCGCGCAGGCGGCGTAGAGATTGCTCCACTCGTAGGCGAGCCACCAGTATCCGTCCGCGGTCAGCGAGCCGTCCAGGTCGATCGCGCGCGCCTCCGGGCGGAACTGGTCCACCTTCATCGCGGACAGCTCGACCGGCGTCTCGCAGTACGCGCACTTCTCGTGGAAGAGCGAGCGCAGCGCGGCTCGCAGCTCCGCATGGCGCAGGACCTCTCGCACGAAGGGCGGGTCCTGCTGCGCGCGCTCTCGCGGCGGCCGGCGGAAGAACGCGGTCAGCTCCTTGCGCGCGGCCTCTGCCTTCGCGGATCGCAGGACCGCGGGAGCCTTCACGCGCGTGCGATCGACGTGGATCATCGCGGTCCTTCGGTCAGCCGAAGAGCAGCCGTTCCGGCCACTTCACGCTGCCCGAGTCTACTGCCGTGGGAGGGATGGGTAAGCGTCCCTCAGGAGCCTCCGATGTGTCAAGACCGTACATTAAACGACTAGCTCGGCAGACCTCCCGGGAACCTTATTAATAGGAGGCTGCGCGGGGGCGCTCGAGGGCGCGCCCGTGCGGGCCTCGTGCCCAGCCGCTGAGCGGCGGGACCGGGGGTACAATCGCGGCCGGTCACAAGGAGCGCGGGATGCCCGGACAGGACGCATGGGTCGTCGTCGGCCTCGACAACGGCGGCAACAAGAACAACGGCACGGTCCTCGACCCTTCGCGCCGGTTCCTCCTCGACCGCCTGGTCGAGACGCCCAGCCGCGTCAAGGAAGGCCCGGAGGTCGCCGTCGGCGCGCTCGTCCAGGCCTTCGACGGCATCCTGCAAGTCACGGGCGCCGCCCGGGACCGGGTGAAGGCGGTGGGGCTCGCCACTCCCGGCCCCGCCAGCGCGGACGGCGTGATCTCGTCACGGGGCTCGACCAACTTCGCCCATCCGGGCTGGCGCGGCTTCGATTTTCGGGGCGCCCTCGCCGAGCGGCTGCGGCTTCCCGTCGTCTACAACAACGACGGCAACGCGGCCGCGCTCTACGCCCACCACGTCTGCTTCGGGTCCGAGGCCGCCCACCACTCGTCCATCTCCGCCATCGTCGGGACCGGCCTGGGCGGCGGCGTGATCGAGGCCGGGCGCATCGTCAAGGGCGCGGCCGGCATGGCGGGCGAGCTGGGGCACGTCCACATCCCCATGGAGGGTCTGCTGGCCGAGGGGCAAGAGACGCCGCACTGCAACTGCGGCTTCGACGCCGACGCCGAGAGCGTCGCCTCGCTCACGGGGATCGAGATGAACCTGCTGCCGTACTGGCTGAAGCAGTTTCGCGGCCACGAGCTGGCCCGGGCGCCGTCGATGGCGAAGGCGGCGATGGCCGTCCGCGGGCTCGGCGAGAAGGGCGATCCCCTCGCGCGGAGGATCTTCGAGCAGCAGGCGATGGCGCTCGGCCGGCTCTTCACGATCGCCGCGAACTTCACCGACCCGAGCGCCTACTTCCTGGGCGGGGGTGTCGTCGAGACGAGCCCGGAATTCCGCGAGTGGTTCCTGGCGAAGGTCCGGGAAAACACGATCCTGCGCGTCGAGCAGGCGCGCGCCGCGAAGTTCGCCCTGGTCCCGGACCTCGACATGGCCGGCGCGCGCGGCGCCGCGCTCGGGGCGCTGGAGTCGTTAGCATAGATGCGGCACGCTCCGCTCCGCATCTTTCGTCGTCCAGCGTCTCGCCTCGGAGTGAATCCTCGGCGAGACGACGAAGGAGATGCTCCGCTCCGCGTGCCGAACACTGGTGCCGGAGGAGTTGTTCAGGCCTGCTGGTTGGTCGAGGTGCCCTCGGGCTGCGCCGGGCGGGCGCACCCGCGCAGGCCTTCGCGGAACCGCTCGCGCTCCTCCGGCGTCATCTGCTCCCAGCGCTCCCGCATGCGGTGGCGCCAGCGCAGGTGGCGGCCCGGACCGCCGCGGAGCCCGCCGAAGAGGAGACGGGTCAGGACGAACAACCCGAGGGCCTGTCCGAAGCCGATCGGGCGCCCGCCGAAGAGGTCGGGGACCAGCCAGTTCCACAGCGTCATCACGAAGAGGCCGAACACCGCCACCGCGACCGCCCCGAACAGCAGGAAGCGCAGCCCCCGTCCCAGCCATCCCATCCAGTGCCTTCTCATGGATCCATCCTCATGAACGCGCGAACTCGTCCCGTATCGCCTGGAGGCGGCGGCGCAGGTGCCGCACGGCGTAATGCTTCCGGGACAGGAGCGTGTTGATGCTCAGGCCGGTCTCCGCCGCCATCTGCTTGAACGTGCGGCCTTCCACCTCGTGGGCCACGAACACGTCGCGCTGCTCCGCGGGCAGCTCGTCGAGCGCGGCGTCCAGCTCCTCCAGCAACACGCGCCTCGCGTAGGCCGCCTCGGGGCCTGCGTACGGCGAGGGCAGGAGGTCCGCGAAGGACAGCTCCTCACCGTCCTCGGCGAGCGCCACCGGGTCGCTCGGCATCGCCTCCGACCTCTTCCTGCGGAACAGGTCGGTGATCCGGTTCCGCGCGACGCGAAACAGCCACGCGCCGACGTGCTCCACCGGCTGCATCAGGCGGTAGGCCACCACCAGCTCGTAGAACACGTCCTGGAGGATGTCCTCCGCATCGTCGGCGTCGCCCACCCGCCGGCGGATGAATCTCCGGAGCCGGCCCTGCTGGCTCTCGACCGCGTCGGCGATCCGGCGCTCCTGCTCGGTGGCCATCCAGGCGATGCCCGGGACGTCCCGCGCCGTCCTCATCCACTTGGGTAGACGCGCGAGCGGGCGGAATATTGTCTCCCCAAGCCACATCGCCCCGCCGCTTGTCAGATAGACTGGCCGGCATTGGAGGCACACCCATGAACCGCAAGGCATCGGCACAGTGGCAGGGCGATCTCAAGACCGGCAAGGGCACCGTCTCGACGGACAGCGGGGTCCTGCAGAACACGCCGTACTCGTTCTCCACGCGATTCGAGAACGTGAAGGGCACCAACCCGGAGGAGCTGGCCGCGGCCGCGCACGCCGGCTGCTTCACGATGGCGCTGTCGGCGGAGCTGGGCAAGGCGAACCTCGTCGCCACCAGCCTGCGCACCACCTGCACCGTCACCCTCGACAAGGTGGACGGGGGCTGGGGCATCACCGAGTCGCACCTCGAGGTGGTCGCGAAGGTCCCGGGCGCTTCCCAGGACGCGTTCCGGAAGGCGGCCGAGACCGCGGAGACCGGCTGCCCGATCTCGAAGCTCTTCAAGACGAAGATCACGATGGACGCGAAGCTCGAGCCGTAGCTTGGGCACGACCACGCGCGGCGCCGACTCCGCGCTCGTCCGCGCGATCGGCGTCTGGGGCCTCGCCGCCGGCATCGTCAACGTCACCGTGGGGGGCGGGATCTTCCGCCTTCCCGCCGACGTGGCGGCGGCCCTGGGACCGACGGCGCCCGTGGCCTACCTCGTGTGCGCCGTGGCGATGGGCCTCATCGTCCTCGGCTTCGCCGAGGCGGGAAGCCGCGTCGCGCTGACCGGCGGGCCCTACGCCTACGTGGAGATCGCCTTCGGGCCCTTCGCGGGCTTCCTCTGCGGCGTGCTGCTGTGGATGATCGGGAGCATGGCGGTGGCCGCGGTGGCGGTGGTCTTCGCCACCAACGTCGCCCAGCTCGTGCCCGCGCTCCAGCACCCCGCGGGATCCGCGGCGTTCCTCGCGCTCGTCTTCGCGCTGATGGGGGGCGTCAACGTCGCGGGCGTGCGCCTCGCGGCCTCCTTCAACGCCGTCGCCACCGTGGCGAAGCTGCTTCCGCTGCTGGTCCTGCTGGTGGGGGGCGCCCTGGCCGTCCGCCCTTCGAACCTCGCCTGGGAGCGCTCGCCCGCGCTCGCCGACGTGGCCCGTACCTCGACCCTGCTGATCTTCGCCTTCGCCGGGGTCGAGAGCGCGCTGGCGCCGAGCGGAGAAGTGAAGGACATCGCGCGCACGGTGCCGCGCGCGATCTTCGTCGCGCTGGCGGGCACGACCGTCCTCTACGTGGGGCTGCAGATGGTCGCGCAGGGAGTCCTCGGCGCCGACCTCGCGACCTCCCGCACTCCGCTGGCCGACGCCGCCGGCCGCGCGATCGGTCCCGCGGGCCGCACGCTGCTGCTCGTGGGCGCCGCCGTGTCGATGTTCGGGTACCTGTGCGGGATGATCCTGGCCATTCCGCGGGCGCTCTTCGCCCTCGCGCGGGACGGCTTCCTCCCGCGCGTGGTCGCCTCCGTGCACCCCCGCTTCCACACGCCGTACGTGGCCATCGCGGTGCAGGTCACGATCGCGTGCGCGTTCGCCGTCACGAGCACGTTCGAGCGCCTGGCCATCCTCGCGAACCTGACCCTGCTCCTGCTCTACGGCGCCTGCTGCCTGGCCGCGTGGCGGCTCCGGCGCCGCGGGGTGCGGGCGGGCGGTGTCCCGTTCGCGGTGCCGGGCGGAGCAGCGGCGCCGATCGCGGCCTGCGCGGCGATCGCGTGGATGCTCACCGGCATCCGGGCGGCGGAATGGGCGGCCATGGGCGTGGCTCTGCTCGTGGCCAGCATCGTGTTCCTCGTCGCCCGCCGGCGGAGGGAAGCGTATCGTCCGCGCGTGGCTTCCTAGGCGGCTTCCCGAGCGCCTACGACCTCGCCGCGGATGCGCCGGCGCCCATCAGCCGGCGCACGTAGGCGAGGTTGGTCTTCATGTCGTTCTCGACGGACCCGGTGGGGCACTCCGTCTCCAGCTCCGCCCACTGCGCGAAGCCGATGTCGGCCAGCGCGGTCACCACGGCGGGGAAGTCGATCGTGCCCTGGCCGAGGAAGTGCGGGTTGTCCTTGAGGTGGACCTCGCAGATGCGCGGGGCGCCGAGCCAGCGGATCTCCTCGACGACGTCGAAGCCGTTCTTGGTGGAGTTCCCGACGTCGTAGTAGGTGAGGACGGCCGGGGACTTCGCCCGCTCCATGATGCGCACGTTGTCGCGGGCGGAGATGGTGTCCTCCAGACCGAGGATCACCCCCGCCTTCTCCGCCGCCGGCGCCGCCTCGCGCAGCAGGTCGCCGACCCGGTCCATCTCCTCCGTCGTCTGGAGCGCGCCCTTCCCGAAGAACGGCAGCAGGATCACCTTGACGCCCAGGTCGCGCGCGATCGGGATCGAGTCGGCCACCCAGCGCTGGCCGAGCGGGTCGGACTTGAGGACGTTCCGGTGCAGCACGTTCAGGCAGACCGAGGCCAGCGGCAGGCCTTCGCGCTTGGACGCGTCGAGGTATTGCTTCTGCAGCGCCGGGTCGCTGAGCGGGAGCCGCTCGGTGCCGACGCCGATGCTGACCTGCACGCCGTCGAATCCGAGACGCTTGGCCAGCGCCACCGCCTCCGGCTTCCCCTCCAGCTTCAGGTTCCAGTCGGTCACGCCCACCTTGAAACGGGGCTTCGCCGCGGCGAGGCTGGCCGCCCCCCGCCGAAACAGAGCCGCCGAAGCCGTTGCGCCCGCGCACAGACGAAGTGTCTCCCGCCGCGTGAGAGTCATGTCTCGCCCTCCGGATCGAAGCCGAATTCTAAGCCGACTGGGTCAGGAAAACGAAGACCCGGTCATTCCGAGGATCCGGTTCAGCTCGTCGGAGACCTGCGAAGGGTAGCAGGGCTTGGAGAGGAACCCCGCGCAGCCGGCCTCGGTGGCCTTCTTGCGCGCGCCCTCCATCACGTGGGCGGACAGCGCCACCACGGGGATGTCGCGGGTCCGGTCGTCGGCCTTGAGGCGCCGCGTCGCCTCCCAGCCGTCCATCTCCGGCATCTCGAGGTCCATGACGATGGCGGCCGGACGCAGCGTGGCGGCCTTGTGGAGGGCTTCGGTGCCGCTCTCGGCCTGCTCGGCCTGGAAGCCGGCCATGCGCAGGTACTCCACGAACAGCTCGCGCGTGTCTCGCGTGTCGTCCACGACGAGGATCATGGGCTCCACGGCTCCAACGTAACACGGCGGGCTCAGGGCTTCAGGACCTCCTCGAAGAAGGCCAGGGCGCGGGGATCGTTCGACTGTCCCAGCCAGAACATGGCCTGCTTGCGCACGGCGGGATTGCGGTTCCTCCGGGCGGTGTCGATGAGGAGGGGAACGCCCTCGTCGCGCGGGAGCTGGCTGAGGGCGAACACGGCCCGCTTCTTCACGTCGGTCTCGGGATCGTCCTCGATGGCGCGGGTGATCTCACCCACCGCCTTGGCGCCCGCGCGCTGGGCGAGCCAGAAGAGGGCCTGTCCGCGCACGTGCCCGCTCGGGTCGCGGCGGGCGAGGCCGATGAGGGCGGCGAGCGCCGAGGGATCGGCGTGGAAGGCGAGCGCGGCCAGGGCGGGCTCGTTCAGGCCCTTCCCCGGCTTGCCGCCGGAAAGCCCGGAGCCCACGAGCGAGCGCAGCAGCGTGACGCTCTCGGCCGGGCGCACGCCGGTGAGCCACAGGAACGGCAGGCCGCCCGCGTCCAGCGCGCAGCCCGCGGAGACCGTGCGGAGCCGGTCGAGCCGCCCCCCCTCGGCCCGGAACAGCACGACGACCGTCTCGTCACCCTCGAGCGACAGCGTGCGCTCGGAGCCGTGATCGCGGTCCCCGTGCACGGTGAACGCGCCGCGGCCCTCCAGCCGGCAGCCGGGGCACCCGAGGCCGACCGAATCGGTCGAGTCCCAGCAGCACATCTGGTGCCGGCCCTCGGCGGGCACGGCATACCCGATCCATGCCGGCTCCCGGGCGGCGGCGACGGCGGCGCGGAACGCCGGCTCGAGGCCGCCCGCCGCGGAGCGCGTCTCGAGGCGCGCGTCGACGAGGCGCGGGGGCGCATCCGCGGTGGCCGCCCACGCGGAGACCCCGCACGAGACGGCCACGGCGCAGGCGAGTGTCGTCCGCACGGCGTTTCTCACTTGTTGAGCAGCTCGACCAGGAAGTCGGTGGCTTCCTTCGAGCCCATGTGGGAGAGGTGGCTCACCGCCTGCTTGCGCAGCTCGGGATCCTTCTCGGTGCGCGCGATCTGGATGAGGGCCTTGACGTTGCCCTGGACGAAGAGCGCGTGGAGGATCTGCTTGCGAATCTCGCGGTCGGGGTCGCTCGCGTAGATGGAAAGGAGCACGGGGCCGGTCTGGTCGCCCATGACCCCCAGGCTGTGGATCGCGGCCTTGCGCAGATCGGGGTTCTTCTCGGTGCGCGCCACCTCGGTGAGCCGATCCGACCCGCCGCCCACGAACATCGCGTGGAGGATCGTCTTCTTCACCTCCACCGAGGGCTCGGCCTGGTACATCTCCCACAGCTCCGGCTGCGCGCCCATCACGCCGAGCAGGTGGATCGCGCTCTTGCGCAGCTCCTCCGACTTCTCGCCGCGGGCGGCGGCGAGCACGCGCGCCTTCTGGCCCGAGACCATGAAGCTCTGGAGCACGGCCTTCCTCACCGACACGTCGGAGGAGGATTGGTAGAGATCGGCCAGGGCCTGCTTGCTCGCCTCGCCGCCGAACAGGCCCAGGTACCGGATGGCGGTCTCCTGCAGCTCCGGGCTCTGCTGCCCGCGGGCGATGCGGACCACGATCTCCCGGGCGCGCGGCGAGTCGCTCTGGCTCAGGACGAACAGCGCGCGCTCGCGCAGCTTCGCCGAGCCGTTGCCGGTGAGGAACTTCTCGAGAAGCGGCAGCGCGCGCTCCGAGTCCGTGTTCAGCAGGCCGTTGAGGGCCATGAGCTTGAGGTCCTCGTCGCCTTCGGCCTCCGGCGGCGTGCCCTGGCCCGAGCGCTGGCGGATCTCCAGCTCCAGCGCGCGCGCGTCGTTCAGCCACTTGCTCCGCGGAGCGGACTTGCGGAGCTGGGCGACCGCCGCCAGCGCGTCGGCGGCCCGGCCGGCCTTGTTGAGCGCGTACGCCCGCCAGTAGAGGCCCGCGTCCGCCCGGCGCCCGGCCATGCGGACGACCGCGTCGAAGGCCTCGATCGCGCGGTCCCAGCGCTCCGCGTCGAGCGCCTCCGTGCCGCGGTCGTACGCCTCGTCCTCCTTCGACGCCGCCTGCTCTTCCGAGTCGGCAACGGCGAAGAGGCCCGCGAACGGGCCCTCCGCCACCGCCTGGGCCCGGAGCGGCGCGCCGCCGGCCAGGAGCGCCCAACCCAATACCACCGTCACCGCTTTGTTCTTCATCTCCCTCCCTCGCTAGGACGCCGTCCCCGAGACGGCCATCTGCTTTTCCCGGCTCCGCATCGTGGACTCCAGCACCCGCACCTTGAACAGGATGTCGCCCGATTCGAGCCGCCGCCGGAGCTGCGCGCGCTGCTCGGGTCCGAGCTGCGACGGGCCGTGCGCCACCTCGAGGAGGACCCGCTCCAGCTCGTCGAGGACGCTGGCCACGCCCGGCTCGCCGGACCGGCGCGCGCTCAGCCGGAACAACCGGTTCGCGGCGACCAGGTTCTCCGCCGACTCCTGGGCCGCGCGCACGTCCACCGGACCCTTGCCCCCGGCGTTCACCACCTCCAGCAGGACCATCTCCGACCGCTCCAGGTGGTCGCCCACCATGACGACGAAGATCCGGTCCCGCCCCTGCGGGGAGATGGGCGCGGGGGAGGGGCCCGCGGGGAAGTGGCGGCCGATCAGGAACGCGGCCACCAGCGATGCGGCCAGCGCCGCCGGCGCCCACCACCGGAAGGCGGGCGCGCGGCGCTCGGCCGGACGAGACACGAGCCGAGGCTGCAGGCCGCGCCAGACGCCCCGTCCGTAATCCTCCCCGCGCGCCGGGACCTCATCCTCGGTGACCGCGGAGAGGTCCGCCCGCAGGGCGGCGAAGGCGGCGGCGCACGAGGGGCACGAAGCCAGATGCGACTCCACCCCGTCCGGCGCGCCGGCCTCGCCGTAATGGTGAAGGACGAGGTCCTCTTCGCTCGGGTGGCTCATGTCGTCGGCCTCAGGCCCGCGTCGCGGCCGAGGGCGTTGCGGAGCTTGCGCACGGCGCGGAAGACGCTCTGCTTCGCGGCGCTGGCGTCGAGGTCCAGGGCGCGGCCGATCTCCTCGATCGACATCCCCTCGAAGTGGCGCAGGGTGAAGGCCGACTTCTCGAGCGCGCTCATGCGGCGCATGGCCAGGGCCACGCGCCGCCGGACCTCACCGCCGAACACGAGCCGGTCCGGCGCCGGCTCGTCCGAAGGCGGCTCGGCTACCGGGCCGTCGCCGGTCTCGTCGATCGTCACGGGAGCGGCGCTTTCCTGCCGCCGCTCGCGCGCCCGCAGGCTGTCGTAGGCGCAGTTGGCGGCGATGCGATAGACCCAGCTCCCGAAGTGCGCGCGCTCTTCGAAGCGGTCCAGGTTGCGGTAGGCTCGCAGGAAGGCCTCCTGGACCACGTCCTCGGCGTCGTGCTCGTTTCGTGTCATGCGATATGCCAGTCGAAAGACGTTGCGGCTGTGCCGCTCCACGAGACGGCGGAACGCGTCGGCGTCGCCGGCCCGGGCCTGCGCCACGGTCTCGGTGTCGTCGTCGCTTCCGGCCATCCGCTCCATTAGACGGCGCCGGGGGGGGTCGGTTAGCTCGATCGTTTGATCCCGCGGTCCCTGCAAGGCCAATGGTTTACCACGACCCGGCACGGCGATTGCAATCCCCTCCGGGATTGAAGGAGGACTCATGGTAGGCAAGGTGAACCTGCCCCCCGACGCCGACAAGCGCAAGGACGTCAAGGGCGCGGCGCTCGGCGGCCCCGGGCTGACGGCTGTTGACGAAGAGCGCGCGGCCTCGATGGCCGACGAGGGCGGCGCGTCCGGTTCCGCGGTGGAGGGCCCGCCCAAGAAGCCTGAAGAGCCACGGGCCAAGCGCCCGGTGCGGCGTCGGGGCCGCTAGGCCATGCCGGCGCGCGCGATGGGCTCGGCCGCGATCTCCTTCGGCCTGGTGACGGTGCCGGTCCGGATCTACCCCGCCGTGCGGCCGTCGGCGGGGATCTCCTTCCACATGCTCCACAAGAAGGACGGGGTCCGGTTGAGGCAACAGTACGTCTGCCCGAAGGACGAGGAGGTCGTGCCGCGCAGCGACACGGTCCGCGGGTACGAGATCGCCAAGGACAAGTACGTGATCTTCGCCGACGAGGAGCTGAAGGCGCTCGACGAGAAGGCGACGAACGGGATCGAGATCAAGGAGTTCGTGCCCGAGCGCTCGGTGGACCCGGTGTACTACGAGCGCACCTACTACCTGGGCGCCGACAAGGGCGGGGACAAGGCGTACTCGCTCCTGGCCGACGCCATGAGGGATTCCGGCCGGGCGGCCCTCGCCCAGTACGCAGCCCGGGGCAAGGACTACCTCGTGCTGCTGCGCTCCACCGGCGACCGGCTGATGATGCAGCAGCTCTACCACGCCGACGAGGTCCGCCCGATCGAGGAGGTGCCGGTGCCCGCGCGCAAGAGCAGCAGCGCGGAGCTGAAGCTGGCGCGCCAGCTCATCGACCAGGTCAGCTCGGAGACGTTCGAGCCGGAGAAGTACGCCGACGAGGTCCGCAAGCGCATCCAGGAGCTGATCAAGGCGAAGGCGAGGGGCGAGACGATCGAGGCTCCGGCGGCGAGGCCCAAGGCGAAAGTCGTCGACCTCATGGAGGCCCTCAAGAAGAGCCTCGGCCAGGGCGGCCGGCGCGGCCCGGCTCGCGCCCCGCGCCGGGAGGAGCCGGCGAAGAAGGCCGCGTCGTCGTCAATAGGAATGCGGCGCGCTCCGCTCCGCGATCGGCGTCATTAAGGGCGTCGCGCCGGGATGAACCCGGCGCGACTCCGCTGAGGAAACGCTCCGCTCCGCGCGCCGGACGTGATCCGAATGCGGCGCGCTCCGCTCCGCGATCGGCGTCATTAAGCGTCTCGCGGCGGAATGAATCCGCCGCGAGACGGCAGCGGAAACGCTCCGCTCCGCGCGCCGGACGCTCGCGCCGGAGGAGAGGCTCGGAAACGCTCCGCTGCGCGCGCCGGACGCTCGCGCCGGAGAAGAGGCGGCGGCGCTCCGCTGAGGTCCGGAGACTCGCGCGTGCTAAGGTGGCTTCACCGGCATGGACGAGGTGCGCGTGCTCGTCGTGAGCGAGGATCCGCTGGTGCGCAGCGGCCTGGCGTCGCTGCTCGCCGGGCAGGCGGGCATCGTCGTCGATGGACAGGTGAGCCCGGAGGAGCTGGGCGCGGACGCGCGGGGCGGTGAGCCGGAGGTCGCGGTGTGGGACGCCGCCGCGGGCTCGCCGGCCCTCGACCCTCTCGCGGAGACGGTCGCGCGCGACTTCCGCGTCCTCGCCGTCCTCGCCGACGAGGGACAGGCCGCCGAAGCGCTGGGGGCGGGGGCGCGCGGCGTCGTCCTGCGCGACGTGGGAGCGGCGCGGCTCGCGGCGGCGGTGCGCGCCGTGGCCGAGGGCCTGCTGGTCCTCGACCGGGCCGCCGCGGAGTCCGTTCTGCGGCCGCGCCCGGCGGCCCCGGCCACGGTCGAGCACCTCACGCCCCGCGAGCAGGAGGTCCTGCAGCTCCTCGCCCAGGGCCTGTCCAACAAGGTGATCGCCACCCGCCTCGGGATCAGCGACCACACGGTGAAGTTCCACGTGAACGCGATCCTGGGGAAGCTGGGCGCGCAGAGCCGGACGGAAGCCATCGCGCAGGCCGCGCGCCTGGGCCTGGTGCTTTTCTGATTCCGAATGCGGCGCGCTCCGCTCCGCGCTTGGATTCATCAAGGGCATTGCGCCGGGATGAACCCGGCGCAATGCCGCTGAGGAAACGCTCCGCTCCGCGCGCCGGACGCTGGGGAAGGAGGCAGCCTGCTCCCTCCGCGCGCCGGACGCTGGGAAAGGGGGCACCCTGCTCCGCTCCGCGCGCGGCGCTGGGAAAGGAGGCGCCCTGCTCCGCTCCGCGCGCCGAACGCGAATCAATCCCCTCTCCCAGAAAG
>Ga0114129_10005264_pt1 | contig 18243 bp, 18 predicted proteins | sample RhiMetdeltSRZDD1_FD_80071 | JGI IMG/M metagenome (GOLD analysis project Ga0114129, IMG submission 80071) | Populus rhizosphere microbial communities from Tennessee, USA - Rhizosphere MetaG P. deltoides SRZDD1 (version 2) (version 2) | ecosystem: Host-associated > Plants > Roots > Rhizosphere >...
GAAGGTGGGTGCACGGTCACTGTAACGGAGCGCGAGGTAGGTTTGAACCGAGGGTGGCCTGAGATAGACGCGCGTGGCTCCGCCCGTGTAGTCAACCGTTTCGACGGGCGGGGCTCCGCCCGTGTGGTCAACCGGAGTCGGCGGGGCTCCGTACGTGTAGGCAACCGTTGCGATGCGCGCGGCTCCGCACGCGCGGTCACTCGTTCGTCGTGAGCTACCAGGTACTCGCGCGGAAGTGGCGGCCGCAGACGTTCGACGCGGTCGTCGGCCAGGACGCCATCACCAGGACGTTGCGCAACGCGCTGGCGTCCGGCCGCGTGGCGCACGCGTATCTGTTCGCGGGTCCGCGCGGCGTCGGAAAGACCACGACGGCACGGCTGCTCGCCAGAGCGCTGCTGTGTCCCGAGCGCAAGGGCGACACCGCATGCGGGACGTGCGCGGCGTGCCGGGACGTCAACGTATCCGTCGACGTCATCGAGATCGACGGCGCGTCCAACCGTGGCATCGAGGAGATTCGGACGCTGCGCGAGAACGTGAAATATGCGCCGTCGCGCGGCCGCTACAAGGTCTACATCATCGACGAGGTCCACCAGCTCACCGAGCCCGCGTTCAACGCGCTGCTCAAGACCCTCGAGGAGCCGCCGGCGCACGTGGTCTTCGTGCTCGCCACGACCGATCCGCGCGACATTCCGGCCACGGTGCTCTCGCGGGTGCAGCGCTTCGACTTCCGTCCGATCGCGCCCGACGCGCTCGTGGCGACGCTGCAGGACATCCTCACGAAGGAAAAGATTCCGTTCGATCCCGCCGCGCTGCCGACGGTCGTTCGCGCCGCGGAGGGATCGTTGCGCGACGCCCTGTCGCTGCTCGATACCGCGATCGCCTACGGCAACGGGCGCCTGGAGGCCGAGACCACGGCGAGCCTGCTCGGGACCACGGCGCCGGCGGACGTGCGCGCGTTCGCGACCGCGCTGGTGGGCTGCGAGACCGCGCCCGCGCTCGAGGCGATCGATCGTGCCGCGCGCGACGGTGAGGATCTCGCCGCCTTCACGCGCGACGTCGTCGAGCTGCTGCGCCGCGCGCTCGTGCTGAAGGCGGCGCCGACCGCGAAGCTGGCCGACGTCAGCCACACGGAGGGCAATGACCTTCGGCGTCTCGGTGAGCCCGCCACGCTGGACGAGCTGCTCTACGTGCTGCGGGCCTTCCTCGACGCCGACGAGGCGATGCGCGAGTCGCCGCATCCGCGGGTGGAGCTCGAGATGGCCACGGTGCGCGCGACGCGAAGACCGGCGCCGCCGGCCCTCGAAGACATCCTCAAGCGCGTGGACGACGCTGCGCAGCGCCTGCGTCAGGGCGGCGGTGCGTCGTCGCCCGTCGCGTCGGCGACGCAGACGACCCTGCTCGCCGACGATCCGCGTCCTCGCCCCGCGGCCGACGTGCCGCGGCCGGCCGCCGTCCGCGCCGAGCCCGTGCCGCCGCGTCCCGCGGCGCCGACTACGCCGCGTGCGTCGAGCCCGGATCGCGCGGTGGCGCCGGCGGATCCCGATCTCGCTGTCGCATGGCAGCGCGTCGTGGACGAGGTGAACAGGAAGAAGCCGATGCTGGGCGGTATGCTGGCTCAGGTGGTGCCCGGCGCGCTCATTAACGGCACGCTGACGCTCGTCCTCACGGGCACCGGCTTCCACCGCGAGATGCTCACCGACGCGGCGAACAAGGATCTCCTCACGCAGCTCGTGCGGCGCAACGTCGCGGGCGCGGAGCGTATCGAGGTCGCGATGCAGGGCGAGGGCGATGCGGGTCCGAGCGGCCACCCCGCCGTCAAGGCGGCGAAGGAGATCTTCCAGGGCGAGGTGGTCGCGGTCCGGCCGCGCCTGCCGGAAGGAGAGGGCCAGTGAAGGGCTTCGGCAACATGATGAAGGAAGCGCAGAAGCTGCAGCAGCAGATGCTCGCGATGCAGGAGGAGATCGGCAAGAAGAAGGTCGAGGCCACCGCCGGCGGCGGCATGGTGACGGTGGAGGCCAACGGCAAGCAAGAGCTGATCTCGATCAAGATCGACCCCGAGGTCATCAACAAGGACGACGCCCAGATGCTCGAGGATCTGGTGCTCGCAGCCTGTAACGAAGCGCTGCGCAAGTCGCGCGAGCTCGTGCAGCAGGAAATGGGTAAGCTGACGGCTGGCCTGAAGATCCCGGGCCTCGGTCTGTAGTGGCGTACTACCCGGAGCCGGTCGCGCGGCTCATCGACGCGCTTCAGCGCCTGCCCGGCATCGGCCCGAAGACGGCGCAGCGGCTCACGTTCTTTCTGCTCAAGCGTCCGGCCGACGAGGTCCGCGAGCTCTCCGGCGCGCTGGTGGCCGTCAAGGACCGGATCGTGTACTGCACGACGTGTTTCAACGTCACCGATCAGGATCCGTGTCGGATCTGCGCCGACCCCGCGCGCGACTCGGGTGTGCTGTGCGTCGTCGAGGAGCCGAACGACCTGCTCGCGATGGAGCGCACCGGCGAATACAAAGGCCGCTATCACGTGCTGCTCGGCGCGCTCTCGCCGCTGGACGGTATCGGTCCCGACGACCTCAAGGTCCGCGAGCTGCTGCTGCGGCTGGAGGAAGGACCGGCGCGAGAGGTGATCCTGGCCACCAATCCCAACGTCGAGGGCGAGGCGACCGCGCTCTATCTGGCCAAGCTGCTGCGACCACTCGGCGTGCGCGTCACGCGAATCGCTCGCGGTCTCCCCGTCGGGGGCGATCTCGAGTACGCCGATCAGGTCACGCTGACGAAGGCCCTCGAAGGCCGACGCGAGATCGGCTGACGAATTTTCTTCACCGCCCGCCGCGCTCGATCGTAGGGTGTGGGGCGCGTGCTCGCCTCCTTGTCGTCCGGATTCGGACTCTTGTCGCCGCTCGTCGCTCGCTTCGAGCGTGAGCTGACGTTCTGGCTCTGGCGGCGCGCCCGGGCCAGGCAGGGCAGCCCCGTGACCCTCATCAGGCGCCATTCCGGCCGGGGCTACGAGCTGCCGACCCGGCGCCGCCACGCCAATCCGACGTAGCCCGCGACGCTTGCGGAGGCCGCTGCGTCTTGGGACACTCGGCGCATGAGATTTCCGAGGCGGATCGTCTCGATGGCGCTTGGGCCGTTGGTGTTCGCGCTGTCGGGGTGCGCGACGATCACGTCACAGCAGCAGTCCGCGCGTGCGGCCTGGGACGGATGTCCGAAGGCGGCGAACCTCGCGCTTGCGTCGATCGAGCCGAACGGCTTGGTTCACTACCGCGCCGCGAGCAGCCAGTCCGGCTCGCGCGAGCTCGCGGAGTGTCTGAGATCCTCCGGCGTCTCCTCTGACGTGATCGTCGCTGCTGCGCCGTAGCGGGACGCCCGGCGGCACCGCCGGGCCCTTGACAGATCTCGCCTCGCACCGCACCATCGCACGTCTTAGAGCGGGTGGGTCTCGGGCGCCGGAAATGACGTGGCTGCACACCCGCGCCTTCGTAGAAGACCCAGCACCGTCGTTGCACGCGCTCGCGCCCGCGCCACGGGGGTACCATGCGCGCTGACGTCAGGCCCAGCTTCGAGCGCCGAGCCAGGCACCGCAGGAGCGGTGCCGACCGTCGAACGATGCGAATCGACGAGGCGCTGCGGGCGCGCGGCTGGTGCCTCGTCCCGCGCGAGGAGTCTGAGCCTCCGACCATTCGCAGTCGGGCGACGGCGTAGCCGGGTGCGTCCGTCAGTGTCGGTCAAAGCAACAGAATGTGTGCCGTGAGCCGCGTCGCGGAGCCTAAGTCCCTGGTTTCCTTGTCCGCGCAGACCTGGCCGAGCGCTTGCTCCGGCATCTCCCCTCGTCCTGCTGCGGTCGCCCCCGAGCGAGGTCCGCGAGGCGGAGTGGATTGGGACATGAACTCGATTCCGGCGATTTGGCGTATCGATGTCGAGCCCGATGAGATTCAGTGCGGCAGCTCTCGAGGACCTTGGAGCGGCTTCAAGGCTATGGCCCAGCTCGTCAGAGAGCTGCGTCCCCGTCTGGCGGACCGCTCGGGCGCCGTTGGGCATCCCACGTGGTTTTTTCGGCTCGACCCGGATATCGGGCGTGCGTACGGTCGGGTCGACTTCGCCGTCGATCACCACCGAGAAATCGTCAACGAGCTCCGTGGGCACGGTGATCCGTTCGGCATCCACGTCCATTACCACCGTTGGGACGAGCGGCGACAGGTTGGATACTCGGATCACGCGGATGTGGACTGGATCACGCACTGTTTCGATACCGCCGCGGATGCGTTCGCGCGATGCTTTGGCGAGCGGGTCCGACGGTCCAGCCAAGGCGGATACTTTCTGCACGACCGCGTCATCGACCGCGCCGTAGCCGTCGGCGTCGAAGTGGACGTGACCGCCGAACCCGGCCTTCCGGCGAAACATGCGGACCCCTCCTTCGGCGCGTATGCGACCGGCCCGTCGTCTGATTTTCGGACTTTTCCCCGGCGCCCGTACTATCCATCCCAACGTTCCCTTGGGGCACCCGCACGATCGTTGGCGACCGCGCGTCCCATTCTGATGGTGCCGCTCACGGCGTACGACTATCAGACGGCACTGACCCCGTGGCCCAGACGATTGGCCCACAGAGCACTGCGCCGCCCGCGTCACCATCTTCCGCTCAATCCATGGAAGGCGTGGCCGCACCCGAAAACATATTGGGATCTCGTCGCGCGAGCCGCAGACGAAGGGCCGGCGCCCTATATTGCCTTCGCCGTCCGGACCGACGCGCCAGACTGGCGATCACACCACTACGCACGGGCGCTGCTCGAGTATCTTCCGCGTCATGCCATCGCGAAGAGGGTGCGCTTCGTCGATCCGCTGTCACCGGAAATCGCCGCGCTCGCCGAGTCGACAATCGAGGTGGACCGATGATGACTCCCCGTGTGAGCGTTGTCCTCACCACATACAATCAACAGGCGTACATCCGCGAGGCTGTCGAAGCGGCGCTGCGGCAGACGTTTGCGAGCCGAGAAGTCCTTGTGGTGGATGACGGATCAACGGACGAAACCGAAAGTCTGCTCGCGCCCTACCGCGACCAGATCACGTATATTCGCCAGTCGAATCAGGGAGTGGCCGGGTCGCGCAATACCGGAGTTCTGCATGCTCGAGGCGAGCTCGTCGCGTTCCTGGACGGCGACGATCTGTGGCATCCGAAAAAACTCGAGGTGCAGGTAGCCGCGGCGGATCGCGAGCCACGATGCGGATTGATCGCCGTCAACGGCGAGGAATTCAGCGGTGACGTGGTTCTCCGGGCTTCATTGTTTGCCAGGAGGATCGAAGCAGGCTTCCCTCCCGATCGATCGGGCCTGACGCTCGACTGTTACGCCGCGTTGCTCGAGGGCAACGTCATCGCGACCGTATCGCAGGTGATGATCCGAAAGCGTGTTCTCGATGAGATAGGACTCTCCGACACGCGTCGGAAGCTCTCCAGTGATTGGGACCTCTATCTGCGGATTGCCGCACGGTACACATTCGCCTTCGTGAATGAACCGCTCGTTCGCTGGCGGTACGTTCCAACGGGCGCCTCGGGGCCAGAGGCCGTGCGGGGGCTGCGGTGGACCCTCGACGACTTGGAGATCCTGAAGGACCGGCTTCGGGATGCACCCTCGAGCTTCGCTCCTGTGATTCGGGACGAGTTGGCGCGAAGGAGAGCGAGCGCGATGTGGGGCGCGTACCACTATGGGCGGCAGCACGGGAGACTCCCGGCGCTCCGGTATCTGTATAAGCTATTCAGGAAGAATCCGACGCACGGAAGGATCCTTGCCTATCTCGTGGCCCTCAGCCTGCCGCAGTCGCTCGTGCGGAGGTTGCGGCAGAACGTGCGGCGGGCTCATTGGCGCTCGACGGCGCACGCGAAGGACTACTCCGGCTAGCCGACTCGCTGTAGAATCGGAGCACGTAAGCGCCTGAATTTCCCCGGTAGCTCAGTCGGTAGAGCACCTGACTGTTAATCAGGGGGTCGCTGGTTCGAGCCCAGCCCGGGGAGCCAACCTTACGAGGACTTCTGAGCGTTATCCACGGTGAGCAATTCAGGGCGCACATTCTCGACCAGATCGACAACGGCTGCGATTTGAGGACTCTTCCCGCTCTCTAAACTTGCCTCGCCTACCTTCTTCGCGGCGCTCGTCTGCGTGGCAGCCCAAGAGAAGAGCCGGTCAATCACTGCGACGACCTGACGTGGCACAACACGCTGCATCGGTTTGACCTCCAGCCCTGGGGATGGTAAGCGCGGGTCCGATGCCGCTGTGACCACTACATCACGACTCGGCGGGCACTCGGCTAATCTCGTCCTTGACGATTCGCCAGCGCGGGCCACATGCGAGGAGTCGCATCCTCGACCCGCTTCAACGCCTCGCGTGCGGTGGAGAGGGCAGCGCCGAGGCCGTTGATCGCCTCTTCGCCCTCATGGCGCTGCTCTTACATCCACCGCGAAGCCGACAGCGGCGAGGAGGAGGCGGGCGCGCGCGTCTAGTTCCACCAGCCCGCTCGCTCGACTGGGCTCCGCAGCTTCGGCGCCTCGGGCCACGTCGAAGATCGCAGTGGCCGAGACCGGAGCGCCCAGCAGCAGCAGGAGGAGGAGCTTAGGGCCGATGCGTCTCACTGGCAGTTAAACCCCCTTGCGAAGCGATAGGCGAAGACGTGCTGATTCTTCGTCCACGAGCCGCCATTCTCTACGCCGTTCGTGTTGTCGCTGTTACCGCCGTAGGCGAGGGCGGCGTTGAGTACCCGGTCGTAGACGACCTGGCCGGTGAGCACGCGCTCGTTATTCACAACGAGCGGCGCCGTGTACGCCTTGTACGACCACGCATCGGTATCGATGGCGTATACCGCGATGCCGAGGAGCACGGCGCTATAGCCGTTCGTTGGGTTCGTCTCGGAGGCGACGGGCGTAGTCGGCGTCGGGTTGTGAAACAGCAGGATCACGCGGTTGCAGGAGTCGAATACCTCCCGGCTCTCCTGCGGCGTGTTGATGTTGCTCTTGTACTGCGCGGGCGCGACGCCGGCGCTATAGCCCTCGGTATGCCGGGAATCGATGCCCCAAAACCACATCTTGTTGACGGAAGGATCGAAGACGAAGATCTTGCGCGTGACCGGATCGAGGTGGAGCTTGGCGAACGCGATATTGCTATTGTTCGCGATCGATGGCGTCGAGATCCGGAATGCGACATGTGTGTTGTCGACGGTACTCCACGAGCGCATCACGTTGGTGTCCAGGCGGTAGAGCCGCTTGGTCACCTGATCGAATACCGCATTGGCGTTGAGCTGATCGTTGCCGAAGCCGCTCGGCCCAGGAATATTCGGATTCGCGAGTCTCGTACGCTCGAAGAGGTTGGTCGTCGGATTGAAGTGAGCAGGACTCATCGTCCAGATGGTGCCGGCCGCCGCGCAGACCGGGGCGCTCGCACCGCCGGTGTTCTCAGTCCAGTAGAGGGCGAGGCCGGGACCATTCGGATATTGAGGCTCCGGCGACGGCAATCCCGCCGGCACCGTAAACGTCAGCGTGGTGCTATTCAGTTTGGTGACGGCGTACTTGCCATCCCAAGAGGCATCACGGTTGTTGATGAGCTGGAAGATCCTCCCATTGATGGACCCATGGGCGGCCTCGAAGGAGGGGATGTCGAACTGCCCGCCGAAGCCGGGGATTGTGGCGGTGGCGGTGGTGCCGGAAACGGTGAGGCGTCCGACCGTCAACCCCTCACTGGCACCCGCTCCGAGCTGCCCGCCGAAATAGAAGCCGGGGATGATGACGTAGCGATCGTTGACGGTGTCATGCGCCCACGACACGTTGACTGGCAGCCACGGTTCGATGCCGCCCCCGCAGATCCCGTGGAGCTTCGTCCAGGCGTCGTCGTTGACACTCGTGACCGTCGTAAAATCCTTCGCCCAGACCGTCGGATCGCCATTCGCGTTCGTAAGCGCGGTGTCACCGCCGATGGCGACGACGCGGTGGCGTCCGAGGTCGTATAGCATCCGGCCGAGCTTCACACCCGAGGTGCCGCGGTTCGTCGAGAAGTTGGCCGTACTCGTCGGTAAGAACACGTACGGCACCCACGCATCGGCGACGATCGTGTCCTGATAGGTGCCGCCGGACGAGGAGTTGATCGTCCCGTACACCATCGGGAGCGTGTAAACGAGCACAGCTCCGAGACCGGTGACGAAGGCGCGCGGCAGCACTTACTCGACCACCTGATCAGCCCTCAGGAGCAATGACGGTGGAATGGTGAGGCCGAGGGCCTTGGCGGTCTTGAGGTTTATGACGAGCTCGAATCTCGTCGGCTCTTCGACGGGAAAGTCTGCGGGCTGAGCGCCGTTCAAAATCTTTCCCACTAATACGCCCGCCCGTCGCCATTCTGCGGTCAGGCTACTGCTGTATGCCATAAGCGCGCCCGCTTGCGCGGATTCAGCCCGGTGCCCCATCAGCGGTAGCCGATGCCGCAGTGCGAGCTCTGCAAGTCGCAGGCGCCCGATGTAGAACGTTGTGTCGGGCAAAACGAGCACCGCCTGCGCGCGATCCTTGACCATCGCCGAAAATACGGCGTCCCATTCGTGCGCGCTCCGCGCCTCGAACACCTGCGACGAAAGTCGAAGCGCCCGGGCGGAATCATGGGCGGCGGATAGATGACGGAGATCGCCCGGTTGCGTTGGATTTCGCAAAATCGCCACCCGAGAAACGTTCCCGATCGCCTCCTTGAGAAAGCCGAGTCGCTTTGCCGTTAGCTGTGGGCCGGCCTGTGTCAGTCCAGTCATGTTCCGGCCCGGGCGTGCCAGAGTCGCCGCAAATCCACTGGCTACTGGGTCCGTTGCTCCGCCGAACACGATCGGAATTGTCTGAGTCGTCTGCTTTGCGGCAACCGCCGTCTGCTCGCTCGGAGCGAAGATGACATTGACGCCAACACGCACCAATTCGGCTGCCAAGTCGGGCATCCGCTCGTATCGCTCCTCTGCGAATCTCCACTCAATCGCCACAGTCTGCCCATCGACATGACCGACGTCGCGGAGCCCATCAGCGAACGCCTCAAACAGATACGAAAAGCGCGGATCGGACCGGTCGGACGGATGACCGCTCCCCAAATAACCGACGCGAGGAAGCTTCCCGGAAAGTTTCGACGCAGCACCACTCGCTGGCTGCGCTTCGGCGGCGAGCGGCGCGGCGAGAACCGCGGCGAGGCCAGTGACGAAGTCGCGGCGGTTCATGGTGCGTGCGATGCTAGCGCCCGGCACTTGGCTCGGCAAGGTGTTGGCTCTCGCCACGTTCCTGCGTGCGAGGGGATTCTTTCCGCAGCGCCTGACGGCTCGCCGCCCGTTTTGGGCGCCGTCGCTGTCCCGCCGAATCGTCAGGGTTCTTGACGTCGGGCCCCCGCCTACCCCCCAAAATCTACGGAATCAGCGGCGCACTGTCGGCGCGCTTTACGCTCCGGCGGAGTCGAGCGAGAGGTGCTTCGTAAGCCCGCCGAGGCGGTGTGCTTTTGAGTATGGCATGGAGCCTGCGTGATACCTGACCACCCACCAAGCGCGTGATCCAAAAGGAGGCCAGCACCTAAACGACGCGAAACCGAGAGAGGAGGCCGCCATGATCCCAAAGGCACTATTGGTCGTGATCACGGTTCTTCTGCTCGCTACGCCGGCCAGCGCCGCGACGATTGTATGGGACTTCGCGACTCTGGCGACTGCTGGCGAACACCCGACGCCGTTCCCCTTCACGTCCGGCGGGTTCACGCTTATCGCGACGGGCTCTTCGCCGAATCACCCCACGCCGCCGTTCCTCGCGCCATCTGGGCCGCTCGCTCAACCAGCCACCCCTATCTTCGTGAAGAACGGGGGCGGGGACGAAAACGGCCTCGGCGTTTGCCTGAGCACTGGCAACTGGGTCCAAGTAACGAAATCGATGCATCGGAGTCCCCGAGAGACATCCTACGCATCGACCGGGATACCCTACCGCTGACGAACTGGACGTTCCAGATGGGCTCGACGACCAACGGTGAGACGTGGCACGTCTGGGTCTCCAACAGTGAAGCCTGCGCGGTTCCCCTGTGCATCACCGTCGCCACGGGCACCGACGAAGGCGTCCACAGCCTTCCGGACGCTGGCCGCTACATCTTCTTCGGCACGGATCTTCCGCTGAACACTGGCGACACGCTGCTGGCGGTGATCACCGCCCAGTCGGTTCCGGAACCGAGCTCGCTCATTCTGTTCGGCATCGGTCTGACCGGTCTCGGCGCCATGCTGCGCCGCCAGATGGTAACTCGACCCCGTCAGATCGTTCGCCGATCACGGATTAGTAGGCGAAGGACCCACGTCGCGCATGCCGCCAGCAGAATGGCGTCGAGCGGTACGCCCGTGTGACGCGCACCGCCTGGGCGCAGCAGAGCCCACAGACCGATCGCTCCGCAGACGATCGCGAGCACGCACACAATCGCAAGCACGGCAGGCGCCCAAGCGCGTTTCCTGAGGACCGCCAGGCCGATAGACGCCACGATCAGGCCGGCGAGCGCCCGCAGGCCGAGCACGCGCTCCGCTGCATCGCCGAAGCTCACGATCCAGGATTGCCAGCCGAAGGCCGCGCCGCTCGGTGTGTGGCGCGAGAGCGATCGGATGTCGTCCAGCCGCGCGCCACTTTCACGGATGAGGCCGACTCCGAACAGCGCGAGGAGGCTGTCGGCCAACGCGTAGAGGCCGAGACCGATGCCGACCCAGCCGGCGATCAGCAGATTCGACGTGAGCGTATGCGACATAACGACGACGACGCCCGCTGAACCGTTCGATGCGTCCGCATCGAGGCCAGCGGCACGCGCCGTCCGATCCATGAGCAGCGGCGCGTCTTTGATGAGCGCGTAGGCCTCGTTGAGGCGCTTCATCTTCTCCGTCGCACGCCACTGAGCGATCGGATCGCTCATCCACTTGTCGGGGTGCCACTCTTGCGACAGACGCAGATAGCGCTGACGGATTTGCTCCGGCGAGGCGGTCGGCGGCACGCCCAGCATTGAATAGGCCCGGTGGAGCTCATCGACCGCCTGGCGCTCGGCCATGCAACCACGCTAGCGCCAGGCCTGGCGATTTCTCCAACTTAATGGTGACTCGGCTCGCCACCAGAACCGGCAGCGAAGTACTTGAAAAGATTCGAGCGACTACAATGAGTAGCGCGGAGAGCCCCGGCTGAAACCGACAGGCGTGTCGGCAGCCCAAATCCCGCCTCGCCGACCATTTCGCCCACGTCTACGCGGCTTTTCGTTGACGGCCCGCGCCCGTTGATGCTCTGATTTCATGGTGAGAACTCGTCGATCGGCCCATGTTGTCGCGCTGGGACTCGCACTCGGAGTCCTCGGCGCAGCCGCCTCGCCCGCCGCTGCGGAGCCTTATCTGGCAGGCTACGTCGGCGCGGCGTTCACCGAGAGCAAAGACTTGAAGACGGAGCTCGAGCTGAACGGCGCGCCATTCGTGAACGGCAACGCACGCGACCTGACGTTCGACACGTCGCTCGTCTTCGGCGGCAAGGTCGGCTATTTCTTCGGCGCCAATCTGCTCGGCGGCAACACCGGTATCGAGCTCGACGTCTACCATTTCGAGCCCAACGTGTCCCGCCAGACGGTCACGTTCAGCGGGCTGCTCGCCGGCGTCAATGGCGAGGCACGCACGCAGATTCAGCACGCCGACATCGACATCACTGCCATCACGGTCAACGCGCTCTACCGCTTCCGTCTCCTCACGGATCCCGAGCACCCGCAAGGCCGGCTTCAGCCGTACGTTGGGATTGGAGCGGGTGCGTTCATCGCGAAGCTCGCCACGAAGACGTCACCCTTCGACGTCAACAAGGAGATCGAGGACACCTCGACGCGCGCGGGCTTTCAGGCGCTGGCCGGTGGTCGATTCTTTCTGACGCGGCATATCGCGCTGTTCGCCGAGTACAAGTTCGTGCAGACGCAGCAGTTCTCGTTCCGCTTCAAGGAGCCCGGAACGATTACCGGGTTTCCGTTCACGGAAACCGCCCGCGACCGCGCGGACATCACCAGCCACCTCTTCTACGGCGGCATCGGCGCCCACTGGTAGTCGCGACGCCGAGAAGGCCGGCGCGTCAGTCGCCGGCCGGCGGCGCGGTCTTGAACGGGTTGCGATCGGCCGCCTCACCGTGCGGCACCGACGCGCGGCAATGGTATCCTGAGCGCCGCCATGGCCCGTCAGATTCTCTACGAAGCGCCCCGGGTTGCGCCCGCCCCCGGCGAGAGCGTCGTCACCAGCACGTGCGGGCACAACTGCGGTGGGCGCTGCGTCGTGAACGCCCACGTCCGCGACGGCCGCATCGTGAAGATCAGCACGGATCCGCGCAAGTGGACGCCCGAAGTCCCGCCGCTGCACGCGTGCGTACGCGGCTTCGGCCAGGCCGAGCGGGTGAACCATCCCGACCGCGTCCGGCACCCGCTGCGACGCACGGGCCCGCGCGGGTCGGGCCAGTTCGAGCGCGTGACGTGGGACGCGGCGCTGGATGAAGTGGCCCGCCAGATGCGGCGCGTGCGCGACACGTACGGGCCGGCGGCGATCCTCGACTGCTCGCGTACCGGCAGCCTGTCGATGCTGCACAACGGCCGCGCGGTCGTGCAGCGGTTGCTGCACAAGTTCGGCGGTTGCACCGAGCTCTGGTCGAACGTGTCGGCAGAAGCCGAGGTCTTCTCCGTGCGTATGACCTATGGCGCCCAGGCCGACTACAAGAGCGCGGGTCGCGAGCCGGGCGACTACGTCAACTCACGGCTCATCATCATGTGGGGCTGGAGTCCCGGCGACGGCACCTTCGGCACCGGCACGCTGCAGTACTTGAAGCTCGCGAAGAAGCACGGCACGCGCATCGTGTGTGTCGATCCGCGCGTCACCCGCACGAGCTACGAGCTCGCCGACGAGCACGTGTTCATCCGACCGTCGACCGACACCGCCGCCCTCATCGCGATGGCGTACGTCATCGCGAGCGAGGGGCTCGAAGATGCGGGGTTCCTCGACCGCCACGTGCTGGGATTCGACGAGGCGCACCTGCCGCCCGACGCGCCCGCGGGCTCGTCGTATCGCTCGTACCTCTTCGGCCTCGCCGACGGCGTTCGCAAGACGCCGGAGTGGGCGGCGGCGATCACCGGCGTCCCCGCGGACACGATCCGCCGGCTCGCCATCGAGTACGCGACCACCAAGCCCGCGGCGCTGCACTGCGGGTACGCGCCGGGCCGCACCATCCACGGCGAGCAGTTCCATCGCGCCGCGTATGCGCTGGCGGCGATGACGGGCAGCGTCGGCATTCCCGGCGGCAACTCCGGCGTCAGCAACGGCGCGACGGGGCGCGGCGGTGTGAAGAGTCTGCCCGTGGGCGCCAACCCCGCGGCCGCCCGCGTCGCCACGCCGCTGCTGGCCGATCTGCTCGAGCGCGGCCGCGCCGGCGGCTATCCCGCCGACATCAAGCTCATCTACTCGGCGGCGGGCGACCTGTTCAACCAGTTGCCCAACGTGGCGAAGACGGTGGCCGCGGCCGAGCGCGTGGAATTCATGGTCGTGCACGACCACTTCATCACGCCGACCGCGCGCTACGCCGACATCGTGCTGCCCGCGACGACGTTCTGGGAGCGCAACGACGTCCACACGCCGTGGGCGGGCGCCGGCCACTACGTCATTTTCATGCGGCAGGCCATTGCACCGGTCGACGAGTGTCGGAACGACTTCGACATCTGCAACGATCTCGCGCGGCGCCTCGGCATCGAGGACTACGCGGACAAGACGGAAGAGCAGTGGCTGCGCGAGCTCACGCGCGACACGATCGATGATTTCGACACGTTCCGCGAGCGCGGACTCGCTCGGCTGCCGGCGCCCGACGACGCCGTGGCTTTCGCCAGGCAGATCCGCGATCCCGCGCGGCATCCGTTCACGACGCCGTCGGGCAAGATCGAGATCTACTCGATGGCGATCGCCGCAAATCCCGACCCTTATGGGCTCGGACCGATCTCGCCGATCCCGACCTGGATTGCCGACGCCGAGGACGCGCGCTATCCGCTGCGGCTCGTCACGCCCAAGTCGCGGGCGCGCACGCACTCGATCCACGACAACCAGCCGATCCTCATGCGCGCCGACCACGACGACGTCTGGATCCATCCGACGGACGCCGCGGCGCGCGGCATCGCCGACGGTCAGCCGGTACGCGTCTTCAACGCGCGCGGCGCGAGCATCACGCCGGCGCGCGTCACCGATCGCATCGCCCCCGGCGTCGTCTGCATGAAGGAGGGCGTCTGGTTCGCGCTCGACGCGGCCGGTGTCGACACGCGCGGCTGCTCGAACGTGCTCACGGCGGACCGCGCCTCGCCCGCCGCCGCCGCGACCTTCAACACCTGCTTCGTCGACGTGGCGCCCGCCGGCTGAGCCGGCCGCCTACTGCTCGTACTTGAACGAGACGTTCACGCGCGCGCGGTAAGCCGTCACCTTGCCCTTGTCGATGGTGACGTCGAACCGCGTCACCTCGGCCACGCGCAGATCGCGAAGGCTCTTGGCGGCGGTGCTCACCGCGTTCTTCACCGCATCTTCCCACGATACCTTGCTCGTTCCGACCAGGTCCGTCACCCGATAGATGCTCTCGGCGGCCATGGCGTCCTCCTTCGTTACGTCGCGGGATCGATCGGTGTGGGCACTGGATGCTGCGCTTCGATCGCTTCGGCGGCGTCCAGACAGAGATCCTCGCGGTAGCGCGCGCCGATGACTTGAACGCCCATCGGCAGGCCGGCGGCCACGCCCGTGGGCACGGCGACCGCGGGAAGGCCGAGCAGGTTGACGGCGACGAGCAGACGCTGCGCGCGCGAGACCTCGGCATGCCGTTCCGGCCCCGCGAGGTCGAAACCGATCTCGAATGGTGGCTCGGTCGACACCGGGCCGACGACGAGCGGATAGCGCTCCATGAACAGCGTCCAGTCACGCACGTGCTTGCTTCGCAGCGCGAGCGCCTTGAGATAGCCGTCGAGGTCCACATCGGCGACCGCGGCCAGCGTGAGGTCGAGCGAGCGGTTGATGTCGGCGCCGCCGTACTTGCGGATCCACGGCTGGCTGACGTGACGCATCTCGTTGATGCAGAGCGTGCGCCACGTCGCGGTCGCGCCCTCGACGTCGGGAGGCTCGACCTCGTCCACGGCATAGCCGGCGTTGGCCAGCGCGTTGCCGGCCGCTCGCACGGCGGCGGCCACATCGGCGTGAACGCCCTGCTTGCCCGGATCGACGGTGAGCGCCACGCGGATCGGCCGCGGGACCGGCTCGCCGACGAGCGGCGCCGGCGCCCACCACGGATCGCGCGGGTCACGCGCGCTCATCGCGGCGAGGCCCAGCCTCACGTCGCGCACGCGGCGCGCCAGCGGTCCCTGCACGGACATGAGCTGCGTGCCCGGCGGGCGCTCGTCGACCGCCGTCTGGTTGTACGACGGCACGCGGCCGAGCGTCGGACGGATGCCCGCGATGCCGCAGCAGTAGGCGGGATAGCGGATCGAGCCGCCGAGGTCGTTGCCGTGACCGAGCGGCGCGATGCCCGCGGCGATCGACGCGGCGGCGCCGCCGCTGCTGCCGCCCGGGGTGCGCCGACGGTCCCACGGATTATAGGTGCGGCCCCGCAGCTCGTTGTCGGTGTCCCAGCGCAGGCTGAACGCCGGGGTGTTGGTGCGCCCGATGATGACGGCGCCGGCGCGCTTCCAGTTGGCCACCGGCGGACTGTCGCTCGTGGCCACCACGTCCTTGAAGGCGGGCACCCCGTTGGCCGTGGCCGCGCCTTCCTGATCGACGTTCTCCTTGATGGTGACGGGCACGCCATGGAGCACGCCCAGCGCGTCGCCGCGGCGTACGGCGGCATCGGCGCGGTCCGCGGCCGCCAGCGCCTGATCGGCCAGCAGCACGGTGACGGCATTCAGCGCGGGATTGACCGCGGCGAGCCGCTCGAGCACCGCCCGCGTCGCCTCACGGCTCGAGATCCGACGCGTTCGAATGGCCGCGGCAAGATCGACCGCGTCCCAGCGCCACAGCTCACGTTCCATGGCTTCTCCTCGCGTTCGCGACCGCGATCTTACACCCTCGCTGTGCTATGTTCGTCACGGCCGTGTGATGTGTTCGTCACAGCCGGAACGATTCGCATGACATCCGCGCTGACGTCGCGCTTCGTCTTCTGGTGGCTGCTGCTCGTGGTCGTCCAGCAGGCACAGCGGGTGTTTCTCCTGATCGCCGCCGCGAGACGGGATCCGCCCTCTCCCGGCGTGCTCATGCTGACGCTGCTCACCGGTCTGCGCGCAGACCTCGTCACCGCCGGCTTCGGCATACTGTTCGCGGTCGTCGTCGCGGTCCTCGTGGCCGCCGTTGTCGCACTTCGCGAGCCTCGCCTCGCCGTCGTCGTGCTCAGCCGGACATTCAGTGTCGCGGCGGCGGTGGTGGCCGTGGCCTTCATCGCGGTGCTCACCGTCGACATGGGCTATTACCTCTACAGCGGACACCGCCTCGACGCCGTCTTCATCGAATACGTCACGGACGTGTTCAGCCAGGGGCGGCACGGTGAGATACGCGGCAGTCAGGTGGGAGCCCAGACCGCCGCCGAGCTCAGCGAGGTGGGGACGTGGGCGATGCGTGTCGTGAGCTACGCCCTCCTGCTCACGGCGGCGATCCTTGGCTGGCGCGTCGTCTGGCGTCGCGCGCTCGTGCCGATTCTCAGCGCGTGGCCGCGAACGGCGGCCGTCGCCCTGCCCCTGGCCGTTGCGGTTGGCATGTGGGGCGCGCATCCCGATGGTCCGGACTCCGTACAGGCGGCGCCGATCGCCAGCTCGACCTATTACGCGCTCGCCCAGAGCCCGATCTGGATCCTGACGACGCCGCTGGACAGGGCCGCCCGGGGCGTGATCATTCCGCCTGCCGTGCAGGCAGCCATGCCCGAGCCGCGGGCGGTGCCGCTCGCGCGCGAGATCCTGGCGCCGGGCGCGCGTTTCGTCTCGCCGCGCTATCCGCTCGTGCACGTGGAGGAGCCCCGACCATCACCGCTGGCGCGGCGGCCCAACGTGCTGCTGCTGTTCATCGAGGCGCTCGATCGCCGCTTCGTCGGCCGCACCGTCGCAGGCCATCGCGTCACGCCGTTCCTCGATGCGATCTTTGCCGACAGCGTCGTCTTCGAGAACTTCCACGCCAACGGCGCGCAGACCTTTCATGGACTCTTTGCGTCGCTGTGCTCGGGGCTGCCGCGTCAGGGCGTCGCCGCCACCAAGGCGCGTTACGCCAACGACTATCTGTGCCTTCCGACACTGCTCGCGCGCGGCGGCTATCGCACGCGAATGGTCATCGGCCAGAATCGCGACCGCAGCCACTCGCGGCTCGGGCTGTTCATGGCGCGCAACGGCCTGGAGGAGTTGATCGACGAGAGCGCGTTCCCGCGGAGCGCGCCGCGCATGGGGCTCGGCGTCGCCGACGGCGCGCTGTTCGACCGCCTGCGTGTCGAGATCGACGCGCTGCGCGCGGGCGGGCGTCCATACTTCCTCACGACGCTCACCACGGGCACGCATCACCCATTCGCGGTGCCGACCACGCACCCGGCCGTGGCCGCGTTGAGCGCCGAGTCCGACCGCTACATCCCGGCGCTGCGCTACCTCGACAGCGAGCTCGAGCGCTTCTTCCGCGGCCTCGAGCGCGACGGTGCCCTGCGCGACACCGTCGTGCTCATTCTCGGCGACCACGGACGGCACGAGCGTATCAACCGCACGGAGGTCGAGAACACGGCGGGACACTTCACGGCGCCGCTGGCGATATGGCTCGACCCCTCACTACGCTCGCCGGCCGTGTATCGTCCGCGCGTCGTGTCCGGTATCACCAGCCAGCTCGACGTGACGCCGACGATTCTCGCGCTTGCTGGCCTCACACCGCGGGTGTCCTCGTTTGCGGGGCGCGATGTGAGTTGCGCGCTCCATGCGGATTGCCTGCCCGCCCGCAGCGCCTACCTGAGCGCGGTGTATGAGCCGGGAGCGGGGGTGGCAGACCCCGATGGATTCTGGGTCTACCTGTTCCATTCGCGCGCGCTGCAGCACATCGATCTCCGAATGCAGGGTGCGCCGCGGCGCTGGCCGGAGGACCACCCGGACGCCGTCGGACGCATCGAACACATCCTCGCGCTCTACGTGATCGCCAACACGCTCATCGAGCAGAACGCGCTGTGGTCGTGGCGCGAATTCGGCGGCCGCCTCTAGCCGGGCCATCTCGGGGCCCC
>Ga0114129_10005265_pt1 | contig 18243 bp, 15 predicted proteins | sample RhiMetdeltSRZDD1_FD_80071 | JGI IMG/M metagenome (GOLD analysis project Ga0114129, IMG submission 80071) | Populus rhizosphere microbial communities from Tennessee, USA - Rhizosphere MetaG P. deltoides SRZDD1 (version 2) (version 2) | ecosystem: Host-associated > Plants > Roots > Rhizosphere >...
AGCGGGACGTTGGGAAAGTAGTCAGGGCCCCAGGGGCCGGCGGCCGACGGCCGGGGACCGAGAAGGCCCCCGACCGCGACCAGCAATGCCAGCCACCCGACCGTGCTCCGATGCGGGATTCGCATGGCGTCGTCCTCGGCGTCCGTCACATGGTGCCGACGCTGGCAGTCACGTTCGTCAGCGCCATCGTGGCGGTGTCGTAGGTCAGGTTCAAGGTGAGCAGACCCGTCTTCGCATTCATGTAACCGCCGGCCGTATCCTGGAAGAAGGCGAAGGTGGTCTGGATCGCGTCCGTCGGGCCGAACGGCCGGGTCAGGGTCGCCACGCACGTGTTGGCGTAGGCGGTCTTGGTCTTGTTCCCGGTGCCGGCCACTCCGCGACCGTCGACGAAGAGTGCCACGGTGGGACCCAGCGCGGGATCGGTCGTCACGGTCGCGTTGACGACCAGGGGACCCGCGAACATCACCGTCTCGCTCAATCCGGTCTTCACGGCCGAGGCGGTGCCCGAGACCTGGATCGTGAAGCTCGAGACGGTGCTGGTCTGCGCGTTTGCGGGCGCGGCCGCCAGGACCAGGCCGCACACGACGAGGGAGAGGGCGATCGGGATCCGGGAAGCGATCGAGTTCGTCATGATCTTGGCTCCCTGTCGCTCAGAAGGCGGTGGGAAGGACGTCATCGGGAGGAACGAAGGTCACACCTTGCGGGGTGGAGATGGGCGTCGGAAGCTTCTTCACGAACGGCGCCCCGCCGTTGTCGATCTCCCAGCGCAGGAGCATGGCGTTGTCCTCGTGGACGGTGTTGTGGCAGTGCTCCATGAACATCCCCTGGAAGTCGCGGAACTGCATGGTGAGGGTCACGCTTCCGCCCGGCCGAAGCCGGTAGACGTCCTTGCGGCCCTTCTCCCAGGGCGGCACCTGGTTCGGATCGCCGTTGCGGTCGAGGATGATCCCCTCCTCGAAGTGGATGTGGATCGGATGGTCCCAGCCGCCGCCTCCGTTCTTCAGCGTCCAGATCTCGCGCGTGCCGAAGGAAGGTGCCGCCGAAATGCGGCCGAAGTCCGCGTCGAGCGTGCCGCCCTGATTGTCCGTCTCGATGCCCCACGGACCGATGAACGCCGTGACTTCGGCCCGGCTGCCCGGCACCGCCGCAACCAGCGGCTCCTGGTTGTTGGCGAGGGTGGGCTGGCTCGCGCCGCTGTTGAACTCGAAGAGCCGCGTCCGCGTGTTCACGGGGAGCGTCGGATTCGGAATCAGTGGGTCGGGGACCTGACTCTGGTCGGCCACCGCCGGCTTGCGGACGACGCGGAACTCGAGGAACTTCCCGACCACCGGGTCGTTGGCGTCGCCCTGAAGCGCTTGGGCGAGCGACAGGTCCGCGTCCGGCCTCTTGCCGTTCGTCTGCTTGGCCAGGTTCACCAGCCAGACCTTCGTATTCGGCCCGGGTGTGTAGCGCGAGAAGTCGATGACCAGATCGTAGCGCTCGGCGATCCCAATCTCGTCGGTCTCGGTCAGGACCACGGGGTGCGGCAAGAGGTTGCCGTCGTTGGCGATCTGGATCATCGGCGAGCCGTCGCTCAGCGCCAGCTTGAAGAAGCGGGAAACCGCCGCATTCAACACGCGGAAGCGGTACTTGCGCGCCTCGACCTCGAAGAACGGGTTGTCGAACAGGTTCACCGTCATCCGGTCGCCCAAGAACCCGTCGAAGTCGAAGATGTCCATGTTGAGCTGGCCCTTGGTGTCCCAGGCCTTGTCCGCCAGCATGATGTTCACGTCGTACTCGAGGTTCCCGAACGACTTCGCGGTGCCGCTGGGGAGCCGGAGGTTCACGCCGTCGTTGATCGCTTCGTTGCCGCGATCCTTGGCGCTGTAGATGTTCAACATCCCGGCCATGCCCTTGTACACGTTCTGCGAGGTGAAGCTGAACATGTGGTCGTGGAACCAGTGCGTGCTCATCGTCTCGTGCCAGTCGCCCGGGATGTTCGTCTTGCCCGGATCGTTCGGATTCGGCGTGGCCGCCTGGGGATCCGTCGCCCCGGTGTTGATGGTCCTCCAGCCGGCGAGTACGACCGGGTAGTGGTAGTCGTAGAACTGGTTCGGCCAGAAGTACGCGCCGGTGAACCCGTCGTTCTCGGCTCCGTGGTGGCCGTTGTGCTCGTGCGTCGAGATCGAGTGGATGCCGAAGTTGGAGCCTGGACCTGTTCCTGCGCCGTTCTTGTTCTTGTCGGCGGGGAGCTTGTTGTGCTCGCGGAAGATGATCGGCTCCTGGTAGCGGACGGTGATCAGCTTGGGCGGGAAGGTCCCGTTGAAGGTCCACACCGCAAGCGGCCCTTGGTCAGGCAGACCGGGATGGAAGCGCGGCCGGACGGTCGTCCCCTTGCCCACGCCGGAGTTGAATTGCGCCGCCACCCCAGGATCGTAGACGGTGTTGACCTTGGCCCCTTCCATCGTCGCGTCGACCGCGAACTTGGGCGGGAACTTGGTGAACTCCTGGTGCGCCCAGATTGGCCCGGGGGGCCGCCCTTCGATGGGGCCGGTGCCGCCGCCGAGGAGCGGATCCACGGGCTGCTGAGTTTGATTGGACTGCGCGGTGGGCGCCGGGTTGAGCGACGAGACGGGGACGCGCGGCAGCACGTCGAACCGCAACATGGGTTGGGTGAACTTCGCGATCCCGAAAGTGGGGCTCGGGGGCAGTCCGGTCGGAACGCCGTCGGCGATCACGGCCGGGGCAAGAGCAAACAATCCAGCAAGTACGACTTTTGCGATCTCGGTGCGTCTCCAAGTCAGATGCACGATGTGTCCCTCCTCGAAACGTCCGTTTCCAACGCGCTGTTGATCGGCGCAGCACCGCGCCAACGGCGGGGTCGGGACACAGCATCCGCCGTGCCGTTCGTGCTTGACTGCGCGCCCGCGGATTTTTTCGAGCGTCATCGCGACGATCGGCCCGTCGACCTGCCTTGTCCGCCGGCAGACGGATCTGTTCCGTTGCGGAGCAGGGTGTTCCGTTCCGACCCACAGCGGCGAGCAGCGATGTCCCTGACGCTTCGCCGCAAACGGCGCTTGCGAGGCTGCGCGCGCCGTGCTCGGATGGACGAAGGTCGGAATCGGATCGACGTGCAACGACGAAGATGCAGCGCCACGAGAGGAGAACACATGCCGAAGCTCGTCAACTGCGCGCGCCTTGTCGCAGCGGCCGCGTGCGCCTTGCTGCTCATCCTGGCCGCGAGCGCGGCAGCCAAGGTCGAAGGCGACACCATCGTCCTCGGCGCGGCCGTGTCGCTGACCGGCAAGTACTCCGTCAACGGGAAGAACACGAAAGACGGCTATGACCTGGCGGTGAAGCGCATCAACGAGATGGGCGGCGTCAAGGTCGCCGGGAAGCCGTACAAGCTGAAAGTGCTCTACTACGACGACGAGTCGACGTCGGCTCGCGGCGCGCAGCTCGCCGAGCGGCTCATCAACCAGGACGGCGTGAAGTTCCTGCTGGGGGCGTACAGCTCGGCGCTGACGAAGGCGATCGCGCCCGTCACGGAGAAATACAAGGTTCCCCACGTCGAAGGGAACGGCGCCGACCGCGGGCTCTTCACCGAAGGGTACAAGTACCTCTTCGCGGTGCTCTCCACCTCGGACTACTACCTGCGTGACGCGGTGAACCTCGCGGCCGAGGTGGCCAAGGAGCACGGGCGCGATCCGAAGACGCTGAAGATCGCGATGGCGTTCGAGAACGACACCTTCAGCCTCGACGTGCGGCAGGGCATCCTCGAGGACGTGCAGCGGTATGGGATGAAGATCGTGATCGACGACAAGCTGCCGCCCGAGATCAACGACATGGCGGCGACGCTCACCAAGGTCAAAGCGGTCAAGCCCGACATGCTGCTCGTCTCCGGGCACGAGAAGGGCGCCGCGCTCGTCGTGCGGCAAACGGCCGAGATGAAGGTGGACGTTCCCATCATGGCGACGACCCATTGCGACTCGGCGAGGATCGCCGAGACCCTGGGCAAGATCGCCGAAGGCTTCCTCTGCGCGTCGCAGTGGGACAGAAAGCTCAGCTACAAGGACAAGTGGTTCGGCACCGCGGACGACTATGCAAAGTCGTTCGAAAAGGAGTTCAAGTATCCGGCGCCCTATCAAGCGGCGGAGTCGACCGCCTCGGTCCTCGTGTTCGCCGACGCCTTCGCGCGCGCCGGTTCCTTCGAGCCCGAGAAAGTGCGCGACGCGATCGCCGCGACGAACATGATGACCTTCTACGGCCCGATCAAGTTCGACGCGACGGGCAAGAACACCGTCAAGCCGATGGTGCTGTACCAGGTGCAGGGCGGCGACTACAAAGTCGTGGCTCCGACGAAGTTGGCGGAGACGAAGTTGATCTTCCCGCGGAAGATGCCGCAATCAGGCTGACCCGGAACGACCCGGCCCTGCTCCTCGGCAGGGCCCGGGCAATCGCCTCTCGCATGGAAAACCTCCGGCTGCTCTTCGAGGCGCCTCCGCTGTCCCTCCAGATCCTCCTGGACGGCATCCTGATCGGAGCGATCTTCGCGCTCGCCGCGTATGGAATGGCTCTGGTCTGGGGCGTCACGGGCATCATCAACGTCGCGCAGGGCGAGCTGGTGATGCTCGGTGGATATGCGGCCTACTTCCTTTATCGCGCCGGAATCCACCCGCTGCTCGGCGTCCCAGTCGCGGCGGTGCTGCTCTTCTTGCTGGGCTGGGGCCTGTACCGCACGGTCGTCTTCCGGGTGGTGGACAAGGACCTCTTCATCTCGATTCTCGCGACATACGGGCTCAGCATCCTCCTGCAACAGCTGACCAACGCCTTCTTCGGCGCCGACGTGCGCACGGCCGAGTCGGGCTTCGGCACGCTCGTGCTGCTCGGAGGCGCCGTCACCATCGCGAAGATCAAGCTGGTGTCGTTTGCGGCCGCGCTCCTGAGCGGCGCCGCGCTCATCCTCTTCCTCAAGCGCTCGCGCATGGGGCAGGCGATCCGCGCGACGGCCCAGAACGCCCGCGCCGCCCGCGTGATGGGCATCGATACCGACCGCGTGTATGCTTGGACGTTCGCCTTGAACGCCGCCATCTGCGGGGCCTCGGGCGCGCTGGTGGCGATGACGTGGATCGTGCACCCTTACCTGGGTCTGCCGTACACGGTACGCTCGTTCATGATCGTCATCATCGCGGGTCTCGGGAACGTCCTCGGCGTGCTCGCCGCCGCGCTCGGCCTCGGCGTCGCGGAGAACTTCGCGGGGTTCATCCTGGGAGCCGAGTACCAGACGGCGTTCGTCTTCGGTCTGCTGGTCGTGATCCTCGTGTGGCGCCGGTTCTGGCTCGCTCGCGAGCGGAGGTATCTGGCATGAAGCTGCCGGGTGCGCGACAGCTCGCCCTGCCCGCGGCAGTCCTCGCCTTCGGCATTTTCCTGCCGCTGCTCGCGCCCGCCTACCGGACGCAGATGGCATTCCTCTGGGTCATGATCGTCTTCGCGCTCACCTGGGACCTCCTCGGCGGCCAGATGGGCTACAACTCGTTCGGGAACGTCCTCTTCTTCGGCGTCGGGATGTACGCCTGCGTGGTGATCCAGCGCGACGTGCATCTCGGTTACTACTCCGCGCTCTTCCTGGGCATGGGGGCCGGCGCGGCGTTGGCGACCGCGGTAGCGGCGCTGATCGGCTCGGGCCTGTTGGGCCTGCGCGGGCATTACTTCGCCATCGGTACGCTCGGCATCGGGATCGCGGCGGCCGAGTTCACCGCCGGGTGGGACTTCGTGGGGGGCGGCAGCGGCATGGTCCCGCCGCTGTACCCGGGGGCCGTCGGCGCGCGCGAGTCCTTCTTCTACTATCTCTGCTTCGCCATTGCGGTGTTCACCTTCCCGGTGCTGCGCTTCCTGTACGCGGGGCGTTTCGGCCTCGCCATCAACGCGATCCGCGACGACGAGGACAAGGCCGAGGCGATGGGCCTGCGCACCACCCACTACAAGACGACGGCGTGGTGCGTCTCGGCTTTCTTCCTCGGGCTGATGGGAGGAGTGGTCGGGAACCTGCTCGGGTTCGTCGACCCGCGAGAGATCGCCTTCGCCAGCTCGACGTATGGGGTCTGGATGGTCCTGATGGCCATCCTGGGCGGAAAGGGGACGCTCTGGGGCCCCGTCCTCGGCGCGGCGGTCTTCGACGTCACCCAGGAGCTGTTCTGGAAGTACCTGCTCGGTTGGCAACGCGTCGCTCTCGGCCTGCTCATCGTCGTCATCGTGGTCTTCTTCCCACGCGGCATCCTCGGCTGGGCGCGCGAGAGGTGGCCCGAGCGGTTCGGCCAGCGCGCCGAGGAGCCGGCCGCGGAGGGCGGCACGTGACGCCGATTCTCGAGGTAGAGCACGTCCGCAAATCGTTCGGCGGCGTGGTCGCCAACAAGGACGTGAGCATCTCGGTGCCGCCGGGAAAGATCTACGGCCTCATCGGACCGAACGGATCGGGCAAGACGACTTTGTTCAACTCCATCGTCGGCCAGCACCCCGTCGAGGCGGGATCGATCCGGTTCGAGGGGCGCGAGATCACCCGCCTGCGCGTGCCGCAGATCGCGCGGCTCGGCTTGCTGCGGACGTTCCAGCAGACCCGCATCTACCGCGGCATGACGTGCATGCAGAACATGCTCATCAGCGTGCCGCCCTCCGAGCTGGGCTGGCGCTCCGTCTACCGCCGCAGCTCTGCCGCCGACGAGCGCAAGGCCGAAGACCTGCTCCGCTTCGTCGGGTTGCACGCGAAGCGGCACCTCCCCGGCGGAGACCTCTCCTTCGGGCAGCAGAAGCTGCTCGAGTTCGCCATGGCCCTGATGAGCGAGCCGAAGATGCTCCTGCTCGACGAGCCGACCGCCGGCATCAACCCGACGCTCATCAACGACCTGCTGGAGCGGCTCCGGCAGGCGAATCGCGACTTCGGCATCACGCTGCTCGTCATCGAGCACAACATGCGCGTCATCATGGAGCTCGCCGAGTACATCTACTGCCTGGCGCACGGCGAGCTGCTCGCGGAAGGCAAGCCCGAAGAGGTGCAGACCGACCAGCGCGTCCTCGACGCGTACCTCGGAGCGACCTGATGGAGCGACTCCCCGGCGAGCGCCCGACGCCCGAGCGCATCGCCCAGCTCGCCGGAGGCGAGCCGCTCCTGACCGTATCCGACCTCCACGCGGGCTACGGGAAGATGGAGATCCTCCACGGCGTCGATCTGCAGATCGCAGCGGGCCGCGCGCTGTGCATGATCGGGCCCAACGGCGCCGGGAAGTCGACCGTCCTCCACTCGATCTACGGATTCACGCGCATCGGACGAGGAGCCGTGCGCGTCGGCGGCAAGGACATCACGCGGCTGTCTCCGAACGAGAAGCTGAAGCAGTCCGGCGTCGCCTACATCCTGCAGGACAACTCCGTGTTCCCCGACATGACCGTCGAGGAGAACCTCTGGATGGGCGGCTACCTGATGCCGCGCCCGGAGGAGGCGAAGCAGGCGGCGGAGCGCATCTTGCAGAAGTACGACCGCCTGGGGAGGCGCCGCGGACAGCCGGCGCGAGTACTGTCGGGCGGGGAGCGGCGGCTGCTCGAGATTTCCCGGGCGCTGGTGATGAATCCGAAGGTGCTGCTGGTCGACGAGCCCTCCATCGGGCTGGAGCCGCGCTACATCGACATGGTCTTCGAGATCCTCTCCGACCTGCGCCGCGGCGAGGGGAAGGCGATCGTGATGGTCGAGCAGAACGCGAAGAAAGGCCTCGAGTTCGCCGACGTCGGTTACGTCCTCGTGTCCGGTTCCGTCGCGATGGCCGGCACCGGAGCGGAGCTCTTGCACGACCCGCACGTCGGCCGGCTGTTCCTCGGAGGGTAGGGCGGGTCAGGCCGCCCGCGGCCGCAGACGGCGGGATTGACGACCTGGCCCGGAACGGCGGCCCCGAAGCGGAGCCGCCGCTCCGTGCCGCTACAGCGAGTAGCCCAGGCTCAAATACATCCAGGGCAGCACGCCGACCTTGTCGGGGTTGCGGTCGCTCTCGCTGATGGCGAGGCCCTTGCCGACCAGCGCCTCGAGGCCGATGCGGAACTGGAAGCCGCCGTCGACCGGCTGGCGGCGATACCCGAGGATGGCGGTGCCGAACGCGAGCGTGCCCGAGCCCGAGCCCGCGAAAGGCCCCATCGTTCCCGAGGCGCTCAGCCCGACGATGGTGGCGCCCGCGCCGAGCTCGAGCGCATGGTTGCCCCAGCCCAGGCCCAGGTAGTCGACCATCACGGGAACCGCCCACAGCGTGGCGGAACCCGTCGCGCTGGTCGTCCCGGAGCTGACCGTGCCGCTGATCGACAGGTAGCTGAACCCGACGCGCAGCCCGAAGTCGTCGGCGAAGATGCGCTCGTAGTTGAGCGAGTATGCGAGGCCGGGGCCCCCACCCTCGAGGAAGATCGAGTTCGCGGCGCTGCGGTCCTGCGCGAGCGCCGGCGTCGCGGCGAGCGCCAGGACGAGCGCCGCGGCGGCAAGACGAATCCGATGCATGGTTCCCCTCCGTCCGGTTGGTCGAGACAACCCACCGTACGAGAGGCAAACGATGAGGAATCAAGCGCAGCGGGTGCGGCCGGCGGCGCGCCGCGCGCACCTCGCGGCAGCCGCCGGATCAGGCGGCGGTGCGGCTGGGGAGGACCTGCTCCACGGCCTGGACGAGCTGGTCCGTGGTGCACGGCTTCACCAGGTACAGGTCGCAGCCCGCTTCCGCCGCCCGCTCGCGGTACTCGTCGCCCGCGTGTCCCGAAAGAGCGATGATGACGACCCGGTCGCCGCCCTTGCGGGCGCGCAGCTCGCGCGCGACTTCGAGCCCTGAGGTGCCGCCCAGGAAGAGATCGAGCACGACGACGTCGGGAGATTGCTGCGCGGCGACGGCGATCGCCTCTTGGGCGTCGCCCGCCTCGCAGGTGTCGACGCCGTATCCGGCCAGGCCGGTGGTGAACATCCGCCGCGCGATCGGATAGTCGTCGACGATGAGGATGCGGAGGCGACGGTTCTCGCGGGGGTTCAGCATTGCGATTACACTGCGATACTCCCGCCGGTCGGACACAAGGGCCCGCGGTGAGGAGCGGTGCGGATCGTGGCTCCTGAGGTGCGACGGATGCGCGTAGCGGTCACGGGCGGGGCAGGGTTCATCGGCGCGCACAGCTGCCGCGCGCTGCTCGAGGCCGGGCACGGGGTCGTGGCGATCGACGATCTGAGCCACGGCAAGAAAGAAGCGCTGCCCGCCGGCGCCGCGCTTCTGGTCATGGACGTTCGCTCGCCGCAGCTCGCCGCGGAATTCGCTCGCCTGCGCCCGGACGCGGTGATCCATCTCGCCGCGCAGATGGACGTGCGCCACTCCGTCGCCGATCCGATGCACGACGCGTCCGTGAACGTGCTCGGCACGGTGAACGCGATCGCCGCTGCCCGGCAGGCGGGCGCGCGCAGGTTCGTGTTCGCCTCGTCGGGCGGAGCGGTGTACGGCGAGCAGGAGACATTCCCCGCGCCCGAGCAGCACCCGCGCAGGCCGGCCAGTCCGTACGGAGTGTCGAAACTGTGCGGCGAGGAATACGTCGACCTGGCGCGCCGCGAGGGCCTGTCCGCGATCGCGCTGCGGTACGCGAACGTCTACGGGCCGGGCCAGGACCCGATGGGCGAGGCCGGCGTGGTCGCCATCTTCCTGCACAAGATGTTGGGCGGCGGCGATCCCGTCATCAACGGCGACGGCAAGCAGACCCGCGACTTCGTCTACGTCGGCGACGTGGCGCGGGCCAACGTGCTCGCGGTGGGCTCCGACGCCGGTGGAGCCCTCAACGTCGGCACGGGCATCGAGACGTCGGTGAACGAGCTGGCGCGCAGCCTGGCGCGGGCCGCCGGGTACTCCAAACGGATCGCGCACGGGCCTGCCGCCGCCGGCGAGCAGAAGCGGAGCTCCGTCGATCCGCGCGCGGCGCGCGACCAGCTCCGCTGGGAACCTCGCGTCGCGCTCGACGAGGGGCTGCGCCTCACCGCGGAGTGGTTCCGCCGGACCTGACGGCTTGCGCCCGTCGCGCAATCGAGATATGCGGATATGTTGATATGGAGGCCCTCTCCCAGGCCTACCGGGCGCTCGGCGACGCGACGAGGCTGCGCATCCTGCGCCTCATCGCCCAGACGCCGCTGAACGTCAGCGAGCTCGTCTCGCTCGTGGGCATCGCCCAGCCGAGCGTCTCCCATCACCTGGGCAAGCTCAAGGCGATGAAGCTCCTCGCAGAGGAGCGGCAGAACGGGTTCACCTACTACGCGCTCGCGCTGACGAAGGACGATCCGCGCTGGCCGCTCATCAAGGTCGCGATCGACGACCGCACCGATGTCGACGGAGACCTGGCCCGTCTCGCCGAGTTGCTCCGCCGGCGCGTCGATCGGCAGGCGCTGAACGAGCGGCTGCTCGAGCCGGGGCAGTCCTTCCAGCTCTGGTCGCGAGCGCTGGGCCGGCTGCTCCCTCGCCTCGACGTCGCGGACCTCGGCTGCGGTACGGGCGCGCTGAGCGTCGAGATCGCGCGCTGGGCGCGGTCGGTGCTGGCGATCGACAAGAGCCGCGACGCGCTGGAAGCAGCGCGGGCGCGCGCCGGGCGCGAAGGCGCGCGGAACGTCGAGTTCCTCGTGGCTGACCTGCACAAGCTCGAGGTGAGGCGCCGTTTCGACCTGGTCGTCGCCTCGCAGAGCCTCCACTTCATCGACGATCCGCCGCGCGTGCTCTCCCAGGCGCGCAAGCTCCTCAAGAAGGACGGACGGCTGCTCGTGCTGGAGCTGTTGCCCCACTCCGAGGAGTGGGTCCGCGAACGCCTCGGGCACCGCTGGCTCGGCTTCGAGCCGGCGCAGCTCGCCGCGATCCTGGAGTCCGAAGGCTTCGGGACGATTACGACGGAGATGCTGCCGGCGGGCGCCGCTGCCTTCCGTCCTTTCCTGCTCTGCGCCGAGGCGCCGGAATGACACGCGTGCAGCGGGTCGGACGACTTCTCGCGGAGCTGGAGCGCCGCGTCCTCGTGCTCGATGGCGCGATGGGCACTGCCTTGCAAGCGCTCGGCTTGACCGCGGAGGACTTCGGCGGCGCGGACCTGGAAGGCTGCAACGAGGCGCTCAACCTGTCGCGCCCCGAAGTGGTCCGCGGCGTGCACCGCGGGTACCTCGAGGCCGGCGCGGACATCGTCGAGACGAACACCTTCGGCGGCACGCCCCTGGTGCTCGCCGAGTACGGCCTGCAAGAACGGACCGTCGAGATCAACCGCGCCGCGGCCGCGCTCGCCCGCGCCGAGGCCGATGCGTTCTCGACGCACGACCGCCTTCGTTTCGTCGCCGGCTCCATGGGGCCGACGACGAAGGCCATCTCGGTGACCGGCGGCGTGACGTTCGCGCAGCTCGTCGAGCACTACGAGGCGCAGGCGCGCGGCCTTTACGAGGGCGGCATCGACTATTTCTTGCTCGAGACGTCGCAGGACACCCGCAACGTGAAAGCGGGCCTCCTGGGGATCGATCGGTTCCAGGAGATGCTCGCGCCCGAGGAGCGCCTGCCCATCGCGGTCAGCGGCACCATCGAGGCGATGGGCACCATGCTGGCGGGCCAGTCGGTGGAAGCGCTGGCCATCTCGCTGGAGCACAGGGATCTCCTGTATCTGGGGTTGAACTGCGCGACGGGCCCGGAGTTCATGACCGACCACATCCGGTCGCTCGCGCAGCTGGCGCGCACGCGCGTCGCGTGCGTGCCGAACGCCGGGCTTCCGGACGAGAACGGCCGGTATCTCGAGACTCCGGAGATGCTGGCGCGGACGCTGTCCCGCTTCGGGCAGAGCGGCTGGCTGAACCTGCTCGGCGGGTGTTGCGGCACGCACCGCGGGCACATCGAGCTGCTTGCGCACGCCGCGCGCGACTTGAAGCCGCGAGCCGTTCCGGCACGCCGGCGCAGCGCTCTTTCGGGCATCGACCCGCTGGAGATCGGCGATGACGTGCGGCCGGTCATCGTCGGTGAGCGGACCAACGTGCTGGGCTCGAAGAAGTTCCGCGACCTCGTCGCCCAGGAGAAGTGGGACGAAGCGGCCGAGATCGCGCGGGCGCAGGTCAAGCGCGGCGCCCACCTCGTCGACGTGTCGACGCAGCAGACCGACCGCGACGAGGTCGCCGATCTGACGCGCTTCCTCGAGGTGCTCATCAAGAAGGTGCGCGTCCCGCTGATGCTCGACTCGACCAACGAGAAGGCCGTCGAGGCGGCGCTGACCTACTCGCAGGGCAAGGCGATCGTCAATTCGATCAACCTGGAGGACGGCGAGAAGAGGTTCGAGAAGATCGTCCCGTTCGCGCGCAAGTACGGCGCGGCGCTGGTGGTGGGCTGCATCGACGAGCGCGGCCAGGCGATCAAGGCCGGGGACAAGTTGCAGGTCGCGCGGCGCAGCCACGAGCTGCTCACGTCCAAGTACGGCATCGCGGAGGAGGACCTCTACTTCGATCCGCTGGTGTTCCCCTGCGCGTCGGGTGACGCCGCCTACACCGGCAGCGCGGTGGAGACCATCGAGGCGGTGCGCGCGATCAAAGCGGCGCTGCCGGCGTGCAAGACGGTGCTGGGGATCTCCAACGTCTCCTTCGGTCTGCCGTCCGCCGGGCGCGAAGTGGTGAACTCCGTCTTCCTCTACCACTGCGTGCAAGCCGGGCTCGATCTGGCATTGGTGAACGCGGAGAAGCTGGAGAGGTACCCGTCCATCCCCGAGCACGAGCGGAAGCTCGCCGAAGGCGTGCTGTTCTGCCGCGACCAGGCGGCGCTGCAGGCAGCGGTGACCGCGTTCACCGCGCACTTCCGCGAGAAGAAGCCCGCCGGCCCGGCACGCAGCGAGCTGCCGCTCGACGAGCGGCTGGCGCGCTACATCGTCGAGGGCTCGCGCGACGGCCTCTTCGACGATCTCGCCGAGAAGCTGCGCGAAGGCGCGAAGCCGCTCGACGTCATCAACGGCCCCTTGATGAAAGGCATGGACGAGGTGGGCCGCCTCTTCAACGCAAACCAGCTGATCGTCGCCGAGGTGCTGCAGAGCGCCGAGTCGATGAAGGCGGCAGTCTCGTTCCTCGAGCCGCACATGGACAAGGTGAGCAGCGCCTCCCGCGGCAAGGTGCTGCTCGCGACCGTGAAGGGCGACGTCCACGACATCGGCAAGAACCTCGTCGACATCATCCTCTCGAACAACGGCTTCGAGGTGGTGAACCTCGGCATCAAGGTGCCGCCGGAAGCGCTCATCCAGGCAGTGCGCGAGCACCGGCCCGACGTGGTGGGGCTGTCGGGCCTGCTCGTCAAGTCGGCGCAGCAGATGGTCGCGACGGCGACCGACCTCAAGGCGGCGGGAGTCGACCTGCCGCTGCTCGTCGGCGGAGCTGCTCTGTCGCGCAACTTCGTCGATCGGCAGATCGCGCCCGCCTACGGCGGAACGGTCGCGTACGCCAACGACGCGATGAGCGGCCTCGACCTCGCCAAGCGCGTGACCGAGGGGGAAAAGCACGAGCAACTGCGGCACGAGCTGGAGGAGCGGCGGGCGCAGCTCGCCGCGGTCGATGCCGCCCGTCCGGCGCCGGTGCGGCCGAGCACCGCGCGGCGCTCGCGCAAGGTGGCGCAGATTGCCGATCCGCCGCGGCCGCCGGATTTCGACCGCCACGTCCTCTCGAACACGCCGCTCGACCACATCTGGAAGTTCGTCAACCCGGTGATGATCTACGGCCGCCACATGGGCCTGAAGAGCAGCGTGGTGAAGGACGTCGAGGCCGGGAACCGCGCCGAGCTGGAGAAGACCGAGGCAGGCCGGAAGGCGCTGCAGCTCAAGGCGGCGCTCGACGATCTCAAGGCCGAGTGCCGGGCCGGAGCGATGCAGGCGCGCGGCGTGTACCAGTTCTTCCGCGCGCGCGGGCAGGGCGACGATCTTCTCCTGCTGGACGCACGCGGCGGCGAGCTTTTCCGCTTCACCTTCCCGCGCCAGGAAGGGCCCGACGGGTTGTGCCTCTCCGACTACGTCGGCGCGGACGACGCCGTGGCGCTCTTCGTCACCACCGCGGGCGCCGGCATCCGCGGCCGGGCCGAGACGTACAAGAAGAACGGCGACTTCTTGAAGAGCCACCTCCTGCAGGCGCTGGCGCTGGAGACGGCGGAAGCGTACGCCGAGCTGTTGCACGCGAAGCTGCGCAGCCAGTGGGGCTTCCCCGACCCGCTGGAGACGACGATGACGGATCGGTTCAAGGCGAACTACCGCGGGAAGCGGTACTCGTTCGGCTACCCGGCCTGTCCGCGCCTCGAGGACCAGCAGATCCTCTTCCGCGTGCTCCGCCCGGAAGAGATCGGAGTCGAGCTGACCGACGGCTGCATGATGGATCCGGAAGCCAGTGTGTCCGCGGTCGTCTTCCACCACCCCGACGCGACGTACTTCAGCGTCGCGGGCGGCGCGGCGTCGTAGGCGCGCGCGTGCTGCCCGCGCTCGCCACCAGCAGCATCGGGAGCCTGCCGCACACGCAGCTCGAGCTGGCGTTGCAGCAGGCGCTGCTGCTCGACGTTCCGGCCGCCCCGCAGCTCCCGCGCCGCGACGCCGCCGAGTACATGGTCCCGCAGGCACTGGAAGGCTTGCACGGGCTCCGCGCCGACGCGGAGGGGAATGCCGAGCTCGACCTGGGCGACTGGCGCCGGGGCGCTCTGACCCTCGATGCTCGTCTCGACCGCGCGCTGGAGCGGGATGACGGCATCCAGCGGTTCCTCCCCTCGACGGCCGCGTGGCATGCGCTCCGCCCTTTCCTGTGGGAAGTCGAGCAGCGCAAGCTGCCGTTCGCGAAAGTGCAGCTCGCGGGGCCCTTCACGTTGCGCTGGGTGGTGCGCACCACGCGCGGCGAGCCGCTCGCGGCCCTGGGGGAAGGCAAGGCGATCGAGCGGCAGATCTTCCGTCTCGTGCTGGCGCGCTCGCTCGCGCTGGCGCGCCGCTTGCGCGAGACCGGGGCGAAGCCGGTGATCTTCCTCGACGAGCCCGGTCTCTACGCGTTCGACCGGCGCGACCCGCAGCACCTCGTCAGCCTGCAGGAGCTGCGCGTGGTGGTGCTGACGCTCCGCCGCGAAGGGGCCGTCGTCGGCGTGCACTGCTGCGGCAACACCGAGTGGGCGCCGCTGCTCGGCCTGGGCTGGGACGTGGTCTCGATCGACGCGCGGCTGTCGCTCGAGTCGGTGCTGGCCACGGGCGGCGCGTTCGAGAAGTTCGAGGCGGCGGGCGGGGTGCTGTCGCTCGGCGTCGTTCCCACCGACCTGAGCGCGCCGGACGACGTCGACGCGGTCCTCGGCATGGCCCGCGATCGGCTGCGGGCGCAGTCGCTGTCGCGCTGTCTGCTCACGCCCGCCTGCGGCTTGGCGATGCGCAGCGTCCCCGACGCGGAGCGCATCTTCGCGGAGCTCCGGCGGGCGCAGCACGAGCTGCGCGGTCCACGATGATCGACGTCATCGTGCTCGGCGCAGGCGCGGCAGGGCTGCGCGCGGGGGCAGAGCTGCTCCGCAAGCGCGTGCGCCTGCTCGTCCTCGAGGCGCGCGATCGCATCGGCGGCCGCGTGCACAGCATCGACGATCGCGAGCTCGGACGCGTCGTGGAGCTCGGAGCCGAGTTCGTGCACGGCGAGCTGGGCGAGCTGAAGCGCGCAAAGCTCAGGCTCGAGGAGATGGACGGCCGTCAGATGGCGCTGGTCGGCGGCGAGCTGCGCGACGTCACGCAGACATTCAGGACGGCGCTGCGCAAGCTGGCCGGAGCGCGCGGACCTGGAACCGCCCAGAGCTGGCTGGCTACCGCCCAGCTCGACCGGCTCGAGCGCGACCTGGCACGGCAGTACATCGAAGGGTTCTTCGCGGCGCCGGCCGCCTTCGTCGGCATCGAGAGCGTCGCGAACGACCAAGGCATGCGGACCCGGCGTGTCGTCGGTGGTTACGACCGTGCATTGCGCGCCCCTGCCGCTGCGCTTCGGGAGGCGGGCGCGCTGCGGCTCGGCGTCGCGGTGGAGGCGGTGCGCTGGCGCAAGGGGCGGGTCGAGGTGCACGCGCGCACGGTCGCGGGCGCACCGGAGCAATTCGAGGCGGCGCGGCTCGTGGTCGCCTTGCCCGTGAGCGTTCTCTCCGCGGCCGACGGGGTCCGCTTCGATCCGCCGCTGCGGCGCAAGCGTGAGGCGCTCGCCTGGGTCCGCACCGGACCAGTCGTCAAGGCGCTCCTGCGCTTCCGCGAGCCGTTCTGGCACGTGCGCGCGCTGCGCAAGGTGGACTTCTTCCACGCCGTGGGGGCGCCGTTCCCGACCTGGTGGCGCGGCTCGCCCCGCGAGTTGCCTCTGCTCACCGGTTGGGCCGGCGGGCCCGCCGCCGAACGCCTGCGGCAGGAGGATCGGCTGGCGGCCGCGCTGGCATCGGTGGCGCGGATCTTCGACCGCTCGCGCCGCGAGGTCGGCTCGTTGCTCGAGAGCGCACGCATCGTCGACTGGAGCGAGGACCCGTTCGCGCGCGGCGCTTACGTCTACGAGCTCGCCGGCGCTCCCGCCGATCTCTCGCGGCAGCTCGCCGCTCCCGAGGACGAGACCCTCTTCTTCGCCGGCGAGGCGACCAGCCTGACCGGCCGCGGTGGCACGGTGGACGGCGCGCTCGAGAGCGGAAGACGCGCGGCGCGCGAGCTGATGCGGGCGCTGTAGTCAGCGGGCGAGGCGGAATCCGATGTTCGAGTACCGCGCGTCCGGCGGCCACGCGTTCCGATTGGCGCAGCGCAGCTGCGGTGGATGCGCGTTCCACGCTCCGCCTCGAGCGACGCGGAGCTCGTTCGCCGCCGGCGGCTGCCCCGGGGCGTGGCCGAGCAGCTTGCGGTGCAGCTCGGGATCGAACGGGTCCGCGACCCACTCCCAGACGTTTCCCGCAGCATCGAGGAGCCCGTGCGGGCTGCGCCCAGAGGGAAAGCATCCGACCGGCAGGGTGTGCCGGGGACCGCCGCGCGCCGCCGCCCGGTTCGGATCCCACTCGTCGCCCCACGGATACCGGCGACCGTCCTCACCCCGCGCCGCGCGTTCCCATTCCGCTTCCGTCGGCAGTCGGGCGCCGGCGAATCGGGCGTACGCGTCCGCCTCGTACCAGCTGACTCCCACGACCGGCTGGTTGGGCCCGAGGTACGCCCGCCAGGCGTCGTCTTCCCAGAAACGCGGGCGATCGATGCCGTTGCGCTCGCGCCACTCCCATCCCGCCTCGCTCCACAGCGCGCGATCCAGGTAGCCGGCGCGCACGAAGGCCGCGAGCTCCGCGACCGTCACCGGCACCAGCCCGATCTCGAACGCGGCAGTCCGTGCGCGCAAGCGCGGATGCTCCGCGGGCTCTCCTTCGGGCGGGTCGTTGCCTCGCCAGAACTCGCCGGCGGCGACGGCGAGGAAGGTGCGCGGCCGGGGATCGCGCTCTCCGAGCGCGGCGGCCGCCGCGATTCGCTCCTCGAGCGGCGCACCGGCGTCCTCGAGCACCGCGGGCAGGAAGCTCACCGCCCCGAAATACCAGAGGGCGCCCCGCTCGCGCAGGGCGCCCTCCGGCTGCCGCGCCTGACGAACCCTACGGGAAGGGTAGAGGGTCGTCCGACGAAAAATCGACGGCGCCGAAGTCGTAGTCGTTCGTGGCGTTGTCGATCGACGGCACCGAGCCGAACACGGCGTCGCACGCCGCCGCGGTGGCGACCGTGTTCTGCGACGAACGGGCGCTGACCGGCTGGCCGGTCGTCGTGTCCTCGAGCTTCATCATCCAGAACGTCTCGCGGGGATCGCGGCCCTGCGCGCAGGTCACGCCTTCCCACTTCTGGTTGCCGGGGATCTGCCCTCCGGTCGCGCCGGCGTCGCTGCGGAAGTGGATCCCGTCGCTCGCCACGACCCAGCGCGCGACGGTGGTGACCGGCGTCGTCCCAGCGGCGGGAGGCGTCTGACCCGTGCACCCCAGGTGGATGTCGTCGATGAACTTCAGGCTGCCGCCCTTGCCGGTCTGCTTGAAGAAGACGAAGTGCATGTTGCGGGGCAGGTCGGAGTTGACCTTGAAGTTCGTCATCGTGACGACGACCTTCTTGTCTGCGGCGGTCACGCTGAAGTCGAGCGTGAGCTGGCCCGATACTGCGTCGCCGGTGACGGAGGCGAGCTTGTCGAGATCGAGCGTCGCGCTCCCCGAGCCGTCGTGATTCGACGGATCCCGCTGCACCGTCGCGTCATATACGGTGACGAACGACGTG
>Ga0114129_10005266_pt1 | contig 18241 bp, 14 predicted proteins | sample RhiMetdeltSRZDD1_FD_80071 | JGI IMG/M metagenome (GOLD analysis project Ga0114129, IMG submission 80071) | Populus rhizosphere microbial communities from Tennessee, USA - Rhizosphere MetaG P. deltoides SRZDD1 (version 2) (version 2) | ecosystem: Host-associated > Plants > Roots > Rhizosphere >...
AGGGCGAAGCCGGCCGGCGGCCCTACTCTGCTCTGAGCGTAGCAGCGGCGTCTGCCCGCAGTACCCGCCTCGCCGCGAGCGACGCCGCGACGAGTCCGATTGTCGCGAGGAGCAGAGGGCCGACGATGAGCGTCGGCCGATCGGCCGGATCGATCAGATCGAGACTCGCGCGGCACGTGGCGCTCAGCACGCCTCGCATGCCGGTGCGACGGTATTCCGCTTCGGTGACCAGAGTCATCAACTCCAGCAACGCGTTGCCATGACGAAGTCGATACCGACGCGGCATAGCTCGCGAGAGGCAGTGAAACAGCGCGAGCGAGATCGGAATGGATCGAGGAACGCGTCCCGAGTCCCGGCCGTGCGGCTTGCGCGCGGTGCGATGGAGCCGGTCGGCCGTCATGTCGGACGCCTCCGGCCGATCGCAGCGCGCGCCAGGCGAACGAGCTGCTCGAGACGCTCGGTCTCCGCGATGAGCACGCGGCGACCGAGTGGCGTCAGCCGGTAGAAGCGTCTGGGAAGATCGTCGCGGACTTCTGCCGGCGTCCACTCTTCGATGAGTCCCGCGTCCTCCATCTGGCCGATCGTGCCGTAGAGCGTGGTCGGCCAGAGGCGGATCCGGCCGTCGGTACGGGCATCGACCGCTTGCCGGATGGCGTACCCGTGAGTGGGCTGCTCCGACAGCGTGAGGAGGATGTGGAACCACACCGGCTTCATCGGCAGGAATCGCGCGAGCTCGGTCTCGGCACGACCGCGCGCGGCGGTAACCGGCATAAACGGCTACCAGTATAGGAGACTATATAGTAGCGATCAATACATCAATACTTAGACAGGGGTGAGGCTTGGGCTGTGGGGGCTTTGGGTAAACCCCCGTCCCCGGCGCGGTCTAAAGACCGCACCCTGCATCACGTTGCCAGGCCCGATCCCAAAAGCCATGAGCCCGGAGCCGGGGCCGGGCTCACGTCGCCACAACGGACGGGACGGCCCGCGGCAGCGTCACGATGAACGACGCGCCGTGCCCCGACTCCGCCGCCTCCGCGCGAACCCGGCCGCCGTGCGCGTCGACCAGGTAGCGCACGATCGCGAGTCCGAGACCAAGGCCGCCATGCGCGCGCGTAATCGTCGAATCGGCCTGCCAGAACGGCTCGAAGACGCGCTGGCGGTGCCCCGGCGCGATTCCGGGACCGTTGTCGCTCACGCGTACCTCGACGTTCGCATCCTCCGCGCAGACGGACACGCGAATCTGCCCTCCTTCGGGCGTGAACTTGACCGCGTTCGAGAGCAGGTTGGAAATGATCTGCAGGAGCCGGTGCGGATCGCCCAACACGCATGCGGCCACGTCGGGAACGTCGAGCGACGTGACGATCCCCCGCGCCGCGGCGGCGGGTTCCATCGCGTCGAGCGCGGCCCTGACGAGCGGTCCGATCTCGACGATGCGCGTCTCGAGCGAGACCTGTCCGGCCGCGAACTTCGAGAGGTCGAGCAGATCGTCGATCAGACGCGCCTGAATCTCCGCGTTCCGCTCGATGATCTGCAACGCCTTCGATGCAGCCGCGGCGTCGAGCGAGCCACTCGAGAGCATGTGCGCCCAACCGAGCACGGCGTTCAAAGGCGTCCGCAGCTCGTGCGAGATCATCGCGAGGAACTCGTCCTTCGTCCGGCTCGCGTGTTCCGCCTCGCGCCGCGCCGTCTGCTCTTCGAGCAGCTGCTGCCGCTGGGCCTCGGCCGCTTTCCGCTCCGTCACATCCTGACCGGTGCCGAGCAGACGTATCGGACGGCGGGACGCGTCGCAGACTGCGTGGCCGCGGGCGGCGACGATGCGCTCTGCGCCGTCCGAACGGATGATGCGGTGCTCGAGCGCGAATGGCAATCCCTCGTCGAGCGCCACCGCGACCGCCAACCGCAAGGCCTGACGATCCTCGGGATGGACACGCGTCAGGAAATCCTCATACGTCATGGGCGACGAGCGAAGATCCAGGCCATAGATGCGATACAGCTCCTCGGACCACCAGGCGGTGTCGCTCACGACGTCCCACTCCCAGCTGCCGACGTGAGCCACGGCCTGCGCTTCGAGCAGACGCGCTTCGCTCGCCCGCAGCGCCGCCTGGATCCGTTCGCGCTCGGCAATCTCCGATCGCAAGTCGGCGTTGGTCGATCTGAGCTGCTCCGTCCGCTTGGCGACACGTCGTTCGAGCTGCTCGTACAGGCGCTTGCGTTCGGCAACGACCGCCGCAACCGAGGTAGTCGTCACGGCGATGACGCTGCAGAACATCTGGACGAGAAGCAGCGCTTGATTCGGCGGCCATCGCGCGTACGGACCGTACCCGCGAACCGTCCCGGCAACCGCGACGATCGAAAGTAGGGCGATAGACGCCGCAGTTTCCCGGGGCCCGAGCCGGAACGCAGGCCAGAGCACGATGGGGATGATGAAGAACTCAATCGGATAGTTGCCGACGCTCAACGGGTCCCAGCCGCCGAACACGAGCAGGGAGACCATCCCCAGGACCGCGAACAGCCCAGCAGCCTCGAGCGCAATCGCGCGCGTCCACGGCCGTCGATCGATCCAGAGCAGCATCAACGCCGGTGCGAAGACCATGACGCCAGCCGCATCGCCGATCCACCAGGTCAACCACAGCGCGCGATACTCGGGCAGGTTCGTCAACCCGACGAGGAGTAGGCCGTTCACGCCGACCGTTGCGCTCACCAGCGAGGCAACGAGACCCGCGAGCACCGCAAACCGGAAGACGTCAGTCGATCGTTCGAGGGCGTGAATGCCGCGCGCGAATCGCGTGACGAGCCACGCGGCGCACAGACCCTGGAGCGTATTGCCCGCCGCGATCGTGACGGAAGCCGGCCACGATCCCGAGGTCGTGAGATTCACCAGAAATGCGCCGACGGCAACGCCCGGCCACACGTCGCGGCCGAGCAGCAACAGCGCGGCGACCGAGATCCCGGCAGGCGGCCAGAAAGGCGAGGTGCTCGCGTTGAGGACGGCGAGACTCAGTCCGATCTTGCCGGCAAGAAAGTAAAGAAGCGCAACTCCGGCACTGCGGGTCAGCCCGGCGAAGGACGTTCGCGCCATCGAAGCAAACTGCTGGGAGGTCATGGGGGCCGGGTCGCGGGTCACAAGCAGTATATTCGTGCCGTCCCTACATCGTCAGCTCCTCTAACACGCGGCTCAATACTGTGACCAGCAGCTTCGCGTCGTCGAAATCGAACGGCATTGGCGGCCGAATCTTCAGAACGTTGTGATCCGGGCCTTCGGTGCCGATCAGAATGCTCTCTTCGCGCAGCCGATTGACGACGTAGTCCGCTTCCTCGCGGGCCGGCTCCAGCGACTCGCGATCCCTGACCAGCTCGACGCCCAGGAACAAGCCCGACCCACGCACGTCGCCGACGATCGGGAATCGATTGCCAAGCTCTCGCAGCAACGACAGCAGATGATCCCCGACGCGCCGGGCATGCGATTGTCGATCCTCCTCCTGCATGACGTCGAGCATCGCGAGACCGACCGCACAGGAGACCGTGCTGCCGCCAAACGTGCTGAAGAACTCCATCCCGTTGTCGAACGAGCCCGCAATCTGTTCGGTCGTCACGACGGCACCGATTGGATAGCCGTTGCCAATCGGCTTGCCGAGCACGACGATGTCGGGGACAACGTGCTGGTCTTCGAATGCGTAGAAGCTCGTGCCCATTCGTCCGTAGGCCGTTTGCACTTCGTCCGCAATGCAGACTCCTCCCGCGTTACGCACGGATGTGTACACAGCGGAGAGATAGCCGGGCGGAAATACGATCTGTCCACCCACGCTTGGACATGTTTCCGCGATGAAGGCCGCGGGCGGCGAGCCGTTCTTCACCAGATGATCGGCAAGGTCGCTGACCTCCTGCGAGTAAGCGCGTCCGGTGCGAGCATCCGTTCCGCGGTGCCTCCCACGAAAAAGATCGGGCAAGGGCGCAACGTGCACCCACGGACGTCGACCTCCTCCCGCTGGGCCGTAAAACTTGTACGGACTGATGTCGATGAGCGTCGTCGTGTTCCCGTGATACGCCGAATCCAGCACGATGATGTCCTGCCGGCGGGTGTGCGTTCGGGCGAGACGGAGGGCGAGCTCGTTCGCTTCGCTTCCCGAGTTGACGAAGAAACAGACACGCAGGGGATCAGGCAGGGTCGCGGTTATCCCCGCGGCATACTGGACGAGAAGGTCGTGGAGATAACGCGTGTTCGTGTTGAGCACGCGTAACTGATCGACCGCCGCCTGCACGATGCGTGGATGACAATGACCGGCGTGCGGAACATTGTTGTAGGCATCCAGAAAGCGACGGCCGTTCTCGTCGAACAGGTACTGCATCCAGCCGCGAACAAGGGGCAGCGGCTCGCGATAACCGAGGCTCAGATTTCGGCCTACTCGACGCCGGCGCTCCGCGACACGTGACGTGCGCGACCGTTTCTGTTCGCTGCTGACCGCCAATGGCAGACCGACGAGTACGCCGGGGTCCGGCGACAGCGCCGACCACGCCTCCCACTCCGAGGCCCGACACACGCCAGGATAGTCGCAATCGAGCTCCAGGAGATCGACGATGAGCTGAACGTGCAGATGCGGCGTCCAGCCGCCGTTCACGTCTGCGGATCCGATTGCGGCAAACGGCTTGCCCGCTTCGATTCGCTGACCGACACCGAGCGTTGCGAGCGACTCGCGCGTGAGGTGCCCGTACAGCGTGTAGAACCGTTCTCCGTCAATCGTCTCGTGACCAAGGATCACGACAGGTCCGTAGTCGAGCGGTGCGGCGTTGTCGGCAAGGGCGTGGACGACTCCGTCGAGAGGCGCATGTACCGGCGTGCCGACAGGAGCGAAGACATCCACTCCCAGGTGCACCGTTCGATCTTCCGAGGCGTCGGTTGCGAACGCCGGCGAGGTATAGAGCAGCCTCGCCTCGCCGTACCGCCCTATGCCAATCGTGGCGCCTTCGTTGCGAAGGTGCTCCCGAATCGGCCGGGTGATCTGTGATTCAGTGTTCTGCAGGGGATCGCCCGAGACGAGAGGACTCGAAACACTAAGATCGATGATCGCGGGCCGCTCGGTGATGGAAGCAACCGCGGGGGGCAATGTCGACGTTCGGAGCCACGAGACGATGCGGCCGGCGCGCGGCACAGGCTCGAGGCTGCAGGCGTTTCTGAATGCGGCTTCCGCGAACCCGGAAGGTGTCGCGACCAATTTTGGCAGCGTTGCGCGGATGCCACTCTGACTGATTGCCAGATACCCATCGTCAGGCCGCTCGGTGTAGTGACGTGCTGCGATGGCCGCGCTCATGCACAGACGAAGCTTGATGAGCGCGAACAACACCGCTATGTCGTCATCGGTCAACGCGTGAACGGCGTGATAGCCGCGAACAATCCGCGCCGCGACCCTCAATGGATCCGATTTGTCGAGCACCGCGTACGCGACGGCCACGGCGAGATCAGCGACCGTGTAGCTGTGGACGATATCGCCGAAGTCGATGAGGCCCACGACGTGCTGGCTGCGATCGAACGGTCCGTCACCGCCGCCGACGAGCACGTTGTAATCGTTTGAGTCGTTGTGGATGGCCGAGCGGCGAAGGCGATGGAATCGCGGCAGGTCGTCTCGATCAATCCGCGTGACCTGGTCCTCGATCAGGCCGCGGAACTCCGGGTCGAGAATGAACCGCGCGTATTCACGAACCGTCCGGACGCCCACCGCCAGATCCCAATGGAAGTCGCGATGAATCGCAGGATGATCGAATGAGGTCAGCTCGCGATCCACCCGCGCGAGGCAGCGGCCCACGCGCTCGAAGAGCTCGAGCGTGTGACGCCGAATGCTGCCGAAGGGCACGCCGTCGACCCAGGTGAGCAGCCTGACCCAGTACCCGTTCGATGTTTGCCCAATGCGCCGACCGTCCGCCGTCGGAATCACACCAGGGCAAAGCGCGAGGGCCGCGAGATGGGCCATCGCGGCGTTCTGCGCCTCGAGCAGATCGACCGATTCAGCAGCGTTCGCGATCTTGAGCGTGAAGCGACGTCCCTCGCACTCGATCGCGAAATTCTGATCGCGCTCGCCTGGAAGGAGCTCGGCCCGTCCTTGGAGGCCGTACAGCTCCAACGCCAGCGATTCGGCGTCCGCCGGCTCGAACCGCGGGGCGTGCTGGAGAAGCGACATGGAAACGGTTTTCCGCGCCCGCTACGACCGGCCAGTACTCTGAAACAGGAGGATGGTGAGGCCTGCGGTCACGCCGGCAATTGCGCCTTGCAACAGCGCGACGGGCAGGGTGCGGCCGCCCGGATGCTGGCTCGCCGTGATGCGTCCTGCCGTGACGCCGAAAGCGACGCCTATCGCGCCTCCGGCGAGCGGGGAAACGGTTCCAGCCGTCAGTCGTGAAATCACCAACGCGACGAGCGCCCCGACGATCCCGGCAATCGCCGAGCCGATGCTAAGGATCATCAACCGCTTCACAACCGTCGAAAGATATCATGACAGGCGATGCCGGAACTTCCCGATATCACTGTGTACCTGGACGCACTCGCGCCGCGCGTGCTCGGGCACCCGCTCGAGCGTCTGCGCATCGGCAACCCGTTCATCATTCGAACGATTGAGCCAACGGTCGCCGACATCGAAGGCCTTCGCGTCACGGACCTCCGCCGCGTGGGCAAGCGGATTGTGTTCGTGCTCGAGCGTGACCTCTTCATCGTCCTGCACCTCATGATCGCCGGCCGGCTCCGATGGCGCAATCGAGGCGCGGCAATTCCCGGAAAAGTCGGCCTCGCGGCCTTTGACTTTCCCACGGGGACGGCCCTCCTTACGGAAGCAGGGTCGAAGCGCCAGGCCTCGATTCATGTCATGAACGGTGCGGAGGCCGTTGCCGCGATGGATCCCGGCGGGCTCGAAGTCATGGAGGCGGATCGCGGTGCGTTCGCGGCGCGCCTCACGCGGACCAATCACACGCTCAAGCGCGCCCTCACCGACCCGCACATCTTCAGCGGGATTGGAAACGCTTATTCGGACGAAATCCTTCACGCCGCCCGGCTCTCGCCGATGAAGCTCACGAACGCGTTGAACGAGGACGAGATCGAACGGCTGTTTCATGCGACCCGAGAGACGCTGGAGGTCTGGATCGAACGTCTGCGCGCAGAGACGCGCGATGACTTTCCCGAAAAGGTCACGGCGTTTCGCAAAGGCATGTCTGTGCACGGACGCTACGGTCAGCCCTGTCCTGTCTGCGGCTCACCAGTACAGCGCATCGTCTACGCGACGAACGAAGCCAATTACTGCCCGACGTGCCAGACCGGAGGGCGACTGCTCTCGGACCGATCGCTTTCACGCCTTCTTCGCGAGGACTGGCCGAAGACGCTCGACGAGCTCGAAATGCGGCGAGCGCGACTCGAACGCCAGTGAGGCTTTACAGGAGACAAGGAGGTCAGGAGATACATACCCCAACAGAACTTGGAACACGAAGAGTCTTACTGTCCTTCTGATCTCCTGTTGATCTGTTGAGCTGTTTCGCCGGTTTTCCGCGCATTCACAGGTATGAAAGGCCCTCGCCGCTGGCTCACGTTCAATGCGGTGGGCGTGCTCGGCGCCATCGTGCAGGTGGCTGGCCTTGGAGTACTGGTGCGTTTCGCGCACGCGCCGTATCTGGTGGCAACGATCTTGGCGGTGGAATTGACGCTTCTCCACAACTTCGCCTGGCACGTTCACTGGACGTGGCGCGATCGGCGCGCCACGTCGCGTGAGGTGCTGCTTGCGCAGCTCGCCCGGTTCCACCTGCTCAACGGCGGCATATCGATGATCGGCAATCTCGCGGTGATGACACTGCTGACCGGCCGCCTCGGAGTGGATCCGCTGCTCGCGAACGTCGTTGCGATCCTTGCATGCTCGATCGTGAACTTCGTGGCCAGCGACGAGCTCGTTTTCTCCACTTGCGCGCAGAAGAAGCGCACCGCGGGAACGATCGTCCTTGGTAGCCTCCTGCCTATCGTGCTTGCGACATCGGGTTCGACGACCGTCGCCGCGGCGGACATGTTCGCCGAGCTCACGCCGGCAACGCTTGCCGCCTGGCAGACGTATGAACGGCGCGTCGACGAACGCCACGGACGGACATCGGCCTCAGGGACGTTCTTCGCCGAGGATCAGTTTTCGACGCCGCCGAATTGGCGCCAGATCGCCGTGAGCGGCGGCGTCGCCATGACCCACCTCGAATCGGCCGCGCCGGGCGCGAGCGATATTCCTGTCCCTGACGGCCGGATTCATCATTGGGTGGGTGCCGTCTTCGTGCGCGGCGCAACGGTCGACGGCGTGCTCCGTTACCTGCTTGCTCACGCTGGTCGCGAGTCGGAGTCTTACGAGGACGTGCTTGCATCGAAGCTGCTCTATCGCGACGGCGATCACGTCCGTGTGTTCCTCAAGTTGCGTCGCACGAGCGTCATCACGGTGACATACAACACCGAGCACTCCGTCGATTACCGTCGGTTGTCGCCGGCGCGCGCGACGAGCCGCAGCGTCGCCACGAAGGTTGCAGAGTTGAGCGAGGCCGGCACGCCACGCGAGCACGAGCGGGCACCAGGATCGGATCGCGGATTCCTGTGGCGACTCAACGCATACTGGCGGTACGAGGAGGCCGATGGCGGCGTGCTGATCGAATGCGAGTCCGTCAGCCTGAGTCGAAGCGTGCCGACACTGCTTCGACCGTTCGTCACCGGCACCGTCGAGCGCATCGCGCGCGAGTCGCTCGAAAAGACACTCGTGAGCCTGCGCTCCGTCTTGATCAAGGCCGGAAGCCGAAGTGGCCTGGATGGGTCAAATCGTCTCTAGGCTCAGGACTCTGGGCGCTAGGCGTGTCCTGCAGCAAGTGGCCTTGGTTAGTGAGTTACTTCGTTCACTGCGTGTTGGATTCTTGCTGGTGCACTTGCGCCAGGATTTTTCGACAGGCCCAAAGCCCGAAGCCATGAGCGCCCAAAGCCGGATGCCGCATCGGAATCAGCTGCGCGTCACAACCTCGAGCGGCGGATCTCGGCTGGTTCGACGATCCGCACTGATCCAGGTGGGTTTTCGACGGCCCGAACGAGCGCAGCGAGCATCGCCTCATAGGTCACCAGCGCGAGACGCTCGGCGCCTGCTCTCGTCGACGGGAGCAGTCGTGCGATCGCGTAGAACGGCACGAGCGCATACGCCCACCAGTGACCCGGACCCAGCACGTACCACGGACGGAGCACCGTCGCCGGAATGCCAGTCGCGCGGATCATCCCCTCCCCTTCCTGCCTGACCCCGATGTACGCCTGCATGATCGGCGCGGGATGCGCCACGCTCACGTAGACGAAGTGCCGCACACCGGCGGTCGATGCCGCGTCGACGGAGGCACGGATCGACGGCAAATCAACCGAGCGGAACTCGGCCGCCTTCGCCGGACTCGGATGCGGCGTGCCGACGAGGTGAACGAACGTATCCGCGGGAGCGACACGCGATCGCCAGTCCGCCGAGTCGAGCGCGTTGCCGACGATGGCTTCGGCACCCGCGGGCAGCCGGCTCACAGACTGCGCGCGCACGAGTGCACGGACGGTGTGACCTCGCCGGACAAGCAGATCGATCAGCGGGCGGCCCAGGTACCCGGTGCCGCCGGTCACGAAAACGTGGTGACGACCCATCCGCCGGGAGGCTACTTGAACAGATCGTCGAACGCTTTGCGCGCGCTCGGCGGCGCCGACGACGACTTCGTCTCGCGCTCGATCGTGGTGCGCGGCTCATACAACGTGCACGTGTTGCGCGTGTCCTTCGGAGAGATCCTGGCAGGAATCGGCTGCTGGCACTCGAACGCCGCGCTGGTGTCGAAGTGCACGCACTGCGCGCACGTGTGGAGGTCGGCGCCGCAGCGGCTGCACGTGGCGTCCGGGCTCCACGCAGAAGCAACCATCAGCTCGTTGCCGCACCGTGCGCACCGGAGCACTTCGCGAAAGCCCGGCATATTGAACGTCTTCGGCGCAACGGGCGGCTGCCCGCGCGGAGCGTACTCCTTCTTCTCAGCCGGCCGGTGGTCACGCCGCGGCTCGCGCGGGTCGTCCTGATACCCGCGCTGACGGTATTTGCGTTCGGACATACACAATCCAGGAGGGAGTTACGGGAGCGCTGACTGATTATAGTCCGGGACCGGAGCGGCTGACAGGTGAACGGGAGAAGATCACCAACAGGACGGAACGCAAAATGCTCGCGTCCCGTATAAACTGACCAGCAAAGAGGTCGCCTATGCACAAGCGTCTCCTCCCCGTGGCCGTCGTGGTGCCGCTCGCACTGGTTGCAACGGCCGGTTGCGACATCGTCACGGCCGACTTGAAGCACTCGGCCAAAGCCGAGTGGCGGAAGTCCTACGAGCTCGAGCCTGGCGGGCGCGTGGAGATCGCAAACGTCAACGGCCGAATCAAGGTCGAGCCCTCCGACAGTCGGACGCTCGAAATCGTCGCGGAGAAGAGCGCGCGCGGGATGACCGAGGACGCAGCCAGGCAGGCACTCGACCGGATCGAGATCAAAGAGGAGGCCTCGTCGTCTTCGGTGCGTGTCGAGACGAAGCTTCAGCGGGGCGGCGGGTTGTTCGACGGCGGCTCGGGACAGGTCACCTACTCGGTGCGTGTGCCGTCGGGGGCGGATGCGAAGTTCTCGACCGTCAACGGCGGCGTGGAGCTGCACGGGGTCAAGGGTCGACGCCTGGACCTCGAGACGACGAACGGCGGGATCGTAGCGCGGGATGTCTCTGGCAACGTCGAGGCGAGCACGACGAACGGCGGCGTCGACGTCGAATTCGCGCAGATCGGCGACCGCGGCGCGAAGCTCGAATGCACGAACGGCGGGATCAAGCTGCGTTTGCCGAACGACGCCAAGGCCACGATCTCGGCAAGCATCACGAACGGCGGCATCGATACGAGCGGACTGCAGCTCGAAACGGTCGAGTCGACGCGGCGCCGGCTCGAGGCACGCCTCAACGGCGGCGGACCGCCGATCCGGATCGAAGGCACGAACGGCGGTATTAGAATCGGCGCCCGATGACTCGCTCGAGACCTGTAGCAATCTCGAATAGGAACACTCCATCGTGATCATGCGGCAGCACGCAGCGTGCGTTGCGAGCGCTGCAGCAATCGCAGCACGAGTTTCTCCCAGGGCGACAGGCCGTATGCCCTTCCGCCGTTGGTGCATCGACGACGGCCGGTGCTCGTCTCCATCCATCCGTTCGTGTAACCATCGAGAACCACCGGATGGATGTAGCACTTGCGGCACACCGCCTTGGTATTGCCCAACCGCTTCGCGACGTCCTCGACCGCACGGACGACATCCCGTTTGGCTTGGGATGACGACGTACGCGGACCGAGCTCGCACAGGAACTGCGCCGCGAGCACCGTCCCGGACCATGTGCGGAAATCCTTCGACGTGAACTCGCACCCGCCGATCTGGCGCAGGTAGTCGTTCACATCCGCCGATCCAATCGTCTGACGCTCGTTGTCGTCGTCCAGGTACTGAAAGAGCTCGTAGCCCGGAAGATCGCGGCACGCCTTGACGACGCGAGCAAGGCGCGGATCGTCGAGCGCGACCTCGTGCTCGATTCCGCTCTTCCCGCGGAACGAAAACCGCAGCCTCTTGCCTCTGACCTCGACGTGGCCGTCGCGCAGCGTCGTCAGGCCGAACGAGTGGTTGTGTTTAGCGTACTCGTCGTTGCCGACCCGAATCAGCGTTTTCTCGAGCAGCTGCACGACCGTCGCGAGCACCTTTTCTCGCGGCAGGCCGGGTTTTCGAAGATCGGAGGTCGTGCGACGACGAATCTCCGGCAGCGCGCGGGCGAGATCGATCAGGTGGTGATACTTGGTCCCGTCGCGGATCGCCCGCCATCGCGGGTGATAGCGATACTGCTTACGACCGCGAGCGTCGCGGCCCGTGGCCTGCAGATGTCCGCGAGGATCGGGACAGATCCAGACGCTCGTCCACGCCGGAGGAATCACGAGCGAGCGTATCCGCGTGATTTCCTTCCCGTCGTAGAGTCGCCGTCCGTCCGGCGTGATGTATGTAAATCCGGATCCATGCCGTACGCGGCGAATACCTGGCCTCGCGTCGCTCGTATAGTGCAGTCCCGCAGCCTTTGCCGAATCGATGGGGTCTGCGACCCGGACGACCTGAGCCGTGCGCGCCATAGACTCGAGTCATTCTTGCAAGGACCAAGCCGAGCGCGGTTTCCTCAGCGTCCGGCGCCGGAGTCGCTGCCCTGAGGGTCCTGAGCGGCCCGTTGAAGGCGCGGCGTCCACTGATCGCCGAACGACGTGCCGACTGCGAGCCGCACGACGGCGTCGTAGCTCGCGATGCCTTCTGCGACGCGGTTCGCCTTCAAGTAGGAGTCGTACACTTCACGTGCCGCATGACGCACGATTGGAGCGGATCGCTCGTAGCGTCGAGCCATCGCGGCGAGATCGGCACGCGGCCCGGGATCCAGAGACGCGAAAAGAGCTCGCCGATCCTCGCGCGGGAGCGCGCCCGATAAATGTTCGTAGAGCGACAGCCAGCCGCTGTACCGGGCCAGCGAGTCTCCGCGGATGCAGGCGAGCCACGCCACGAAGTTTGCCTCCGACTCGTCGGCGTAACCGGCCAGGTGTGACCATTCGTGCGCAACCACGAATGGCCGCTCGAACGCCAGAACGTCGGGATTCACGATGATCTCGAGGAAGAACGGGTCTGTCATGCCGTCGATTGCCGCCCATCGGAAGTAGAACGCAAGCAGCGAAACCTTCGGACGTCCAATCGCAGCGGGACGCCGAACGCCCAGCGCCCGCTCGGCTGCTGCAAACGCCGCCTCGAGCGATGGTCCATCATCGCCGCCCCCATTCACACGCACGTGCATTTCGTTCACGCGAGCGACCGCCTCCCTGCCAAGCGCGAAGACCGCGTCACTGTTGACGCGAGCGCGATCGAAATCGAGCTTGTGCTCGAGCGGGACGCGCCGATAGTTCAGGCCCCAGAGGCAGAGGAACGCGAGGTAACCGCCGGCAACGAAGACGACCGCCGCCGCCGCGCCGCGTCGCAGCGCGATCGCACGGCGGCCTGGGCGCGGGCCACGAACGACGCGCGCGGTCGTACGCACGACCAGGGCGGCGGCCGCCAGGTCGAGGAGAGCGATCGGCACGGCGTTCGTAAGCGGTGTGATCGCGCGTTGGATCGATGGGTAGATGCCGTCCGAGTACCATCGCTCGACCACCGTCGGAGGGATCGGGACGAGTGCTCCCGCGAGGGCGGCCGCGACGAGCGCTACACGAAAGCGGATGCGGTCAGGATCTCGTTGCGGCATCCGTCTCGGGTGCGTCGCCGGTGATCAGGCGAATCGCGCGCTGATAGCTGAAGTACGACCATGCCCACTGCACGAGGACGACGAGACGGTTGCGGAAGCCAATCAGGTTCAGAATGTGCACGAACACCCAGATCACCCAGGCAATCCAGCCCTTGAGACGCAACCATCCGAAGTCGGCGACAGCGGACGCACGCCCAATCGTCGCCAAGTTCCCGAGATTGCGATACACGAACGACCGGTAGGGCTGGTGCTCGATCGCGCGCTCGATATTCGCAGCGGCGTGCTTTCCCATCTGAATCGCGACCTGAGCCACGCCGGGCAGCGGTTTGCCGTCCGCTCCTTTGAGCGTCGCAAGATCGCCGATGACGAACACCTCCGGGTGACCGGGAATGGTCAGATCGGGTTCGACGAGCACACGACCGGCACGGTCGAGGGGAACGCCGAGCGTCATCGCCAGCGGACTCGCAGCGACGCCGGCCGCCCACAGCACCGTCTGAGCATCGAGGACCTCCGCTCCGACGTACACTTCGCCGGGCAGGACGTTCGTGACGGGAACGCCGGTTCGGACCTCGACGCCGAGGCGCTCCAAGTCCGCGCGCGCGGCGTCGCGCAGCGGCTCGGGAAATGTGCTCAGGACCGTCGGCCCCGCCTCGATCAGCACGATGCGCGACGAGCTCGGATCGAAATGCCTGAAGTCACGGGCGAGCGACTGCCGCGCGATTTCCGCAAGCGCGCCGGCGAGCTCGACGCCGGTGGGTCCGCCACCAACGACAACGAACGTGAGCAGCGCCTGGCGACGATTCGGATCGCTCTCGCGTTCGGCTCGCTCGAAGGCCAGCAGCACGCGTCGCCGAATCTCGAGCGCGTCCTCGAGGGTCTTCAAACCGGGGGCGAGGCGGCGCCACTCGTCGTGTCCAAAATACGCGTGAGTCGCGCCGGCCGCCACGATCAAGTAGTCGTACTCGAGCGTCCCGTCGGCCAGAATCAGTCGCTGGTTCGGCGCATCGATCGCCTTCACGTCCGCGAGCAGCACTTCGATGTTCGTCTGCCGTCGCAGTATCCAGCGGATGGGCGATGCGATGTCGCCGGGCGACAGCGCGGCGCTCGCGACCTGATACAGGAGCGGCTGAAAGACGTGATGGTTTCGACGGTCGACGAGCGTGACGCGCGCCGGCGTGTGTTTCAACCGCTGCGCCGCATTCAATCCGCCGAATCCGCCACCAATGATGACAACGTGCGGGTCGGCCACACCTTCCAGTGTAGCTTGCCGCGGTTCGTGGTTCGCGTACTGGCTTGTCGTGGCTCACTGCTGCTTACACGAGCTGTCCGGTGGCTCGGTAGCTCGTAAGGCCGGTAGCTCGTTGGTGGCGTCGAGTTCGCTGAGTACGTGGTTAATAGCGGTCCGGGAAGAAATCGCGGCCGCGCAGAACCTCGACGGCGTTTTTCGCTGCACCGATGAACGGGATCGCATTCAGGCCGGTATCGAATGCTCCGCTGATTACGCCTTTACGCCGCATCGTCGACCCAATCGTGATGAGTCCGATTACGGCGCCGATCCACGGCGTCGATCGTCCGAGCCGCCGCGCGAGTCGTGCTCCACCCCATCGGGCGATGTGGCTGGTCGTACTCATACCGAGAAGCGAAGCAATATGTATTCCGAATCCGAAACGCAGGCGACCGAGCTAGCGCGCTGGCCGCTCTTCAAGCGGCGCCGAGCCACAACTCAGCCGGAAGCGAATCCTAAGCTCGAAGCCCAGACCCTCGAGCCAAGCGTCAACGCCCCGTGATGAACCAGCCCGCCCAATAGATAGGCGCAGCCCAACGCTCGGTGCGGCGAACCGAGCGTCGTGCGGCCGCAAGCGCTTCATCAGGCGCCTGTCCTTCGCGCAACCGTTGATGGAGATCCTTTACGAACGCATCAACGGCATCGTCAGTCGTGTTCCACCGCGACAGCACGAGCGAGGGAACGCCTGCCGCGCGCCACGCCCACTGGACGATCCCCACGTCGTCGGCCGCATCGCGCATCGACAGCGCGGATCCGTCGGACAGAATCGCGACGCGCGCATGGAGATCGAGATTGATGATTTCCGACGGATCGAGCATGCCGTCGTCGGATCGCGTGGGCGGCGTCGGGGCAGACCGATCGTCGGCAAGCATGATTGCGGAGAAGAGGGGGCTCGCGCCGTTGACACGGAACGGGGCGGCCACGTGCACCACGCCTGCCTGCGGCAACAGGTTGCGCGCGGCTGCCTCCGTGGCAGCCTTACCGAGAAGGAGATTGACAGGCGCGGTGGGGTGGTCATCGTCGCCGGCGGCCAGGCGTGCCTCGCGCTCGGCGCTCTCCGAGGAGCGCATCGTCCATCCTGGCGCCGTCTGTTTCACACGCGCTTCGGTGGAGGACGCAATCGCTGGTGACCCGATCGCCAACACTGACTGATCAGGCGCCGTCGCCATCGACGGCGACTGCAAGAGCGTCGAGATTGATGGCGCAAATACCACCGACGCCAGATCGCCGAGGTAACGGTCACCGATCGGCAACGCTTCGAACGGCACCCGCCAGAGGATCTCGTGCGGAAGAATCAGGACGCGAGCGGCCTTCGTTATGCGGTCGAGAATCGCCGCAGGGATCCACTCGACAAGGTCGGCGGACACGCGCTGCCACTCTACGGAATTCTCGAGCACCGTCGGCTGAATCATCTTTCCGACGCGATCCGCCAGCTTGCGTCTCGTGACCGACGCCCGCCCGAGGGCGAACTCGGGACGGTCTGCGCCAGACCATGCCGCAAGGACAACGAGGTCGTCGTCGTCGACGATGAAGTCGATCAGGACGGTTCCGTCGCCGAGAACAGACGCAAGATCGGCAGCGGTGACTGGTGAAATCAACCCTCGCCAGGTCTTCAGATCGGCAAGCCGGGTAAACAGCCGGTGCTGTTGCGCGGCCCGTTTCTCTGCCGCCGCTGCGATGTTCTGCTCCATCGTCGCCATTCGCGCCACGTCTGGACGCGGCAGGCCCTTCTCGCGGCTGAGTTGCGCGTGGAGCGACACGAGCTCCACGAAGGCGGCGCGCTCCTCCTCGCGTTCCTCCGGTGTCATTCCGCGGGAGATCTCCCGCTCGTTCGTCGCGAGCACGGAACGCAGGGCGTGGACTCGGAGTCGCTCCGAGGTGTCGAACGCGGCACTCGCTTCTCCCTTGTCAGCCTGTATGACGGCGAGGAGCGCGAACGCCACGGACGTGTCGCGCGGAAGCGGGCTGCCGGGTACTAATTGAGCGGCGTCGGTCAGGCTCTGGACGACGTCGATCGCCGCTTGTGCTGCCCCTTGCGCCTTGTCGTGCTCACCCATTCGCCTGAGCGCGCGCGCCTCGGCCACGAGCGCGCGCCACAACACATCATCGTTGCCGAGCGCCACCGCGGCTGTGCGGGCCCGGCCGGCCGCTGCCAGCGCCTCTTGGTGCTGGCCGTTGCCGCCGAGCGCCTGCGACAGCCCGACTTCTGCACGCGCCACCTGCTCGCGACGATTCAGGGCGGCGAATCGGTCGATCGCCTTCTTGTAAGTGGCAACCGCGTCGGTGAACTTGTCCTGCGCCGCCTGTGCGAATCCGAGTCCGACAACGGCCACCGCAATGCACTCGCGATCCTGGGCAGTGTTGCAGCTCGCGATGCTGTTCTCGTAACCCTGCTCCGCGATCTGAAAACGCCCGGCCACGAGATCGGTGAGTGCGATCGACTGCCAGGCGCGCCCGACGTTTGCCGCATCGCTGGTTGCATCGAAGTGGCCTCGTGCTTCGTCGAACCGTGCGCGCGCGAAATCGAGGTTCCCGAGACGGAGGTGCACTTCGCCGACATTCATCAACGCCGTGCCTTGCCCGTTCCGGTCGGCGCGCGCAACCCTTTCGGCAAGCACTCCCGTGAACGCGTCGAGCGCGCTCGCGAGATCGCCCTGCGCCATGTACACGCGACCAAGCCCCTCGAGCGCAACCGCTTCCCCCGCCGTATTGGCGACGTGCCTGTTCAGGTCACGGCTGCGACGGTAATCTGCGAGTGCCGCGTCGAAATCTCCCTGCAGGTAGAGGACATTCCCCGCGCTGATGAGCGTCGTCCCCAGCCCGGCGTCGTCGTCCAGGACCTCCTGGATCGCGAGTGCAGAGCGAAACGCGGTCAACGCCTCGCCGTATTCCGCGACTGCGTACCGAACGCTGCCGATGCCGCCGAACGCCGCCGCCATCCCGGCGTCGTTTCCACGTTCGCGCTCGATCGCAAGCCGCGCCGAGTACGTGTCGAGCGCGCGCTGATACTCGCGTTGAAAGTACAGCGTGTTGGCGAGGTTCTGCAGCGCGTCCCCCTCGGCCGCTCGACTCCCAATCCGGCGAGCGATCTCGAGCGCGCGCTCGTATCCGTTCTGCGCCTCGCGGTAGTTCATCTTCTGAGCGGCCACGCTGGCCAGACGCGTCAGCGCCATGGGCAGCGCTTCGTTCACCAGGTCGGGATCGGCGGCGATAAGGACTTCCCGCTCGTCGGGTGTTTTCGCTGCGAGCAGATCGACCGCGAGATCGTCAACCGCGGGCCCCTCGCGCACCAACTTCCAGTCGCCTGCCTCGCGAACGTACGTGAGGCTGACCAGCATCTTCCAGTGTCTACTGAGCGGAGGGGCGCCGGGTCGAGGATTGTGCTCGGTTCGATCGCGCACGACGGACACACGAACGCGGACCTGAGCGCCGATCGCTTGAACGCGAAGGATTGTGATTTCCGAGAACTTGTCGTCGCCGCTATCGAAGATGTATTTGAGCTGAAGGCGTTGTGGGCGCTGGGCGGTCGCACTCCACAGTGCGAGATACCCGTCGATGTCCTCGGCCTCCTGCGTCGCGTAGAAGCGCTCGACGGCGCTCTCTAGTGCGGGGTCCCCGGCGCGCGTGGTTTGCGCGGTG
>Ga0114129_10005267_pt1 | contig 18239 bp, 16 predicted proteins | sample RhiMetdeltSRZDD1_FD_80071 | JGI IMG/M metagenome (GOLD analysis project Ga0114129, IMG submission 80071) | Populus rhizosphere microbial communities from Tennessee, USA - Rhizosphere MetaG P. deltoides SRZDD1 (version 2) (version 2) | ecosystem: Host-associated > Plants > Roots > Rhizosphere >...
CCCGCTGATGATCAGCGGGGTCCGGGCCTCGTCGATCAGGATCGAGTCGACCTCGTCCACGATCGCGTAGGCGTGGCCCCGCTGCACCATGTCCTCGGGCCGCATCGCCATGTTGTCTCGCAGGTAGTCGAACCCGAACTCGTTGTTGGTGCCGTATGTGATGTCGGCGGCATACGCCGGGCGCCGTTCGGTCGGCGTCATCTGGGACTGGATCAGCCCGACCGATACGTCCAGGGCCCGGTAGATCGGGCCCATCCACTCAGAGTCGCGCTTGGCCAGGTAGTCGTTGACGGTGACGACGTGGACACCGTCGGCCAACGAGTTCAGGTAAGCGGCCATCGTCGAGGTCAGGGTCTTGCCCTCACCCGTCTTCATCTCGGCGATGTTGCCCTGGTGCAGGGCCGCCGCCCCCATGACCTGCACATCGAAGTGGCGCTGACCGATCGTCCGTCTGGCGGCTTCGCGAACGCACGCGAACGCCTCCGGCAGGAGGTCGTCCAGGGTCTCGCCGTCCTCAAGCCGACGCAGGAACTCCGCGGTCTTGCCCGCGAGCTCGGCGTCGGAGAGATCCTCGACCTCGGGTTCGAACGTATTGACCAGCTCGGCGAGGTGCCCCAGCTGCTTCTTCTTGCGGCCCTCGCCGAACTGACCGAGCTTCTCGATGACCATGCTTCGCCTCGGTTGGGGGGGTTCGGGCCTCCATGGTACCGGAGCTCCGAACGTCCCCGGCGAGCCCGGCCGGGGGCTAGTTGATCTCGATCATCTTCTCCCGCACGGCGTAGACGACCGCCTCCATGCGGGAGTGCAGGTGGAGCTTCTCCAAGATGTTGCGGATGTGGTTCTTGACGGTGTTCTCGGAGATGAACAGCTTGGCGGCGATGTCCCGGTTGTTGAGGCCCTGCGCGACCAGGCGCAGCACCTCCATCTCGCGGTCGGTCAGCCGCGGCGCCGGCATCTGGGGCTTCTCCTCGGTCGCCTTGCTCATCGCCGCGAACTCCGTCAGGAGCTTGCTCGCCATCGAGGGGCTGATGCGCGACTGCCCCGCCCACACCGAGCGGATCGCGTCGGCCACCTCCTCGATCGGGATCTCCTTCAGCAGGTAGCCGGAGGCGCCCGCCTTGATCGCCTCGTACAGGTCGGCCTCGTCGTCGCTGATCGTGAGCATGAGGATCTTGACGTGCGGCAGCGTGTCCTTGATCTCGCTCGCGGCCTCGATGCCCGACTTCAGGGGCATCCGTACGTCCATCAGGATCACGTCCGGCATCAGCTCCTGGGCCCGGACGACCACTTCCTCGCCGTCGGCTGCCTCGCCGACGAGCTCGAGATCGGGCTCCTGCTCGAGCACCATCTGCAGGCCCCGGCGGAACAGCGCGTGGTCGTCGCAGACCAGCACCCTGAGCGTCTCCGAATCCCCTTCGGGCTTGTCGCTCACTTCGCGCTCCCCGGCTCCCGGTCCTCGGCCACATCAACGGTGTCATCAGTCGCCGGCGCCTGGGCGGATTTTACGCGACCCGCACCCGCGTTCCGGCGAGCCCTGCGGCGATTGTGGTGGTCGAGGATCTGGCGCTCGAGGCGCTCGGCGACCACGTCCAGGGCCGAATCCACGTCGGTCGCGTCCGCGTGGGCCCGATAGGTCTTCCTCGGCGTCGCGGCGGCCGCCTCGACCCGATGCAAGCCACCCTGCCGGGGGTTCTTCTCGACGATCACGACCACTTCCAGGCGCGTGAGCGCCGGCTCCAGGCGCTCGATCCGCGCGAGCTTGTGCTCGGTGACCTGGCGCAGTCGCTGGGCCACCCGCTCGCCTCGGCCCTTCAGCACGAGCTCCATACGTGCCTTCGCGCCCCCGTCCGCCCGCCGACGATCGAGTGGGCCCGCGTCCGGCTGACCTGGTCTTTGGCCCCACATCCGCCTGCGGGGATGATCGCCGCCCATCGGACGGCTTCGCACCCTCTCCCGTCGAGGAGAACCCCTCCGGGGCAGGACTTACATCTAAACCGCGCCATGCTCACCGACCAAGGGTCGGCTTACGTGGGTCGCTTCGCCCGCGGCTGGCATCGACTGCCGGGGAATGGTTCCCCGGGGCAACCACAGACCCGGACGCGAGCCCGACGCCGAGTATAGGGGGGCCGGGCCGCCGGGCCGAGGACACCGCCCGGGCCGCGGTCAGCAGCCCCACGCTGGAGGCGCCGCCCGCGAGCAGGGCATCCGCGCACGCGCTCGCGGTTGCGCCGGTGGTCAGGACGTCGTCGATCAGCAGGACCCGGCCCGCGACGCCGCCCGTGGGGGCGAAGACCCCGCGCATGGCCTCCCGCCTGGCGGCGCCGCCGCGCCTGGCCTGGGGCCCCGGGTCGCCCACCCGCCGGATCAGGCTGTCGGCCGGGGCGCCGATCCGCGGCGCCACGGCGCGCGCGAGGGCCCGAGCCTGGTCGTACCCGCGCACGGCGAGGCGCTCCCTGGACAGGGGGACCCAGGCCACGACGTCGGACGGCCACCCCGCGCCCGACCAGGTGCGCACCATCGCCTCCCCGAGCGCCTCCGCCACCGCGCGCCAGCCGCCGAACTTCAGCCGGTGCACCGCGCGGCGCACCGGGCCGTCGAACGCGAAGGGCGCGCGCGCGATCGCGATAGATGAGGGCGGGCAGTCACGGCAGCGCGAGACCGGCCGCGGGGAGGGGGCGCCGCACCGCTCGCACCGCGGCTCGCCCAGGACGACGAGCTCCGCCCGACAGGCGGCACAGAAGGGCCAGGGGCCCGAGCCGCACCCGGCGCATCGTCTGGGAAACAGCGCATCGAGCAGCGGGGCCAGCACCGCCGAACGTTAGCGTCCGCCGACGACACGACGTCGGCTCGGCGCACCGCACCCGACGTCAGCCCTGCGTCAGCGGCACCTCGATCGCCTCCTCCGAGCCGCGACCGCGGCCCTTCAGCTCGATCCGCAGGACCTCGTCCGCGCGCATGAGCGGATACGCGGTCGCCCTCGCGCGTCCGCTCTCCTCGTCGAACTCGGACTCGATCACCTGGAGCCGCCGGCCGTCCGCGAACAGCTTCAGCGTCACGACTCCCGGCGGATCCACGCGCAGATTGACCCTGATCGAGTCGCCCGAGCAGTCCACCTGCTCGACGTTCACCGCCTGGTCTCCCAGGCGCACGCGCTTGCCCACCTTGAACTGTCCGCGCCGCACCGTCGCGCGCGGCCACGGCACCGAGAACCGCTTGCCCCCGTCGAACGTGGCCGGCACCCCATCCACCTCGACATCGCACACGAGCGTGTACCAGCCGGGTTCGAGCTCGGCCAGCGGCAGCTCGAACGGGACGAACACGTCTCGATGCGGCACCACGTCCAGCGTCACCGGCGCGAGCGGCATCGGGCTCGAGCCGCCGGGCCCGAGCGCGGTCACGCGCGTCTCGCCGACCACGACCTGGTGCGGGTCCCGGTCCTCTCCCCGGAAGATGAAGGCGCCCTTGACCGTTGCCGGGAACCGCTCGAAACGGGCCCGCACCGAGATCGGTTCGGCCGCCGGCTCCGTCACGCGCTAGGTCCCCTGCTCCCAAGACGTCAGGTACCGGCGTTGTTCGCCGGTGAGCTCGTCGATCTCGATCCCCATCGCCTGGAGCTTCAGCCGCGCGACCTCCGCGTCGATCTCGCGCGGCACCGGGTACACGCCGGCCTCGAGCGTGCCGCGACCCTTGACCACCCATTCGACCGACAGCGCCTGGTTCGCGAAGGACATGTCCATGACCGCGGCGGGATGCCCCTCGGCGGCCGCGAGGTTCACGAGCCGGCCCTCGCCGAGCAGATGGATCCGCCGCCCGTCGGGCATCGTGTACTCGTCCACGAACCCACGGATGCGCCGCACCCGCCCGCCCGCGAGCTCGCCGAGCGCGACCTTGTCGATCTCGACGTCGAAGTGCCCGGCGTTGGCGAGCACCGCGCCGTCCTTCATGACCTCCAGGTGTTCCTTGCGGATCACGCTCGTATCCCCGGTGACGGTCACGAACACGTCGCCCACGCGCGCGGCCTCTCGGAGCGGCATCACGCGGTAGCCCTCCATCGCGGCCTCGAGCGCCGGCAGCGGGTCGACCTCGGTGACGATCACCTGCGCGCCCATCCCGCGGGCCCTGGACGCCACCCCGCGACCGCACATCCCGTAGCCGGCGACCACGAACGTGCGGCCGGCCAACAACAGGTTGGTCGAGCGCATGATCGCGTCGACCGTCGACTGCCCGGTCCCGAACCGGTTGTCGAACAGGTGCTTGGTGTTCGCGTCGTTCACCGAGACGATCGGATACCGCAGCGCGCCGTCGGCCGACATCGCCCGCAGGCGGATCACGCCCGTGGTGGTCTCCTCGGTCCCCCCGATCACCTCGCCGACCTGATCGGCGCGCTCTCGGTGCAGGAGCGACACCAGGTCGGCGCCGTCGTCCAGCGTCACCTGCGGGCGGCGGTCCAGGACGGCCTCGATGTGCCGGTAGTAGGTCTCGTTGTCCTCACCCTTGATCGCGTAGACCTCGATCTCGCTCTGCTCGCACAGCGCCGCCGCGACGTCGTCCTGGGTCGAGAGCGGGTTCGATGCGCACAGGGCGACCTCGGCGCCGCCGGCCCGAAGGGTCTCCACCAGGTTGGCCGTCTCCGTCGTCACGTGCAGGCACCCGGCGATCCGGATGCCGTCCAGCGGTCGCTCCTTCTCGAAGCGCGCCCGGATCAGCGCGAGCACGCCCATCTCGGCCGCCGCCCACTCGATCCGCTCGCGCCCCTTCCCGGCCAGGCCGAGATCCTTCACGTCGCAGTCCATGTCGCCGCCTTTCCCCGTTCGTCCGTCAGAAGCGTTCCAGAAGATCCAACACGACCCGCCCGATCCTCCCGGCCGCCGCCTTCGACGCCGTCAGGACCTCCTCGTGGGAGATCTCGACGCCCGCGGCGTTGGTCGCGAACGCGAGCCCCACGACCCGCATCCCCAGGGCCCGGGCCACGACCGCCTCGGGGACCGTCGACATCCCCACGACGCTCGCGCCGAGCCCCGCGATCATGCGCGTCTCGGCTGGCGTCTCGTACGACGGCCCGGGCAGCGCCGCGTACACCCCGTCGGTCACCGGGCGGCCGGAGCCGTCGACGTTGGCGCGCGCGGACGCGAGCGCGAGGTCTGCCAGCTCCCGGTCGTACACCTGCGAGACGTCCACGAACGCCGGCGATCCATCGGGATAGCGCCATCCGCTCAGCGGGTTCACGCCCATGAGGTTCAGGTGGTCGCGCAGGACCACCAGCGTCCCGGCCCCGATCGACGGGTCGAGCGCGCCGGTCGCCGCGGTCAGCACCATCGCGTGAGCGCCGAGCTCGGCCGAGAGGCGCGACGTGATCGAGGCCATCGCCATGCCGTGACCCTCATAGAAGTGGATCCGTCCCTGGAACACCGCGAGGGCACGTTGCCCCACGCGCCCGATCCACAGGCGGCCGACGTGGCCCACGACCGAGGGCGGCGGGAACCCGGGCAGGTCGGCGTACGAGATCTCGACCCCCTCGCCGTCCGAGGCCGAACGCACCGCCTCGACCGCGTCCGAGAGCCCCGAGCCGAGCACCACGCCCACTACGGGCTCGAGCGCCGTCCGCTCGCGGATCGCCTCGACGATCCGCTCGGGGACCCCATCTCCGGGCGAGGGCAGGGGGCGAACCGCGGTCATGTCTCTGCCAGGGCGCGCTTGAGGCTCGCGATCGCCTCGATCGGTGACGGGTCGACCCCGCGGGCCAACCCGAGGTACGTCGACACCAGGTCGCCGACCTGCACCAGGGTGAGCAGGCGGGCAAGATCCGAACGCCCGCGCGCCTCCACCTCGTGGACCTCGGCGCCCGAACGCCGGGCGATCTCCTCCGAAAGCGGGAACCGCGTCGCGACATCGCCGTGCTCGCCAGCGTGGCGGAGCGCGATCACCGCGAACTCCTCGCCACGTCCGGGCGACCAGCCCACGACCTCGTTGTGGTCCAGCTCCGGAAGGGCGGCGGCGAACGCCGGAACCTTCGCGTTCTCGTTGAACTGCGTCTTCCAGCGCGCCGCGGCGACCGAGGCGATGCCCTCGGCGCCCCACACGACCGGCACGCGCTCCCCGATCGCGAGCGCGAGCGCCTTGGCCGGGTTCGCCGGCGGCGGCTCGTCGGGTCCGGACTCGTCCATCACCTCGTCCATGAGCGTGACGGCTTCGTCCACGTCGTCGGCGTGTGGGGGCGCGATCCCCATCGCCTCGAGCGAGCCGAGCATCCCGAGCGCCATATGGCCGAACGCCGCCCGCGGCATGAAGCCCTCGGGTACGAGGACGAGGCCGACCCCCAGCTCCCTCGAACGCTCCCCAAGCGTGCCTCCCGACGTGATCGACACGATCCCGCATCCGCGAACCACGGCCTCGTCGAACAGCCCGAGGGTCTCCGACGTGTTCCCCGAATACGACGACGCGATCAGGAGGGTGTGCGGCCCGCAGAACTCGGGGAGCTCCGGCGTCCGAACCACCGCCACGGGGATCCGCAGGCGCGGCGCCGCGACGGCTGCAAACACGTCACCCGCGATGGCCGAGCTCCCCATGCCGCAGATCGCGATCGACGTGAAGCCGTCGGCCTCCGGAAGCGGATCGGCCGCGAGCCCGGTCGCGTAGCCGGCGCGACACTGCGCGGCAAGGCCCGCGACCGTCTCGAGCATCCCGCCCGGATCGGCGGCGCGAAGCGCCACCCGGTCGTCGAGGTCGGTCACCGCTTCTTCTTGGCCGAGGACTTTCGAGCGGTCGGGGGCTTCTCGGCCTCGTCGATCAGCATGACGGGGATCCCGTCGCGGACCGGATACCGGTACCCACAGGTGCGGCATTCGAGGATCTCGGGGTCCTGCTGGTAGTCGAGCTCGCCGCGGTCGTTGGGACACACGAGGATCTCGAGCAGCTCCGCGTCCAGTGTCACGTCGGTCCTCCTTCACCTCGGATCAGCTCCAAGAGCTCGGCCGTCTTCTCCCGCAGGAGCTCGTCGGTCCGGGCCTCCACGTTCAGCCGTAGCAGGGGTTCCGTGTTGCTCGGGCGCACGTTGAACCACCAGTCCTCGAACTCTACCGTCAGGCCGTCGAGCCGGTCCCGGCGCCCGGTCGCGTATGCCCGCTCGATCTCCTCGACCGTGCCCTCCTGGTCCGTGACCCGGGAGTTGATCTCGCCCGAGGCGCGGTAGCGCCGGAACGGCGCCAGCACCTGCGAGAGGGGCGCGTTCGCGCGCGAGAGCTGCTCGAGCACCATGACGGCCGCGATCAGCCCCGAGTCGGCCCGGTAGTTCTCGCGGAAGTAATAGTGGCCCGAGTGCTCGCCGCCGAAGATCGCACCGGTGTCGGCCATCACCTGCTTGATGAACGAGTGCCCGACTCGGGTGCGTACCGGCACCCCGCCGTGCTCGCGGATCACCTCGGGCACCGCCCACGAGCAGATCAGGTTGTGGACGACCTTCTCGCCCGGATGCCGGTCCAAGATCGCGGCGGCGACGAGCGCCGTGACGTCCGAACCGCTCACGCCCTCGGCGCGCTCGTCGACAAGGAACACACGATCGGCGTCCCCGTCGAACGCGAGCCCGACGTCGGCACCGCGCGCCGGCACCTCACGCTGGAGGTCACGCAGGTTCTCCGGATCGATCGGGTCGGCCGGGTGGTTGGGGAACGTGCCGTCGAGCTCCGGAAAAAGATGCACCAGCGTCATCGGCAGCCGTTCGAACACCGGCGGCACGACCAGACCGCCCATGCCGTTGGCCGTGTCGGCCACAACGGTGAGCGGCCGCATCGCCGCGACGTCGACGAAGGACAGCGCGTGCTCCACATACGCGTCGAGCAGGTCGCGCTCGGTGACCGAGCCCGTGCCGGTCGCCAGTCCGAACGACGGGTTCTCGGCCTCGTCCCGGATCTCGGCCAGGCCGGTGTCCTGTCCGACGGGGCGCGCGCCGGGCAGGCAGAACTTCAGGCCGTTGTACCGGGGCGGGTTGTGGCTCGCGGTCAGCATCACGCCCGCCACGTCCAGCGACCCGGAGGCGAAGTACAGCAGGTCGGTGGAGGCGAGCCCGAGGTCGATGACGTCGGTGCCGCGCGAGGCGATGCCCTCGCTCAGCGCGGACGCGAGCGACGGAGAGGACAGGCGGCAGTCGCGTCCCACCGCGACCGAGCCCACCCCGGACCATTCGGCAAAGGCGGCGCCGATGGCACGGGCGCGTTCCTCGTCCAGCTCGTCGGGAACGACGCCGCGAACGTCGTAGGCCTTGAAGATCGAGCCGAGATCTCGATGCGGCACGGTCACCGCATCGTACTGAACCCGGTCAGCTCCCCTGCTGCAGGACCGAACCGATGACCGAACGGAGCGGGACGTTCTCGCCGTCCCGGTACCACCACTTGGCCTCGCACATGTGGCAGGTGGTGAAGGCCAGATCGTTGCCGCCCACGTTCATCGAGATCGAGATCAGGTCGCCCTGATGGCAGACAGGGCAGGTGCCCTGGGGCTTTGCATCCATGGGTCAATCCTCGGCGGCCGAGCACCTTCCAGCACATAGCACGGAGGTCTCAGATCTGCGGGCCGGCACGGACCACGCCGCGGTCCTCCATCGGGCGAGAACGACCCGGCCGGCCGGGGGACACGCCCAGGCCGCCGGGGGACCGCCCCGTACCGGGGATCAGGCCGGGACCGCCGACACGACGCGCAGGTCTGCGATCGTCCATCCCCGGGGCGGCGAGAGCCGGGCCGCGTGGTCGGGACACAGGTCCACCAGGCCAGGGTCGGGATCGCGGACGAGGTCGACGAGGTGGACCGTGCGCGCGTCGTAGCGCAGCACGGCCGTTGCCGTCGCGAACATCGAGCACCCGATCCTCGAACACGTGCGCACGGCCAAAGCGTAGATCACAAGGATGTGATTTCAAGGAACCCTCGGCCGGGGCGTGGGCGCTAGGGCTTGATGATGACACGCGTCCCCATCGGCACTCGCCCGTACAGGTCCTCGGAATCCGAGATCAGCATCCGGATGCAGCCGTGCGACGCGTACGTGCCGATCGAGGACGAGCTGTACGTGCCGTGGATGCGGATGCCGGGGGCGTTGAGATAGAGCGCGCGGGTCCCGAGCGGGTTGCCGGGTCCGGGCGCGATCATCGGCGGAAGGTCGGCCCCCCACGTGTCGATCGCCGGGTTGTACCAGGTCGGGTTCTCTCGCTTGTCGACGATCGACCACGTCCCCACGGGCGTCTCGTACCCGGCCGCCGCGGTGGCGACTGGGTACTGCGTGACGACGTGCAGGCCGTCGTACAAGTAGAGCTCGTTCTCGGACAGGTCCACCACGATCGAGGGACCGAGCGAGGCGGTGGTGACCTTGGGGTCGAGCGTTCTGACCGGAACGGAGACCCTGGCCGCGCGGTCGGACAGCCCGCGGAGGATCCGTGCCGTCGCCGCGTGCACCGCGAGCTCCTGCCCGGTGTGCGAGCGGCTCGTGACGAGCTCGCCGTCGACCAGCGCGAACCGCGCGTCGACGGCCGGCACCGAGACCTCGTCGAACGCCTGCTGGACGAACGTCTTCACGCCGCCCCGATCCTCGTCAAACAGCAGGTCCAGCGACGCGTCCACCGGCTGGTTGCGGAGGCGGTGGTACACCCGTGAGGCGAACGACATCTGGTCGGCGAGCGCGAACGCCTTCGACACCGCGCCCTCCACGTCGGCGGTCATCCCCAGCGAGGCGGGCGTCACGGTCCAGGAGCGTCCCGCCGCACGAACGACGAGGTCGCTGTAGAGCGTCTCCTCGGCCTTCTCGCGCAGGGTTCGAATGGCCTCGTCGCGCCGCATGCCGCCCACGTCGACGCCGGCGATCGAGACGCCGGGAAGGATCCGGTCCGAGGTCGAGGAGTCGTAGCGGTAGGCCGCGAACGCGGTCCCGGCCGAAACGAGCAGCACGACACCAAGCGAGATGGCGACGATCGCCCAGCGGTGCCCCCTTCGGTGCTTCGCTCGTGCCAAGGCCGATCCTTCTCCGATCCTTCTTCGTTCCTTGCCCGCTCCTGGTCCGTTGCCCGGGGGCACATCATAGGGGCTCGCGCCCCTGTGTACAGACCCCCGAGCGCGTGAGGCGCGCCCCTACGAAGCGCCCTGAGCGATCGGGATCCCGAGCGCCACCGCGTACCCGGCGAACCCCTCGATACCGAGGGAGTACGACGCCGAGGCCGGTACAAATGTTCCCGAGGAGGCCGTCGCCAACACCCCGACCTCCGGAGCGACGTTCAGGAACCGCTCCGGGGCCGTCGCGGTGGACTGCGGAGGCACGGTCACCGTGATCTGCTGGTCCGGTCCCGGCGACAGGAACGACAGGGTGACCTCGGCCGGCTCGGTGCCGGGGTTCGCCAAGACGAGGCCGGCGTGCGAGGGCGAGCCCGCGACGGTGGGCAGCACGACCCAGGATGAGGCCGGCGTCGCGCCGGTGACCGCCGCCTGATCGGAGACGGTGCCGAACGTCCGCCGGACGGCCGCCACTTGGTCATCGGCGGCGTCGAGCCGGATCGAGGACGGGACCGACGTGGTGGCCGGGAAGGTGCGAGCCGACACGGGCGGGAGGCTCGATTCCGCCAGGCCCGCGAACGCCTGCGGCGGCTGGCCCTCCCCAAGGATGTCGCCGTTCACGGAGACGCGCTCCCCCCCTTGCGTCGGGCTCGCGTTCATCACGGGAAGCTGCGTGCTGCCCGCGTCGTCACCGCCCGGGAACGTGAGGTCCGTCGGCGGCGTGCCCAGGTACCCGAGCGCGGACCGGATGCCGCCGGAGAGGGTGACCCCGAGCGAGGCCGCAGCCACGCGGCCGACCGAGACCTCGACGATCGCCGCCACCGTCGGCTCACCGGACAGGATCTCGCCGAGCCGGAACGCGGTGCTCCTGAACGGCTTCAGGGCCACGTCGGTCGTGGAGCTGTGCTGGACGGGTTCCCGACGTCCGAGCAGGGTGACGGAGAACACCGCCTCGCGCGCGAACGGGTTCATGACGACGAGGTACGCCTCGTCGTCCTCGGTCTCGGTGACGGCGTCGGGGAGCAGCCACCGTTGTCCGGCGGCGGGGGCGCACGGCTCGGCCGCGACACCGGTCTCCTCGCCGCCGGCGTGGGCGAGCCACCCCACCGCCACCCACTGGCCGAACCACTCGACGACCGACGCGCTGCCTCGGCCATCCGCCGGCACGGGAACGCGAACGAAGGACCCCGGCTCCACCTCGAGCGTCTCGGGTTCGCCGGCCTTGTCCTGTCCGAGCGGGCGGACGCGGATCGTCGCGGTTCGGGTGCCGGGATTCGCGACCTGGAGCTGGACCTCCCAGCCCTGCGGACCGCCACCGTGCGGGCAGAACCACGCCCCGGAGCTCTCGGGTCGCTCGACCGCCTCGAACGAGCGCGGCGTGAGCTCGCGTTGGGCGTACGCCGCGCCCGCGATCAGCACGATCGGCACCAGGATCGCGACGAGTGTCTGGAGCCTCCTCACGACGACCCCGGCTTCCGCGTGATCCACAGCGCCGCGGCCCACAGCAGCGCGAGCAGCACCATCTCGACGGTGCGAACCCATTGCAGCGTGAACCGGACCGTGACCTCGCCCACCCTAACGGGCGCGGCGATCGCCCAGCCGTAGCCCTCGAAGGGCTCGAGTACCCGGCCCCCGGTGTCGACGCGCCAGCCGGCGTCGAACTGCTGGGTAACCACGGCGTGACCCGCCTCGGCGGCCGCGCCCTCGAAGCGCTGTCCCCCGCCCTCGAGCTCGATGGCCGCGACCGAGGGCGACGACTGGATCTCGGCGGGCGCGAAGCGGTCCGGCACCTGTGCGTTCGCCGAGATGAACGCCGTCGGCAGCGCCGCAGCGTTGCGGAAGATCGTGAGCCCGCCGGCCGGGACGCGGTCTAGGTCGAGCTGCTCGAGCAGCCGCTCGCGCGCGGCGCCCGGCAGGTCGCCCTCGGCGGACACGACGAACCGCACACCGTAGGTGCCGAGCAGCGCGCCGGCGTGGCGCGTGCCTCCGGCCACGAGATCGAGCACGATCTCGTGCAGGTGGTCGTAGCCGGGTCCGGATCGCGCGCGGCCGTCATCGAGCGCTGAGACGCCGTCTCGATCGGTCAGGCCGAATCGGACCGTCGCGTCGCCCGCCTCGGCGAACCCGATCGGGTCGCCGCCCGGCGCGGGGAACGGGTCGCCGTCGGGGGAGCCGAGCCACAGGATCCGGAACGGCCCGGGCGCACTCGACGCGATCACCGGCCAGGCGGGGGGGAGGCCGTCGGGGCGGACCGCCCACTCCGCGAACGTGACCTGCAACGCCTGAGCCAGCACTCCCACCGTGAGCACCACGCAAAGGATCGCGACGCCGAGCTGCCGGAACCCGAACGCCTGTCGGCCGAGCCCCCGCGCGAACGTCGACAACCCGTAGGCGATCAGGGCGCTCTCGGCGACGGCGGCGGCCGCCAGCCACGCGGGGGCGTTCGTCAACGGGGCCGGGAGGTATCCGGCGACCGACGCCCACGCGAGCACGGTCCCCGCGACCGCCACGACCAGGGCTCGCCACGCGCGTCCCCGATGCGGATCGGCGACGCCGGCGAAGCAGACGACGGCCGCGACCGGCAGGAACGCGGCCACCGTCCAGGTACCCGGGCCGTCGCCGGGCGCAAGCCGCAGCAGCGACCAGACGTCGGACGTGCCGATGCCGGACGTGAGCGCAGCGGCCGGATCGCCGGCGGCCGCCAGGACCACGGGGAACGCGAGCAGGACCGCGGCCCCGATCCCGAGCGCCACCAGCATCGACCCGCGGCCGCGGCGCCGGCCGGCAAGCAGGTTCGCGGCCACGAACGCCGCCACGGGAAGGACGATCGCCGGCGCGAACGCGACCCCGATCGCCAGCGCGACGCCGAAGCCGGCCGCGAAGCGATACGGGCGTTCGGGTGCGCGGCGCCGGAACGCGGCGTCGATCCGGTCCCACGCGAAGGGCAGGACGGCGAGGGAGACCATAAAGGAGAGCCGGCCCTCGGAGAAGGCCCACAGCATGAGCGCCGACAGGACGTAGGCGGCGGAGGCCACCACCGAGGACGCGGACGAGCCCGTCTCCCTGGCCATCGCGCGGTACATCACGACCCCGGCGACGGCCGGCATCGCGCCGAGGAAGATCTTCTGAGCCAGGGCGGTACTGCCGAAGGCGACCCACGAGCCGGCACCCATCGCCGCGAGCGCCGGACTCCCCGGCTGGACGCCGCCCAGCACCGTCGTGCGCACGCCGGATCCGAGTTCGCGGAAGAAATCGGCCAGGTGTGCCGGGAACGCGGCCAGGGCCCCGCCGGTCAACACCTCGGGCCCCACGAACGTGCGGACGGCGAGCGCGCCCAGACCGATCGCCAGGATCGAGCCGAGGAGCACCGGATGCCCCGCGGCCACGCCAGCGGCCCTGCGCGGCAGCGGGCGGTCGTCCTCCTCGAGCGCGAACTCCTCCAGCCCCTCGTCCAGGAACGCCTCGGCCTGCTCGAACCACCTCGGCAGGCGAAACGTGGAAGCCATGAAGGGACGGATCTTGCGGTCGGCGACCGATCGCACCGCCTGCGCCCGGACCCGCCGGCGGAGCGTCCCGGGCAGGTGCACGACGTTCCATCCCCAGGCCGCCAGTAGGTCGAACGCGTCCTCGAACCGCCGGGACAGCGCCAGATACACCACGCGCGCGAGCCCCACGACCGCGTACACGGGCAGAAGCCAGAGCAGGGTCAGTACCCCGTAGTCCTTCAGCATCGAGGCCAGGGCCGCCCGCTCGGCGTAGTAGCGCGTGCTCCGGTGCCGCTGGTCGGCCGGGCGTTCCCCGCGACCCGATGCGTCGCGGTGCCGGGCCGTCGCGAGGGGGGTCATCAGGACGCGGAACCCCGCCAGACGGGCACGCCAGCAGAAGTCCAGGTCGTCGTGGTGCCCCGAGAACCGCTCGTCGAACGGCCCCGTGCGCTGCCAGGCCTCGCGCGAGACCAGCATCACCGCCGAGGAGACGAACAGGACCTCCAGGACCCGGTCGTACTGCCCCTGGTCCAGCTCACCGTCCTGCAGAGGCGAGTACGGATGACCGAAACGGTCCGTGGAGCGGCCGACCTCTCGCAGGATCCGCGGGTCGTCCCAGTCGACGATCTTGGGCCCGACCACGCCCACGCGCTCGACGCCCTTGATGCCCTCGGCGCTCTCGAGCAGCCGCTCGACCGCATCGGGCGCGAGCGCGGCGTCGTCGTGCACCAATAAGAGGTAATCGGCGGCCTTGGCCGGAGCGAGCTCGGTCGCGGCGGCCAGCGCCCCCGCGAGCCCCCGGTTGTCCCCCAGCGCCGCCACTCGGCCCTCGCCGAGGGCCTGGTGCAGGAGATCGAGCGTGCCGTCGCTCGAGCCGTTGTCCACCGCCACCACCCCGATCCGGGGGTGGGTCTGCGCGGCGAGCGACTCGAGGCAGCCGCGGAGCCAGGCGGCCGCGTCGTACGTGACCAGGACGACGAGCACGCTCGGGGAGCGGACGTCGTTCGTCGTTCGAGAAGGGTCGACGGTCGTCGTGGCCATGTGGTGGGTGCCGCCCGAAGGCGGCGCGCAGCCTAGCAGGCAGGGGGTGCTCCGAACGCGGGAGGGGGGCAGCGCCCCCCTCCCGAGCTCGTGCTTCGCCCGACGCTTACCGCTTCTTCGCGGTCCGCCTCTTGGGTCTACGCGCCGCGGTCTTCTTGGCCGCGGTCTTCCTGCGCGTGGTCTTTCTGCGAGTCGCCTTCTTCGCCGCCGGCTTGCGGGCGGCGGTCTTTCTCCGTGTGGTCTTCCTCCGCGCGGGCTTGCGAGCGGCGGACTTCTTGGCCGCCGGCTTCCTCCGCGTGGTCTTCTTGCGCGTCGCCTTCTTCGCCGCGGGCTTGCGCGCGGCGGTCTTGCGTCTACGTGCCGGCTTGCGCGCGGCCGTCTTCTTCTTGGCCGCGGGCTTGCGAGCAGCCGTCTTGCGCTTCGCGGTCGATCTCTTTCTCGCGGGAGACATGGGTCACCCCCTTTCCGTCCTCGTCAGGACGCCATGCGCTTCAGGCGTCGCCGCTCTCGTTCGCTCATCCCTCCCCACACCCCGTACCGCTCATCGCGACGAAGGGCATAGTTGAGGCACTCGATGCGAACCGGGCAGTCCGCACAGATCCGCTTCGCCTCCCTCGACGAACCCCCCTTTTCGGGGAAGAACACCTCCGGATCCTGTTGCCTGCACCGTGCTCGCTCCTGCCACGGGATGTAGTGATGCATGTGGGCCCCGCCCTCTCCCCAGAATTACACGCGTGTGATTCTGAGGTATCCGTCCCCCTCTTGGCAAGAGGGAAACTCGAGTTTTGGAACTCCTCCACATGCGTCCCCCGGCAATCGAATACGTGCTCGACGCAGGGTGCAAGGGGTTCAGCGAAGTATTTCGATGGTCTATCTGATTGACTGCTTCGGTCAATCAGATAGACGGAATCGGCCGTTCGAGGAGGATTCGGCTCGCCTCGCGGCCCGGTGATCGCCGCGCGCATCGTTGGATACGTGCGTAAGACCCTTGCGCTGCAACGGTTCGTACGTGGTGCTGCGTTCCACGGGGATGCGACCGATCGAGGTGATCGCGTCGCTGATCTCCGACGCTTCCATGCGGATCCCCCATTCGGCGCCGGCCATGCGACTGATCGTTTCCTCCATCAATGTGCCGCCGAAGTCGTTCGCGCCGCCGTTCAGGATCGTCTGACATGCACGCACGCCCATCTTCACCCACGACACCTGAACGTTGTGGATAACTCCGTCGAGCATGATCCGCGCGACCGCATGCATGCGCCGATCGTCCTCGAACGAGGGTCCCGGTCGCGCCTTCCCCGCCAGATAGATGGGGGCGTTCTGGTGCACGAACGGCAGGGGCACGAACTCGGTGAATCCGCCGGTGTCGCGCTGGATGCTCGCGATGCGACGGATGTGGAAAACCCAGTGCGGAGGCGCGTCGACGTGCCCGAACATGATCGTCGACGAGCTGCGGATCCCCAGGTCGTGCGCGGTTCGAACGATCTGCTCCCACACATCGGCCGGCAGCTTGCCCTTGGTCAGTACCCAGCGCACGTCGTCGTCCAAGATCTCGGCGGCGGTGCCGGGGATCGTCCCCAGCCCGTGGCGTCGGCACTCCTGCAGGAACTCCCGGTACGAGATGCCGAGCTTGGTGGAGCCGTTCATCACCTCCATCGGGCTGAACGCGTGGATGTGGATATCCGGCGCCGCTTCCCGGACGGCATCCAGGAGGTCGAAGTAGAACGTCCCGGGCAGATCGGGGTGGATGCCGCCCTGCATGCAGACCTCGGTGCATCCCCACGCGGCCGCCTCGCGCGCGCGGTCCGCGACCTCCGACAGCGTCAGCGTGTAGGACTCGGGATCGGCCTCGCGCTGGGCGAACGCGCAGAAGCGGCACCCCACGTAACAGACGTTGGTGAAGTTGATGTTGCGGTTCACGACGTAGGTGACCGCGTCGCCGACCGCCTCTCGGCGCAGGCCGTCGGCGACGGCGCACAACGCCTCAAGCGCCGCCCCCTCGGCTCGGAACAGGGCCATCGCCTCCTGGTCCGTGATCGGGCGGTGCGCCTCGCCTTTGGACAGGGCTGAGCGGATCTGCTCCTCGAGCCGCTGGGGCGCCACCCGCTCCGAACGCCACGCCAGCGTGCGCTCGGGAAGGTCGGTCTCGCCATAGACGACGTCGGCGTCCGAACGGAGCCCGGCGCCGGGGCCCTTGGCGAACGTCAGCTCCGTCGCGCGCGGCTTCCACGAAACGTCCGGGTCCTGCCATGGGATCGGCCTGGCGACGGCCCCAGGCGCGGCCAGGCCGTCCGGGCCCATGAGCGCCTCGACCGGCGCCCGCATCTTGCCGGCCAGGAACGTCGAGGGCCGCAGGGCGAACTCTGGGTAGATCGTCAGGCGCTCGCGGAGCTCGAGCACGCGCTCGGCGGTCATGGCGGTCAGCCGCTCGATGGCCGGCCACGGTCGCTCTGGGTTCACGTGGTCGGGCGTGAGCGGCGAGACGCCGCCCCAGTCGTCGATCCCCGCGTCGAGCAGCCGCAGCTGCTGCCCGGGATCGGACAGGTTGGGCGGGGCCTGCACGTGCATCCTGGGGCCGAACACGACTCTGGCGGTCGCCACCGCGGCCAGGAACTCCTCGTCCCCGGGCTCCGGCGCGCCGTGCATAGCGGTGCCGGGCTTGGCCCGGAAGTTCTGGACGATCACCTCCTGGACGTTGCGGTACCGGCGATGGACCTCGCGGATCGCGAGCAGGGACGCCGCGCGCTCGGCAAGCGTCTCCCCGATCCCCACAAGGATCCCGGTGGTGAACGGGATCGCCAGGCGGCCGGCGTCTTCGATCGTTCGAAGGCGCACGGCAGGGACCTTGTCAGGCGAGCCGAAATGCGGGCCGCCGCGTTCGGACAGGCGGGACGACGACGTCTCGAGCATCAGTCCCATGGACGGCGCCACCTGCCGGAGGCGGGCCATCTCCTCGTAGGACATGACCCCGGGATTGAGGTGCGGGAGCAACCCAGTCTCCTCGATCACCCGGATCGCCGAGGCGCGCACGTAGTCGAGCGTCGACCCGAACCCCCGCTCCGAGAGCCAGTCGCGGGCGACCTCGTACCGCTCTTCGGGCCGGTCGCCGAGCGTGAACAGCGCCTCCTTGCACCCCATGCGCCGCCCCGCCTCGGCGACCGCCACGACCTCCTCCGGCGACAGGAACGGTCGGTTCAGCTTGGCCGGCGGCCTGGCGAACGTGCAGTAGTGGCAGTGGTCGCGGCAAAGCATCGTGAGCGGGATGAACACCTTGCGCGAGTACGTGACCGTGTTGCCGTGACCGAGCCCGCGAAGGTCCGACGCCAGCGACATGAGCCGGGCGAGGGCGGGACCACGCGCCGACAGCAGCGCCTCGACCTCGTCGACCGAAAGGGACTTGCCGGAGGTCGCCCGCGCGAGCGAGCGTGAGAGCCGGCGCTCGGGTGCTGCACGCATGGGCTGGGCGAGCGTATCACCGGCCGGTTGCAGCCCGTCGGTCCGCCGACGCAGACTGCCTCGGATGGACGCGCCCGAGACGCGGTATACCAAGAACGGCGACGTGCACGTGGCCTACCAGGTGTTCGGAGACGGCGGCCCGGACCTCGTGTTCCTCGCGGAATTCTGGAACTCGATCGAGGCGATGTGGGAGCAGCCCGACTACCGCCGTTTCCTCGAGCGCCTCGGCTCGTTCGC
>Ga0114129_10005268_pt1 | contig 18236 bp, 17 predicted proteins | sample RhiMetdeltSRZDD1_FD_80071 | JGI IMG/M metagenome (GOLD analysis project Ga0114129, IMG submission 80071) | Populus rhizosphere microbial communities from Tennessee, USA - Rhizosphere MetaG P. deltoides SRZDD1 (version 2) (version 2) | ecosystem: Host-associated > Plants > Roots > Rhizosphere >...
AGCCGGGGCTGCGCATCGGCCGCGCCGGGCGGGCCGCCGATAATGCGTGTTTGCTGTGGACGGCGCACGTGGCACTGCCGGGCTGGGCGATCAGCCTGCATCGCCGGCCCTTGGCCGTGGATGCGCTGCACCGGTGGGGCTCGGCCTGAGACTGGGACGGTTCGGACGCTGCTGCTTCTTCCGCGAGCTGGGCCGTGATCGCGGCAAATTCGTCGGTGTCCGCGTCGTCAAGCTGCCGAACGGCGTCCCGAGGTTGGGCGGCGCCGGACGGCTGGGAGGCGTCCGGGGGCCGGGCGGCCTCGCTGGGCGGTTGGGGTGCTTCCTGCGGCTGAGAGGCGCCGGCGGGCGGCTGGACGGTCTCCTGAGGCTGGGCCGTGTCGCTGGGCGGTTGGGGTGCTTCCTGCGGCTGAGAGGCGCCGGCGGGCGGCCGGACGGCCTTCTGAGGTTGGGCAGTGTCCTGAGGCCGCCGGGGGGCGTTCTGAGGCTGGGCCGTGTCGCCAGGCCGCGGAGGGGCGTCCTGACGTTGGGCAGTGTCGCCGGGCAGCCGGGCGGCGTCCTGGGGCTGGATCGCGCCGGCGGGCGGCCGGAGGGCCTCCTGGGGTTGAGCAGTGTCGCCAGGCCGCGGGCGAGCGTCCTGACGTTGGGCCGCCGCGGCGGGCGGCCGGGGAGCATCTTGGCGTTGGGCTGCGTCGGCGGGCGGCCGGGGAGCGTCCTGGCGTTGGGCTGCGTCGGCGGGCGGCCGGGGAGCGTCCTGGCGTTGGGCCGCCTCGCTGGGCTGGCGGCGGGCCTCCTGAGGTTGAGCCCGGTGGGCTGCGCGCGCTTCCTCCGCGATGTCGTGGCTGAGCGCCGTCGCCCGCCCGTTCTCGGCGCTGCGATCGCGATCCTCGCCCTCGATGATGACCGAGCCTGAGCGCGGGAACTCGCTGCCCAGCTGCTCTACCGCGGCCCTGATCCCGTCAAGCTCCCCCGAGGCCACCATGCTCAAGACCACACCTTGATCCGGCACGTGAACCTGGACGCCATGCTCCTCAAGCATGAGCCGCAGCACCAAGGCATCCCAGAACGAGGAGCACTTAATCCCCCGAAAAGCCTCCATCACTCAACCCAATCATGGATCCCGGCTCCCGGGCGTCACAGAACGAGGCAAATTTGACCCATGAACCTGTCCGAAAACAGGACGCGGACCCGGTATCGGCACTTCCCGGGCAGCTGAGTCGGCCCGGCATGGTCGGGCCGGATAGCCCTCGTCAGTTCTCCGAGAGCCGCTGCGTCTCGTCCTGGATCTCGGCGGCGATCTTGGCGAGCGCTTCGGCGTGCTGGCGGCTGTGATGGGCGCAGAAGAACAGTTCGCCGGAACCGGGGAGCACGACACGCACGTATGCCTGGGCACCGCAGCGGTCGCACAGGTCCATGGCGCTTAGCGGCTGGCTGGGGGCCATAGCACCGGTCATGTCGCCTCCCTCATGTCGTGCCGCCGGCGCAATCCGGCGGGCGAGCCTCTTCGGTCGTCTTTCTCCTCTATGGCTACCCAACACCCGGACAGATCCTCACCTTCCCAAGCCGCGGCGACATACGCCGAGAGCGAACGATCATCTTCCCGGTGGCCGCCCGCGCCGCTGATCACGGGTATCTTGTGTGTGCATTGTCCCAGGTGAGGGGCAGGTCCGGCGTGGCTCCGCGTGCTGTCAGAGGGGGGCCGGTAGTCTGCCGTTCATGCCGGTGAGATCCCGGCCGCCACCGTCGAGGAGAAACCCGTGACCGCCGAACCCGCCGCCCCCATCGGGCCGTCGGGCCCTGCGGTGGCGCACGCCACCGACGCCTACATGGCGCGTCACCTATCGGTGCTGGAAGGCCTGGAGGCGGTCCGCAAGCGCCCCGGCATGTACATCGGCTCAACCGACAGCCGTGGCCTCATGCACTGCCTGTGGGAGATCTTCGACAACGCGGTGGATGAGGCGCTGGCTGGCCACGGCACGGTCATCGAGGTGGTCCTGCACCCCGACGGGTCGGCGGAAGTGCGGGACAACGGCCGCGGCATCCCCGTCGACGTGGAGCCGAAAACCAAGCTCACCGGCATCGAGCTGGTGATGACCCGGCTGCACGCCGGCGGCAAGTTCGGGGGCGGCTCGTACACCGCCTCGGGCGGCCTGCATGGGGTCGGGGCCTCGGTGGTGAACGCCCTGGCGGCGCGGATGGACGTGAGCGTCGACCGCGAGGGACACGAGTGGGCGGCCAGCTTCCGCCGGGGGGTGCCGGGGGAGTTCGCCGGGCCGGGGCCGAAAGCATCCTTCACCGCCCGGCCGGGCCTGCGGAAGGTGCGCCGGGTGGCGAAGAAGGTGACCGGCACGCGGATCAGGTTCTGGCCCGATCCGCAGGTGTTCGTGCGCGACTCCCGGTGGAGCTTCGACGCGCTGAGGCAGCGGGCCCGGCAGACCGCCTACCTCGTGCCGGGCCTCGCCATCCGGATCCGGGACGAGCGGCCTCCTGGTGATGACATCCCGGCAGCGCTCGCGGGCGCCGGCCTGACACTCGCCGAGGTCCCCGCCGAAGGGCTGCCAGCCGCGCCCGACGAGCCCGTCCCAGCGGGCACGGAGCGCGAGGAGGAGTTCCGGTTCGACGGGGGGATCAGCGAGTTCTGCGCGCACCTCTCGCCCGGAGAACCGGTCACCGGCGTGATCCGGCTCGCGGGTTCGGGACGGTTCACCGAGACGGTCCCGCTGCTCGACGAGCAGGGGCACATGACCCCGGAGGACGTGGAGCGCGAGCTGACCGTCGACGTGGCGCTGCGCTGGGATGCCGGATACGACACGGTGACCCGTTCGTTCGTCAACGTGATCGCCACCCCCAAGGGCGGGACCCACGTGACCGGCTTCGAACGGGCACTGGTGCGGACGCTGAACGAGCAGCTGCGCGCGGCCCGGCTGCTGAGGAACGGCGACGAGCCGGCCGTCAAGGACGACGTGGCCGAGGGACTCACCGCCGTGATCGCTGTCCGGGTGCCGGAGCCCCAATTCGAAGGCCAGACCAAAGAGGTGCTCGGCACTCCGGCCGCATCACGGATCGTTGCACAGGTGGTGGCCGCCGAGCTGCGCGCGTTCTTCGAGTCACGCAGCCGGGCCAGCAAGCAGCAGGCGCGCGCGCTGCTGGAAAAGGTGGCCTCTGCGACGCGGGCCAGGATCGCGGCCCGCGAGCACCGCGACAACCAGCGCCGCAAGAACGCGCTGGCCACGTCGGCGCTCCCGGCCAAGCTGGTCGACTGCCGCAGCGCGGACGACCGCAGCGAGCTGTTCATCGTCGAAGGTGACTCCGCGCTCGGCACCGCCAAGCTAGCCCGCGACTCGGAGTTCCAGGCGCTGCTGCCCCTCCGCGGCAAGATCCTCAACGTGCAGAAGGCGTCGGTCGCCGACATGCTCAAGAACGCCGAGTGCGCCGCGATCATCCAGGTGATCGGGGCCGGCTCGGGCGCCTCCTTCGACCTGGACGCGGCCCGGTACCAGCGGGTCATCTTCATGTCCGACGCGGACGTGGACGGCGCGCACATCAGGTGCCTGCTGCTGACCCTGTTCCACCGGTACCTGCGCCCCATGCTGGATGCGGGCCGGGTGTTCGCCGCTGTGCCGCCACTGCACCGCATCGAGCTGCCCAGCCCGCGCAAGGGCCAGCACAAGTACCGCTACACCTACTCCGACGCCGAACTGCGGCGCACGCTGCTGGAACTCGAACGTAAGGGCCAGCGCTGGAAGGAGCCCGTGCAGCGGTACAAGGGGCTGGGCGAGATGGATGCGGGCCAGCTCGCGGAGACCACCATGGACCCCCGTCACCGGACCCTGCGCCGGATCAGGGTCGAGGACACCGCCGCCGCCAGCGCCATGTTCGATCTGCTCATGGGCAGCGAGGTGGCACCGCGGCGCGACTTCATCGTGGGCGGGGCGTCCGAGCTCGACCCGTCGCGCATCGACACCTGAGGGCTGCCCGGGGTTCTGGGATGGCCCGGCCCCGTTCGTGATCATGACATCACTATCGTTCGAAGCAGTAGTAATCCCATGATCACGGCGGCCGGATGGGCACAGGCGCGTCAGGCTGGCGGCGCCAGCCCGCCGAGCGCGGCCAGCGGCTGCCGCACCCGGACCCCGGACCCGTCCCGGCGCGGGTCGGCCTGCGGCAGGTCCACCGGCACCCCGGCGTCCGTCGCCCCGCGAGCGGGTGCCGGGCCCGCCCAGGCCAGCACCAGGGCGTCTTCACCCTTGAGGAACCGGTGACAGCGCACCCCCCCGGTCGCCCGGCCCTTTGCCGGGTACTCCCGGTAGGGAGTCACCTTCGCGGTAACACCCCCGGTGCCCGGCAGGGCGCCGGTCGTGCCGGCCACGGTCGCCACGACCGGCCCGGCCGCCGGGTCGCCGCCGGGCAACCCCCCCTTGCCCCCGGCCGCCCGCGCGGCGCCGGCCGGGGTCACGGCGCCGAACCAGATCACCGATGCGCGCGGTGACAGCCGGATGCCCCCCATCCCGCCCGCGGCCCGGCCCTGTGGCCGCACGGACCGGGCGGCGAACCGCAGCAGCTGGCCGTCGCTGGTGATGAACACCAGGTCCTGGTCCTCGCTGGTCAGCTGCACCGCGCCGACCACCCGGTCGGAATCCTTCAGCGCGATCACGTCGAACTCGCTGGAGCTGCCCGGGTAGTCCGGCGCGACCCGCTTGACGATCCCGGCCGCCGTGCCCAGCGCGAGCCCGGCGCTTGCGGCGTCGGCCGCGGCGAGGCCCACCACCCTCTCACCGGGCTCGAGCACCACGAACTCGCTGATGGGCGCCCCGCCGGACAGACCGGGCGAGTGGGCGCTTGGCGGCAGCGCGGGAATCTCCAGGACACCGAGTCTGATCATCCTGCCCAGCGAGGTCACCACGGCCACGCTGCCGCGCGCCGTAGCCTGCACCGCCGCGGTGATCGCGTCATGGGCCGCCCGCGGGCCCGGGGCTGCCCCACTCGGCCCGCCCCCGTCCTCACGTTCGGCATCCTGGGCCGCGGTCGCGGTCCTGGCGACCAGCCCGGCGGACGAGAGCAGGACCAGGCACGGGTCGTCCGCGACCTCGAGCGGGACGGCGGCCGTCCTGGCCGCACCCGCGCCCTCGAGCAGGACGGTGCGGCGCGGGTCGGCGAACCGCTTGGCGACGCTGGCGAGCTCCCCGGAGACCACCTCGCGGAGCCTGTCGTCCGACTCCAGGATCGCCGTCAGCTCGGCGATCTCGGCTTGCAGCGTGTCCCGCTCCCGCTCCAGCTCCAGCCGGTCGTAACGGGTCAGCCTGCGCAACGGCGTGTCCAGGATGTACTGCGCCTGCACGGCGGTCAGGTCGAACACCGACATCAGCCGTTCCTTGGCCGCCGCGGCGTCCTCACTGGTCCTGATGACCTCGATGACCTCGTCGATGTTGAGCAGCGCGATCACCAGGCCGTCGACCAGGTGCAGCCGGTCGGCGCGCCTGCGGCGCCGGTACTCGGTGCGCCTGCGCACGACCTCGATGCGGTGGTCGACGTAGATCTGCAGCAGATCGCGCAGGCCGAGCACCTTCGGCTGGCCGTCCACGAGCGCGACGTTGTTGATGCCGAACGTCTCTTCCATCGGCGTCAGCCGGTACAGCTCTTCCAGCACCGCATCGGGGTGGAAGCCGTTGCGGATCTCGATCACCAGGTGCAGGCCACGCTGCCGGTCGGTGAGGTCCTTCAGGTCGGAGATCCCGGCCAGCTTCTTGGCCTGCACCAGATCCTTGATCCGCGCGATCACCTTCTCCGGGCCGACGCCGTACGGAAGCTCGGTGATCACGATCCCGGTCCGCCGCGGGGTGATCTTCTCGACCCTGGCCGTGGCGCGGGTGCGGAACGTGCCGCGCCCGGTCTCGTACGCCTCCCTGATCCCGTCCAGACCGACGATCTTGCCGCCGGTCGGCAGGTCCGGGCCCGGCACGAACCGCATGAGCTCGTCCAGACCCGCCTCCGGGCTGGAGATCAGGTGCCGGGCCGCGGCGATCACCTCGCCGAGGTTGTGCGGGGCCATGTTGGTGGCCATGCCGACGGCGATCCCGGAGGCGCCGTTGACGAGCAGGTTGGGCAGCCCCGCCGGGAGCACCTCGGGCTGGGTCTCGGTGCCGTCGTAGTTCGGCTGGAAGTCGACGGTGTCCTCGTCGATCGAGCCGACCATCTCCAGCGCCGCGGCGGTCAGCCTGGCCTCGGTGTACCGCATCGCGGCCGGTGCGTCGTCGCCGCCGAGCGAGCCGAAGTTCCCGTGCCCGTCCACCAGTGGCAGGCGCATCGCGAACGGCTGCGCCATCCGGACCAGCGCGTCGTAGATGGCGCTGTCGCCGTGCGGGTGCAGCCGCCCCATGACCTCGCCGACCACGCGGGCGCACTTGACGTGGCCGCGGTCGGGGCGCAGCCCCATTTCGCCCATCTGGTAGAGGATCCGGCGCTGCACCGGCTTCAGGCCGTCCCTGGCGTCCGGCAGCGCGCGCTGGTAGATGACCGAGTAGGCATATTCGAGGTAGCTGCCCCGCATCTCCTCGGCGACGTCAATGTCGAGGATGTTCTCTTCGAAATCCTCCGGGGGCGGGGTTGTGGTGGTGCGTCTGGCCATGTCCGCCATTGTGCCGCCTGCGACCGTCAACCATGCCTAACGAAGCCGCGTGGCGCGGGTAGTGGCGGTCCGCCGGGCCGTGCGTGCCTGGTCTAAGCCCAGCCGCTCAAGCCCGGACGGACGTGCGCGGTCACGTGGCGGAGAAGCCGCCGTCTACGTAGATGAGCTGGCCGGTTATGTAGGCGCTGGCCCGGCTGGCGAGGAAGACGGCGATGCCCTCGAAGTCGGTGGCCTCACCGTTGCGGCCGATCATGGTGCGGGCGGCGAGCGCGGCCGAGCGCGCCGGGTCGCTCGCCACATCGGCGGTGAGCGGGGTGGCGACGAAGCCGGGGGCGATGGCGTTGCAGCACACGCCGTGAGGGGCCCAGGCCTCGGACTGGGAGCGGGTGAGCGAGACCAGGCCGCCCTTGGCGGCGCCGTAGCCGCCGCTGTTGCCGAACGCGCGCACCGCCTGCTGGGAGACGATGTTGATGATCCGTCCCCAGCCGCGGCCGGCCATCGCGGGGCCGAAGCGCTGGCCCAGCAGGAATGGGGCGGTGAGGTTGACGGCCATCAGCCGGTCCCAGTCGTCGGCCGTCAGTTCGGCCAGCGGCGGGCGAATGTTGAGGCCTGCCGCGTTCACCACGATGCCGGGCTCGCCGAAAGGGCTGGTGGCCGCGGCCGCGGCCCGCTCCACGCTGGCCCGGTCGGCGAGGTCGGCGCTGACCGACGCGGCGTTGCAGCCGTCGGCCCGCAGCCACGCGACGGTGCCCGCGAGCGCCGCCTCGCCCCGCGCCAGCACGACCACCTGCGCGCCCGCCCGGCCCAGCGCGCCAGCCATGGCCCGGCCGATGCCCGAGCTGCCCCCGGTCACCAGGGCAACCCGGCCCTCCAGCGAGAACAGCCCGTCAAGGAACCCGGTCACGGCTCATCCTCATGATCACGGACACTTTAGGTGCTATTCGCACGCGATCGTCCGTGATCATGGACCACGGGGATCGCGGAGCAGCGGGGCCTGCGGGGCCCGGGGAGGTTAGAGCACGGGGCGGGCGCCGGCCAGCCCCAGTGCGCGCGCCGCCAGCCGGCAGCCGCTTGCCAGTGCTTCCATCGGCGGCTTCTTGTCCAGCCAGGGAGGAAGGAAACCGGCACAAAACGCGTCCCCCGCTCCCGTGCCGTCCACGAACTTCTCGACTGGCTGCGCCGGAACCCGGACCGGGTCCCGCCCGTTGGCGAACACGGCACCATCGGCGCCGAGTTTCACCACCACCTGCGGATACCAGGCGGTCAGCACCCGGATCGCCTGCATCGGATCGTCTCGCCCGGTGAGTACGGTCGCCTGTGCGCTGTTCACGAACAGCAAGGTGGCGCCGCCAGTCATGTCCAGGAAGGGCTCGGCGCCGAGCCGCTCGAGCGGAGCGGCCGAGGCACCGTCAACCGAGACGTTCATCTCCGCCTCGACCGCCCGCTCCATCGCGGTCACGGCGGCCGACCTCGAGCCCTCGTTCAGCAGCGTATAGCCGGAAATGTGCAGGTGACATCCGGGTGCGAACAGGTCCTTGGGCAGGTCATCGGGCGACAGGACGGCGTTGGCGCCGGGGTCGGAGAGCATCGTCTGATCGCCCTTATGGGTGATCATCACGACGCACATGCCCGTTGGCCTTTCGGGGTCCATCACGAGCCGTGCGTCCACCCCGTAGCCCATCAGTTCCATATCCCTGTTGCGCCCGGCGATGTCGGCACCACGCCGCCCGACAAAGGCCACCTCGGCACCATCCACGGCCAGCCACGCGGCGATGTTGGCCCCCGAACCGCCGCCATGCATGGTGACGGTGGCGGGAGTGTCGCTGCCCTTGGCGAGCGGAAGCGCAGCGTGGGCGACCGTATCGGTCATCAGGTCGCCAACGACGACAACGCGCGTCATGTTTCACCACCTTGATCACTGAACGGAGGCCGGCGACGCGGCCCTCCCGCGGGCGCAGGGCTGGCGGATTAAAACCTAACACGGTGGATGAGCCCGACTCGAGGCGTTCCACATTGAATCCCTGATCGGCCGGCATCGCGCCATTCGTGCCCGCAGCGGTAATGGCAGTGCCCGGATTAGCGGGCGGGCGCCCACGGCCGGGGCGGGCGCCACGGCCGGGACGTGCGGGCCTGGGGATCACCGGAATACCGTAGGGTCGCTGGGAGCACGGGAGGTCGCTCGAAGCACGGAAGGAGGTCGCCGGGACATGGCGTGGACGTGGCGGTTCGAGAAAATGGACGGGACGCCGGCCGCGACACGGGATCTGCCGAAGGAGACCTTCAGCAGCCAGAGCGACGCGGAGACCTGGCTCGGCGAGAGCTGGCGCACGCTGCTGGAAGCGGGCGTGGATCAGGTGACGCTGCTGGAAGAGGGCCGGGCCGAGTACGGCCCGATGAGCCTGCACCCCGAAGACTAAGGGATGCCCTAGGCGGCCCACGCCAGCGCACGGCCGGGCGGCGCCGTGCGCAAGGGCTGCGGTCAGGAGCGGCGGGCGGGGCTGTCGGTGCGGGCCGGGTCCCGCTCGATCACTGGACCGAGTATCTCGTCGATCCTGCCCATCAGCTCGCCGTCGAGCCGGACGCCCGAGGCCCGCACGTTCTCCCGCACCTGCTCCGGGCGGGTCGCGCCAATGATCGCGGCGGCCACGTTCGGGTTCTGCAGGACCCACGCGATCGCCAGCTGGGCCAGGCTCAGGCCTGCCTGGTCGGCAACCGGCTTGAGCTGCTGCACCCGGCCGAGGAGGTCGTCGGTCAGGTAATGCTGGATGAAGGAGGACCCGCTCGGGTCGGTCGCGCGGGACGCGGGAGGGGGCGCGTCGCCCGGCCGGTACTTGCCGGTGAGCACGCCCTGCGCGATCGGCGACCAGACGATCTGGCCGATCCCCTCCTTCTCGCACAACGGGATGACTTCGGACTCGATGACCCGCCAGATCATGTTGTACTGCGGCTGGTTGGAGATGATGCGGTCGAACCCCGCCTCCCCGGCGATCTGGACCGCCGCCGCGATCTGTTCGGCGCGCCACTCGGAGACCCCGACGTAGAGCACCTTCCCCTGGCGGACCAGGTCATCGAAGGCGCGCAGCGTCTCCTCGAGCGGGGTCGCGTGGTCGTACCGGTGGGCCTGGTACATGTCCAGGTAGTCGGTCTGGAGTCGGCGCAGCGAGGCGTGAGCCGATTCCATGACGTGCTTACGCGACAGGCCGCGGTCATTGGGCCCGGGACCCGTCGGCCAGTACACCTTCGTGAAAATCTCGACGGATTCGCGCCGCACCCCGCGCAGCGCGCGGCCGAGCACCTCCTCGGCCCGGGTCCCCGCGTAGACATCGGCGGTGTCGAAGGTGGTGATGCCCTCGTCGAGCGCCGCCTCGACGCACGCGCGCGCGGCGTCCTCGGCGACCTGCGACCCGTGCGTGACCCAGTTGCCATAGGCGATCTCGCTGATGCTCAGGCCGCTGCGGCCCAGATGCCGGTGCTCCATCTGCCTAGAAGCTCTCGCCGGGCTTGATCCGCGGCTTCGGCATCCGCAGCCGCCGGATCTGCAGCGCCCGCATGGCGGCATAAAGCCGCACGCCACGCGTGCTCTCCCCGGGCAGGCGCTCCTCGGCGAGAGTGCGCACCCTGCGGCCGATGAAGATCCCCTCCACCAGCATGATCATGACTGCGATCAGGACGACCAGGGGGACGATGCTCTGCACCAGCGCGTTCCGCACGAACAGCAGCGCCAGCAGCACCAGCAGGCCGTACATGTAGAACTCGCTCAGCCGGCGCCGCGAGTCGACGTAGTCGCGGGCGAGCTCCTTGACCGGGCCCCGGTCCCTGGGGGGGAGCGCCCACTGCTCGCCCCGCTGCATGCCCTGCTGGCGGCGGGTGCGTTCCTGGCGCTGGCGGTCGCGGTACTGGCGGTTCGCCTCTTTCCTGTCGCCGGGGGCGGTGAAGGGGCGGCGGCGCCGCTCGGATTCGCTGCGCTTGGGTGTGGGCCTGCCTTTGCCAGCGGTGGTCCCAGGGCGCGCCGCGGCAGCGTCGGCATCGGGGGCCGCGGCGGCGGCGTCCTCGACCGGGGACTCCGCGGTGGTGGGCTGGCGTCGTCGGAACACGCGGTCAGCTTACCGGGATCAACGCCACGAATGGCTGCGGTGCGGGGCGAGCGTGAGCAGAGTGCCTGACCATGATGCCCGGTGGGCACGGTGGCCGTGACTGGCGGCGATGGGAGGGGCGCAAGGGGACGGAGGCCGGGGGCCGGTTGCGTCCTCAGGGTCGTAATGACTGGCACCCGGATCACCGCGTAGGCTGGGTGGGCCAGCCCTACCGAAGGCCGCTGCCGCAAGGATGGGTGCGCGCTGGCGGCGCCGCAGGGCTGGGCGGCGGCGGTCGTACACGATGAAGGGGAAGGTCGCGCCCATGAGCGTGATGAAGCGGGTTTCGCTGATCTTTAAGTCCAAGGCCAACAGGGCCCTGGACAGGATGGAAGACCCACGCGAGACCCTGGATTACTCCTACCAGCGGCAGCTGGACATGCTGACGCAGGTGCGCCGGGGCGTCGCCGACGTGGCCACGTCACGCAAGCGCGTTGAGCTGCAGATGAACACGCTCCAGCAGCAGCAGACCAAGCTGGAGGGGCAGGCGAAGCAGGCGCTGGGCTCCGGCCGGGAGGACCTGGCCCGGGAAGCCCTCAGCCGCAGGGCGGCCCTGCAGAGCCAGTACACCGATCTGGAGAACCAGTACCACTCGCTCCAGGCCGACGAGGAGAAGCTGACCGCTGCCTCGCAGCGGCTGCAGTCGAAGGTGGAGGCTTTCCGCACCCAGAAGGAGACCATCAAGGCCACCTACACCGCAGCGGAGGCGCAGAGCCGGATCGGTGAGGCCGTCTCCGGGATCTCCGAAGAGATGGGCGACGTCGGCATGGCCGTCCAGCGGGCCCAGGACAAGACTGCGCAGATGCAGGCCCGGGCGGGCGCGATCGACGAGCTGATGGCGTCGGGTGCGCTGGACGACGTGACCGGCACGCAGCGCGACGACATCCAGGCCGAACTCGACCAGATGCGCGGTGGCCAGGACGTCGAACTGGAGCTGGAGCGGCTGAAGGGCGAGATCGGGGCCGCGCCGGCGAAGGAGATCGAAAGCGGCCCGGCGGAAGACGGCGGCGCGGCACAGGCCAGCCCGGCCAGGCCTGCCGAGCAGCCGCAGGCTGGTGAGAGTTCATGATCGTCCGCATCCTGGGCGAGGGCCAGCTCCAGGTCGACGACTCGGCCACAGACGAGCTGAACGTCCTGGACGCTGCGCTGGAAAAGGCGGTGAACGCGGGAGACGAGCGGGCGTTCCGGCCCGCGCTGGCCGCCTTGCTTGACCGCGTCCGCTCGCTCGGGAGCCCCTTGGCCGAGGATGCGATCGAGCCGTCCGACCTGATCCTCCCGTACTCTGACGCGGACCTGGAGGACGTCAGGGAGCTGATCACCGGTGAGGGCCTGATCCCAGGCTGAGAGGAAATCTTCAGCTTGCGTTCAGGTTTCTCTCTGACCATTGGGGCATGAGCCCTGCGCGAGGTGCGTGACCCGCGATCTGTCCGCCCTGGGCATAGTCCAGAACGGAATTTTCGGTGCGTCTCGTGCGTGATACTTAATGGGACGGCCCCAGGTCAGGTGGCCGGAACTGGCCCAGAAACGGAGGCGGCGCGATGGCGAAGACACGCTATGCGCCTGATAGAGGACTGACGACGCGGATGACCCTGACCATGTTCCTGCTGGGACTGGTCTTCGTGGCCTTCGTCATCGCCCTGATCTACTTGCTCGGCGCGTTCGGTGTGGGGAGCGGGGCCATAGCCTTCTTCGCGATCGCGCTCGGGCTCGGGCTGACGGTCGGCTCGTTCTTCTACTCGGACAAGATCGCTCTGAGCGCGGCGCGGGCCGTGGAGGTCGGGCCGCAGGACGGCCCGATGGCCGCCAAGGTGCACGGCATCGTCGACCGGCTGTGCGCGCTCGCGGACATGCCGAAGCCGAGGGTGGCGATCGCCCGCTCGCCGATGCCGAACGCGTTCGCCACCGGGCGTAACGCCAAGAAGGCGGTGCTGTGCGTCACCACCTCGCTGATGGACGGGCGGCTCGACGACCGCGAGCTCGAAGGCGTCATCGCACACGAGATGTCGCACGTCGCGCACAAGGACGTGGCGGTCATGACGATCGCCTCATTCCTGGGCATCATCGCCGGCCTGCTGGTCAGGTTCGCGTTTTACGGGCAGCTGTTCGGCGGCGGTGGCCGGAGTAACAACGACAACAACGGCGGCGGCGCGATCGTCTTGCTGGCCATGCTGGCCGTTGGCATCGTGGTGTACGCGGTCAGCTTCCTGCTGATCCGGCTGCTGTCCCGCTACCGGGAACTGGCGGCCGACCGGGCCGGCGCGCTGCTCACGGGACAGCCGTCCGCCCTCGCCAGCGCGCTGACCAAGGTGAGCGGTGAGATCGCCAGGATTCCGCAGAAGGACCTGCGGGCGGCCGAGCCGCTGAACGCCTTCTACTTCGCGCCGGCGCTGTCGGGCAAGGCGGGGGCCAGCCTCGCCACCCTCTTCTCCACCCACCCCTCGCTGGAGCGGCGGCTCCAGCAGCTGTCCGAGATCTCCGAGCAGCTCGCCAAGTAGCCGTGGGATTCCTCGACACCCTGCTCGGCCGGACCAAGCCGGTCCCACCGAAACTGGACGACCTCTTCGCGGTGCCGACCGCCGCCATCACCCTGCAGGCCGCGATGGGGCTGGTCCCGACCGGCACCGGCTCGGTGTGCTTCCGGGCGGCGGAGGGCCGCGCGTTCAGCGACATCGAGAAGGATGTCCGTGAGCTGCTGAGCATGGGCTCCGAGGCTCCCCAGGTGGAGGTCACCAACGACAGCTACGGGTTCACCTGGCTGGTCTGCCGCCATTCTGCCGATGATGTTGGGGCGCTCGTCACCGACCTGCACGCGGTGAACTCCTCGCTGGTGGACGGGGGCTTCGGTCCGCAGCTGCTCTGTACCCTGGTCAGCTTCCGGAACGAGTCCGGGCGGCGGCTGGGCATCGTGTACCTGTACAAGCGGGGCACGTTCTACCCGTTCGCGCCGCTGGGGGACGAGCGCCGCGACAACGCGCTGGAACTCCAGGTGCGGGGCGCGGTGGGCGCGGACCTGAAGATCGAGGCGGACCTGAGCCGGTGGTTCCCGGTGTGGGGCGCGCCCGGCCTGTAACCGGCCGCCCTTGGCGGCCGTGACCTGGCTCGCCACCTCGTTTCGCGGCACGTACCGGGGCAATCGTTTGTGCCAACCGGGCCCCTATGTCCGCGGAATGATCCCGGACGCCCTATGGTTGTGTTGAGAGACCAGCAAGAGCCGTCGTCACGGCGGCAGTCCGATGCGGGAGCTAACCCATATGACGGTTCAGGACGAGGCGACAGCCCAGGGTGTCATCCTCACCTCCGCGGCAGCAGCCAAGGTGAGCAGCCTCTTGACCGCTGAAGGCCGCGACGACCTGCGGCTTCGCATCGCTGTTCAGCCGGGCGGCTGCTCGGGTCTGCGTTACCAGCTGTACTTCGACGAGCGTGAGATCGACGGCGACATCGACGCCGAGTTCGAGGGCGTGCACGTCGTGACCGACAAGATGAGCGCCCCGTACCTCACCGGTGCCACCATCGACTTCGTGGACACGATCGAGAAGCAGGGCTTCACGATCGACAATCCCAACGCGACCGGGTCCTGCGCCTGCGGCGACTCGTTCCACTAAGGTGCGGCCGGGCGCGCCTATCGCCTAGAGTGCGGCCGTGCGCATAGCCGTAACCGGGTCGATCGCGACCGATCACCTCATGACGTTCCCCGGCCGTTTCGTCGAGCAGCTCATCGCCGAGAAGATCGACCGGGTATCGCTGTCCTTCCTCGTCGATGCCCTGGAGATCCGGCGCGGCGGGGTGGCTGCGAACATCTCGTTCGGCCTGGGCATGCTCGGGCTCCGGCCGCTGCTCGTCGGTGCGGTCGGCCCCGATTTCGGCCCGTACCACGACTGGCTCAGCGAGCATGGGGTGGACTGCGGCGGCGTGCGCGAGTCAACCCGCCAACACACCGCCCGCTTCATCTGCACTACCGACCTCGACGGCAACCAGATCGCCTCGTTTTACGCGGGTGCGATGAGCGAGGACGCCGAGATCGACCTCGCACCGCTGGCCGCCGGCAAGGGCGGCCTTGATCTTGTGCTGATCGGCGCGAGCGACCCGGAGGCGATGCTCGCGCACACCCGGGAATGCAGCGCGCTCGGCATACCGTTCGCCGCCGACCCATCGCAGCAGCTGCCGCGGCTCGACGGCCCGCAGGTGCGCGCGCTGGTCGAGGGCGCGGCCTACCTGTTCTGCAACGAGTACGAGGAAGCGCTGATCGAGCGCAAGAGCGGGTGGAGCGGCGCCGAGGCCCTCGACCGGGTCGGGGTGCGGATAACCACGCTCGGCCCAGCCGGAGCGCGGGTGGAGCGGTCGGGCGAGCCGCCGGTGCTGGTCGGGCCCGTCCCCGAGCAGCGCAAGGCCGACCCTACCGGCACCGGGGACGCGTTCCGCGCCGGGTTCCTGGCGGCAATCGCCTGGGGGCTGTCCCTGGAACGCGCGGCGCAGCTCGGCAACCTGCTGGCCGTGACGGCGCTGGAGGCGGACGGCCCGCAGGAGTACGAGCTCAAGCCCGCGCTGGCCGCCGAGCGGCTCGCGGGCGCCTACGGCCAGGAGGCGGCCGCCGAGATCGCCGCCCACTACGGCTGACCGAGGCCCCGGCGGCGCAAGGCCGGGCTTCTAGTAGCTGCGCTTGATCAGGAAGGACCAGCCGCTGGGCAGGTCGCTGATCGCGACGAACTCCTGCGACTTCATGGTGCACCAGGCCGGGACGTCGGTCTTGGCCGCCGGGTCGTCGGCCAGGACGGCGATCGTCCCCCCGATGGGCACCTCCCGGATCCGCCCGGCGAGCATGATGATCGGGATCGGGCACTTGCGGCCCAGTGCGTCGATGACGAGCACCGGATCCGGGTCGGCCGGGGGGGTCATGCGGCTAGCATCTCATCCTCGCGCCGCGGTCGCTGCCCCACCATGGTGACCGTCGCAACAAGGGGCCCGACACGGCAGGGGGTCCCCGCCGGCCCGGTCCCGGCGCACGATACTGTTTCCACGACAGTCTGTAGGACGAGCCATCTGACCGGCCGTGCAGCCGGGTGTCATCCGCTGGGAAGGCAACCTGTGAGTCCCACCCCCAGTGCCCCACGCGGTCGGGGCGCGCGCGTTCCGGGCCCGGCGCCCGGCCAGACGGCGGCAGGTTCAGCACGCCGGGGACGAGCCCGCCGGTGGCGGCGCGCGGTGCCGCTCGCCACGGTCCTTGCCGCGGTCGTCGCCGGCACGGCCGGATGCGCATCCAACGCCTTCACCCGGATGGGGTTCCCGGTCCCCGTCACCAAGCAGGGCCAGGTCGCGCTCACCCTGTGGCAGGGCTCCTGGGCGGCCGCGTGGGCGGTCGGGGCGGTCGTGTGGGGGCTGATCCTGTGGGCGATCATCTTCCACCGCAAGCGCACGGACCGGCCGCCGTACCAGGTGCGCTACAACCTGCCGATCGAGATGCTCTACACGGTGGTGCCGTTCATCATGATCGGCGTCCTGTTCTACTTCACCGCGCGGGACGAGAACTACATCAACAAGCTGTCCGCCAGCCCCGACGTGGTGGTCAACGTGGTCGGCTACCAGTGGAGCTGGCAGTTCCAGTACCCGCAGTACCAGGTGCCGGGGTCGGTGACCCGTCATGTGACGGTCAACGGGCAGCCGTGGACACCGGGAAGCGCGCCCCGGCAGCTGCCGCAGCTGGTGATCCCGACCAACCAGACCGTGCGCTTCAACCTGACCTCGAAAGACGTCATCCACGCGTTCTGGATCGTCCCGTTCGAGTTCAAGCGCGACGTGATCCCCGGCTATCCGAACCACTTCGAGGTCACCCCGACCCGGACCGGGACGTTTATCGGCCGCTGCACGGAGTTGTGCGGTCTCTATCACAGCAGGATGCTGTTCGTAGTGAAGATTGTCACCCCTGCGCAGTTCCGCCAGTGGATCAGCGCGCAGCAACTAGCGCAGAGCAAGGCAGCAGGGAGCGCTCAGTGACCACGCTCGAACGACCGACGATCCTGCCGGTGACGCCGCCGCGCAACCCGCGCAAGGGCTCCGTCCTCGCCGACTGGCTGTCCACCACCGACCACAAGATCATCGGGCACCTGTACCTGATCACGTCGTTCGGCTTCTTCCTGGCCGCCGGCGTGATGGCGATGATCATGCGCGCCCAGCTGTTCGGGCCGGACACCCACATCGTGTCCGACCAGCAGTACAACGAGCTGTTCACGATGCACGGCACGATCATGCTGCTGCTGTTCGCCACCCCGCTGTTCGTCGGGTTCGCGAACGAGATCATGCCGCTTCAGATCGGCTCGCCCGACGTCGCGTTCCCGCGGCTGAACCTGTTCAGCTACTACGCGTTCCTCTTCGGCGGGCTGATCCTGCTCGCCAGCTTCGTGGCGCCGGGCGGGGCCGCTGCGTTCGGCTGGTACGCGTACTCGCCGCTGACAAGCTCGATCAACGCCCCGGGGATCGGCGGCGACATGTGGATCATGGGCCTGACCCTGTCCGGCTTCGGCACCATCCTGAGCGGCGTCAACTTTGTCACCACGATCGTCTGCATGCGCGCGCCGGGCATGACCATGTTCCGGATGCCGATCTTCACCTGGAACATCCTGCTCACGTCCGTGATGGTACTGATAGCGTTCCCGGTGCTGGCGGCGGCGCTGCTGGTGCTGGAGATCGACCGCAAGCTCGGCGCTCAGGTGTTCAGCTCGGTCAACGGGGGTGCGGTCATGTGGCAGCACCTGTTCTGGTTCTTCGGCCATCCCGAGGTCTACATCGTGGCGATCCCCTTCTTCGGCATCATCACCGAGGTGGTGCCGGTGTTCAGCCGCAAGCCGCTGTTCGGCTACAAGGGCATGGTGGCCGCCACCATCGCGATCGCGGGGCTGTCGATGACCGTGTGGGCGCACCACATGTTCTCCACCGGCGCCGTCCTGTTGCCGTTCTTCTCGTTCATGACGTTCCTCATCGCGGTGCCGACCGGGGTGAAGTTCTTCAACTGGACCGGCACGATGTGGCGCGGGCAGCTGACCTTCGAGGCGCCGATGCTGTTCGCCATCGGTTTCCTGGTCACGTTCCTGTTCGGCGGGCTGACCGGGGTGATCCTCGCCTCGCCGCCGCTGGATTTCCAGGTCACCGACACCTACTTCGTCGTCGCCCATTTCCACTACGTGCTGTTCGGCACCGTGGTGTTCTCGATGTTCGCCGGCTTCTACTTCTGGTGGCCCAAGTTCACCGGCAAGAAGCTGGACAACACGCTGGGGGCCTGGCACTTCTGGACCCTGTTCATCGGCTTCCACATGACGTTCCTGGTCCAGCACTGGCTCGGCGTCGAGGGGATGCCGCGGCGGATCGCCAACTACCCCTTCCTGCCGCCCGACGTGACCACGCTGAACCAGATCTCCAGCATCGGCTCGTGGATCCTCGGCGCGTCCACCCTCTTCTTCATCTACAACGTGTACAAGACGTCGCGGCACGGC
>Ga0114129_10005269_pt1 | contig 18236 bp, 18 predicted proteins | sample RhiMetdeltSRZDD1_FD_80071 | JGI IMG/M metagenome (GOLD analysis project Ga0114129, IMG submission 80071) | Populus rhizosphere microbial communities from Tennessee, USA - Rhizosphere MetaG P. deltoides SRZDD1 (version 2) (version 2) | ecosystem: Host-associated > Plants > Roots > Rhizosphere >...
CGTCTGGGGATCGTTCAGAAGCAATCCGGGCGCCGTCGTGCGGCTCAATCCCGGCTCCAACCCGCCCGAGACGGCACTCGCCGAGATCTACAACGTGCCGCCGCCCGGCTTCGGCGTGCGCGGCGCCGATATCGACAAAAAGGGCGTCGTCTGGGTTTCGCTGGCGAGCGGCCATATCGGCAGCTTCGACAGAAGCAAGTGCAAAGGGCCGCTCAACGGCCCGAAGGCGACCGGCGACCACTGTCCCGAGGGCTGGTCGTTCTACCAGTATCCGGGGCCCGGCTTCGAGGGCATCGGCGAGAACAGCGCCGAGGCGAGCTACTACAGCTGGGTCGACCAGCACGATACGTTGGGGCTCGGCAAGGACGTGCCGATCTCGACCGCCAACCTGCAGGACGGCTTCGCCGCGCTCAAGGACGGCAAGATGGTCCTGCTGCGCGTGCCCTACCCGCTCGGCTTCTACGCCAAGGGACTTGATGGCCGCATCGACGATCCCAACGGCGGCTGGAAGGGTCGCGGGCTGTGGTCATCGAGCGGCGACCGCACGCCCTGGCTGATCGAAGGCGGCAAGGGCAGAAAGCCCATGGCGGTGCACTTCCAGGTTCGTCCCGACCCGCTGGCGAAATAAGCGACAAACAAATCGGCGAGACATTCGCCCGGCGCTGACCGTCAGCGCCGGGCGAATTCGTTCTACTCCCGAGTGCCATACGCAGCAGCCGCCCGCCGTCACGCGCGGTTGGCAGACGTCGGCATAAAAACGAAGGACCGCAGTTCGCGGTCCTTCGCAGACGAACGGCCGTCAGTGCACGGCCGCGGTGACGCGGAAGATTCGCGTCACGGACAGGAATGGCGCCGGCCGTCGTAGCCCATATAGGTGCCCGAGGACGGATCGTACGAGCGGAAGCGCTGCGAGCAGTAGGCGTCGGAGTCGCCGCCGCTATAGGCGGGACCGGTCGTGTAGCCGGGCGCGTAGGCGTAGTCGTTGTAGCCCGCGGGCCCGTAGGCGTAGCCCGGCGCATAATCATACCCGTAACCCGGCGCATAGGCGTAGCCGTCGTAATAGCCGTAGTTCCATGGCTGCGCCGCGGCGATCGCCCCGCCGACGATCGCGCCGGCAACGGCCGCCGGTGCCCAGCCGCCGCCGCGCCAGCCGCGCCGCCACTGCACGGTTTCGAATGCGGGAGCAGCGGCGTTGTGCAGCGCCGATGGCGCGGCGATCGGCGCCGCACCCGCGGGAGCAGCAAACGACGCCGTGCCGGCGGCCAACGCGGCCGCAGCGAGAAGCTTGCAAGGCATATTCATGGCAGGTTCTCCATTTTCTTGACTGACAACGCGGTAGCGGTGCGAACCGGTGGGGAAACAGCGCAGGCCGCACCACGTTCCGAGTTCCGCGACACGCGCGTGCGCTGCGAAGTTCACATCCGCGTGTGATCGGGAAACGCCGATCGCCGGCCCCGCAAAAATGCCCTGCCGATACGTCATGGCTGGCGCGCGCGCCGGCGCGGATGCCGTTGCGAGTGGCGATGGACTATGCATGGATAGCTGCCACCAGCGCTCGGTCTTTATTTGTCCGTCGCCGCCATCGGTCGGGCGGCGCAGACGTCCAGCCGCCCGTCGCCATTGCTTGCGCAGCAGAGCGCATCCGCGCGACGCACGGACTCAAGTCTGACGCACCGCTCTGTCCGTCTAAGCTGTCACATCCGAGAGGACGTCCATATGTCCGCAACATTCAACCGCCTCGCCTTCGCCGCGCTGGCCTGCGTGATCGCAGCGCCTGCGAGCGCCCAGCTGATCCAGCGCAAGGACCTGTCGTATGCGATGGCGAAGACCATCGCCGAGAACGCGCTCGCAGACTGCAAGGCGCGAGGCTACGCCGTCTCCGTCGTGGTGGTCGACCGCGGCGGCGACACGATGGTGGCTCTGCGCGCGGACGACGCCGGTCCGCACACCATGGAGAACGCGCGCCGCAAGGCCTATACCGCGCGCACCTTCCGCATGACCACGGAGGAGTTCGTCAAGCGCATGGAGACCGAGCCGGTGCGCCGGCAACAGACCACTCTGCCGCATGTCATCGCCATCGGCGGCGGCGTCCCGATCAAGGTCGGCAACGACGTGATCGGCGGGGTCGGTCTCTCCGGCTCGCCCGGCGTCGACGAGCCCTGCGTCAATGCGGGCATCGACAAAGTGAAGGATCAGCTGCAATAGGCAGCAACCGAAGCTCGCAACGGGCCGCGATCACGCCATGATGAAGCGCGAGACATTCGCGATTGCGAGCATCTATGTGCCGGCGAAGCGGCGGGCGACCCTCGACCCGGCCAAGGCGCGGGAGATCGCCGAGAGCATATTGCAGGTCGGCCAGCAGACGCCGATCCTGGTGCGGAAGGATGGCGATCGTTTTGTCCTGGTGGAAGGGCTGCACCGATTGGAAGCGTGCAGGCAGCTCGGCGAGGAGACGATTTTCGGCTACCTCGTGCAGGCGCGACTGCATTAGCGGTTCGCCGCGACGCGGGGTCAGTTCGGCTTCTGATATTTGAGCACGAATTCGTCCACCGGGCCGGTCGGCCGGTTCACCGAAAAGTCGCGCGTATCCTCGGGGTGGCGCAGGAAATCACCCTCGCCGATCAACTTGAAGCCGGCCGCCTCGACCTCGCGGCGGAGCACGCTCTCCTCGATGCGATGGATCGTCTTTGCCACCGAGGTGCCATCGCCGGGCCGCGCGGAATGGTCGGCGATCACCAGAATGCCGCCCGGCTTGAGCGCCGCGTAGAGCTTGCGGTTCATCTCGGCGCGATCAACCGCCATGTAGCTGGTGTCGTGATAGTAGAAGAAGAACGTGATGAGGTCGAAGTCGCGCACATCGGTGGGCAGCGGATCATCGAACGGGCGCGCCAGCATGACGACGTTCTTCATCGCCGGCGTGTTCAGGCGCGCTTCGAGCCGTTCCTTTGCCCGGCCTCCGAGATCAGGGGCGTTCTGGCCATAGACCATGCCGCCTGGAGCCACTCCGCGCGCCATCAATTCGGTGCTGTAGCCGCCGCCAGCGCCCATATCGAGCACCTTCATCCCCGGGCGCACGCCGGTGAAGCCAAGGAGCTTCACCGGATCGCGGCGCTTGTCGGTCTCGCGGTCGGCGTCGCTGCGCTCCGGCGCCGCCACGATGGCGGCGTAATCCGGCACGGCTTGCGCCCGCGCGGACGGAGGGACAAGCCCGGCGAGGAGAGCGATTGAGCCAAGAATGCCGATCGCGGCGGCAGTGCGGGCGCCTTTTCGCGGCTGTACCACGTCGTCCTGCGATGCCATTCCTCGCCTCCTTTTATCGCGGTGTTCGTATTTGGCGCCGCTGCGTCGCGCCTGCTGCTATTTCTGGTCCGGCTTGTAGAGAATATCCAACATCCCCTGCGCCTCCGCCAGGCTCATCGGTGCGCTGATGTATTTGAACTCGAGCGCCTGTTTCAGCGTCACGTCGAGTCCCTTCACCTCCGAAAGCTGCAAACCCTGCTTGGGAAAGAACTCGTCGCGCGTCTGCTGCGCCAGCGCGCGCGGGACCTTGGCGATCTCGGCGTAATTGTCGATCGCGTGCGGGTCGGAATAGGCCCAGTCGATCGAGCGGCTCAGGACTTTGACGAAACGGACGAACGCGTCGCGCTTTTCCTTGAGCGCATTGGCGTTGGCGACATTCACCCGAATGGTCTGCTCGGCGAGCGCGGCGACGTCGCTGCCCCGGGCGATGATGACGAGGCGTCCGTCGGCGAGCTGCTGCAGCACGAACGGCGGCACCGACCAGCCCACGTCGATCTGTCCGGACATCACCTGGGTGAGCGTGCCGGGCGCGCCGCCGGTGGCCACGAGCTTGGGCGCAACCTTGGCCTGGTTGATGAGCTGCAGGAGAATGAGATTGGTCGACGAGCCGGGCGAGGAGAATGCAACCGTCTTGCCGTTGGTGTCGGCGAGGCTCTTGATGCCGCTTTCCGGCCGCGCGTACCAGAACGCCTCAGCGGCGCCGGTCGCTTCGGCGCTGATGATTCTCACCGGCATGCCTTTGGCGTAGGCCGCCACGACGCCGAGAATGCCGTTGGTCATGGCGATGTCGATGCTGCCGGCGATCACCGGCGTGAGCGTCGAGGCGCCGCCTTCGGTGTAGAGGATTTCGATATCGAGCCCGGCTTCCTTGAAGTACCCTTGCTTCAGGCCGACATCGATGAAGGTGCTGTTCCAGAAGCCGCGTTGCGCGACCGCGACCTTCAACGTTTCCGCGCCGGCGCCCGGCGCGGCCGCAACGCTGGACAGGCCCACCAGCAAAGCAAATATCGTCCTCATGGCGTTCTCCCACCCAATCGCGGCCGATGACTATTTTTTTGCCTTCCTTCCGCATGTCCTTTTTGGCATGACGGCAGCGGCGAGAAAAGGACGTGCTCAGCGGGGGCCGGCACGTGGCGCGTCATGAAGCTGCGCGATTGGCTGACCCTGGGCGCGATCGTCGGCGGGCTCGTGCTCATGTTCAGCTTCACACGCTTCAGCCAGCCGGAACGCGTGAAGCCGGGATCCCCGGAATACGCCGCGTATATCGAACACTACGTTGCCGAATGTTTGCGCAACCCGCAGTCCTTTGACCGAAACCACAGCGAGTTGCCATCCGAAGCCGAGCGCGAGGCTGCCTGCAGGATCACGGTGCAGCAGGCGGACCGTCTCAATCCCGAGAACAGGCCGCTGAGACACCCGTAGCTGCATTCTGCCTGGCCTGCCAGCGGAGTAGGCACCGGCCCACGCCCTCGCCGGCTTTCGCCGCGCGGCTCCGCCGCGCCTAACTCGCGCCACACTCGGCCAGACAAACCCGCGCGCGTTGAACGCGCGTGAGTTCCATCCCGCCCGGTGTGCGCGCTTTGACAATCGCCGAATGCTCCTTAGACTATGCGAGTCGTCAACAACTGAAAGGAGGTGATCCAGTGTCTCATTGTCTATCGCCGCGGTCGCCGGCATCTGTGAGCTGGGTCGATACCTCTAAGGGGCCCGGCGCCGCCTAATCGCGGCGTTGTCACAGCAGTTTAGCCGGACCACGGCTCGACAATGGAAGGGCTGCCCGTCAGGGCGGCCCTTCTTTTTATGTCGGATGACATCGAGCCAAAATTCCATTTGCCGGTCGCACGCAGCGTCGTATTCTTCGGCACCGAATGTCATCCGCTCGAAGGCAACGACGACTCTTCTGAATGCTGAGGATGATTTTCGGAGCGTCATGGGGCGGTTGCTGAGTTGCTGATGACGATGATCCCCAGCCCCGACCAGCGCAGCACCTTCGCGGTCGGGAAGACACTCCGGTGGCGGTTTCGCCCGATCGAATGACGCAGCGCCGATGCATTGCTGCTCTCGCTGCGTAGCGGAAAGCGTCCCATGCGAACCTGCGGAAGCTGCACTCTATGTTGCAAGGTGATGGCGATCACCGCGCTCAACAAACCAATGAACAAATGGTGCGAGTTCTGCGACAAGGGAGCTGGCTGCAAGATCTATCCGACCCGTCCCTCCGAGTGCCGGACGTTTGATTGTCTGTGGCTCAGCGATGAAAACTTTCCCGACGAATTCAGGCCGCAGAAGTCGAAAATCGTCTTCACGGTCGAACACGGCGGCCGGCGGGTATCGGCGCATGTCGATGCCGCATTCCCGGGCGCATGGCAGGAAAAAAAGCTGTATGCCCTGCTGAAGCGATGGTCGGCGGCTCAGGCCCAGAAGAATTCCCAGCTACTGGTCTTCATCGGCAAGCGGGCCATTGCCATCCTGCCCGACCGGGACGTCGATCTCGGAGATGTCAATTTAGAAGGGAATACAATTTACTACGAGAAGAACCGCGCGACCGGACGCATCGAGGTGACGGTCAGCGGCGCGCCGCCCGGCTCCTGAATTCGGCCGAAGATTCACGGCGGGGACTGCTCCCTCGGTCCCCTGTCGTCCCGGTCCGTTACTCCGGCTTGATCTTGCCTTCCACGATCACCTTCTTCCATTTCTCGTATTCGGACCGCGTGAAGGCCGCGCCCTCCTCCGGACTGGTGCCGCGCGGCGTGATGCCGATCTTGCCGAACGCCGCCTTGAGCTCGGGCTGTTGCAGCACCTTGTTCAATTCGCTGTTGAGCTTCGCGAGCACCGCCGGCGGCATCCCAGCCGGTGCGTAAATGCCGATCCACAGGTCCACGTCGAACCCGGGCAAGCCGGATTCGGCCACGGTCGGCACGTTCGGATAGACCGGGCTGCGTGCGGAACCGGTCGTCGCGATCGGCCGCACGCGATTGTCGCTCGTGAACGGCACCGCACCGGCGATGCTGGAGAACGCGAGCTGCACCTTGCCGCTCATGACATCCGGGTATGCCGCGCCTATGCCGCGATAAGGCACATGCGTCATCTCGATGCCGGTCTGCAGCTTGATCAGTTCGCCCGCGAGGTGCGGCGCGGTGCCGATGCCGGCGGAAGCAAAATTGAGCTTGCCGGGATTGGCCTTGGCATAGGCGATGAGCTCCGCGAACGTCGTCACCGGAAAGGTGGGCGACGCAACGATCACGGCGGGCGACGAGCCGATGATCGAAACCGCCTGCAGTCCCTTGAACAGATCGTAGGGCACGTCCGTCTGCAGCGTCGGGTTGGATACCAGGCCGGGGTCCGTCAAGAGGATAGTGTAGCCGTCGGGCGTGGAGCGGGCGGCGACATCGGCACCCACCATGCCGCCGGCGCCCGGACGGTTCTCGGCGACGACCGACTGGCCCAGGCTTTCGCTCAGGCGCAGCGCGAGATTGCGGCCGGCGGTGTCGATGATGCCGCCGGGAACGTAGGGCAGGATGATGCGGAGCGGCTTGCTGGGATAGGTCTGCGCCTGGCCGACCGTGGCAAGAGCGACGAGAAAAGCCGAGCAGAGCAGCCCGCGCGCCAGTGCAAAGCCCATCATGTTCCGTTCTCCGTTCGCAGGATTCATTTGGAGCGGTATGCGCAATGCGGCCGCCGCTCGTGCGCCAAAGATTGCCAAGGTTTACTCCGGTTTGATGCCCACCCTGGCGACCAGCTCCTTCACGGCGGGAATTTCGCTGGCGATGCGCGCGGCAAGCTGATCCGGCGTGCCGGCAACCACCTCGAAGCCGGCCTTGCGCGCCTGCTCCTGTGCCTCCGGCGTCTTCATCGCCGCCTGGCTTTCGCGCGCGAGCCGGGCCACGATCTCCGGCGGCGTACCCGCAGGCGCGAACAGCGCGTTGAACGTATCCGACACGAATCCGGGAAAGCCGGACTCGATCATGGTCGGCACGTCCGGAAGCGAGAACCAGCGCGTCGCGCCGGTGACCGCGAGCGCCTTGAGCTGGCCGTCCTTGATGAGGGCCTCGGCGGCGGCCAACGCGACCGAGCCGACTTGCACCGTTCCCTCCAGCACCGCCATCGCCGCCGGCGCGGCGCCACGATAGGGCACGTGCACCATGTCGATGCCGGCGCGCAGCTTGAGTTGCTCGCCGGTGAGATGGGACTTGGTGCCCGCGCCCGGGCTCGCGTAGTTGTACGTGCCGGGCGCCGCCTTGGCTCGCGCGATCAGATCGGCCAGCGTGTTGATGCCGGAATTGGCGCGAACGACGATCACGTTGGGCGCGTTGACGAGCTCGGACACCGGCGCGAAATCCTTGATCGGATCGTAACCGAGGTTCTTGAACAGCGCCGGGTTGACGGCGATCGCGGTCGAACTCAGGAGCAGCGTATAGCCGTCGGGCACTGCACGGGCGGCGATCGCCATCCCGATATTGCCGGCGGCGCCGCCGCGATTTTCAACCACCACCGACTGGCCCAGCGACTTCTGGAACGCGAGCGAGACGATGCGCGCGACGATGTCGGTGGGGCCACCCGCGGCAAATGGCACGATCAGCGTGATCGCTCGCTCGGGATAGGCGGCCTGCGCGCCGGCAGTGGCGAGCGCCAGGGTAGCGACGGCCGACATTACGCCAAGCGCACGCAAGCGACAGGCTCGCCAGATCCGGCGAATGATCCCGGGCATGTGTCTGCTCCCTCGAGCCGAGTTTTATCATGTTCCGCATTACGTGCAGCGCCCCGGCCCCGAAATCCATCGCCCGGCTCCGATCGGCTGGCCAAATCAGCCGTGGCAAAACGTCACCCGCCCGGCGCGCTTCGCACCTTTCACTCCGGCCGTTCGAATCCTGCGGCGGTCCAGACCTCCCGCTCGGCGGGTTGCGCCAGCGCAGCAATGAAGGCGGCAGCCGCAGCCGGATCGGCGCAGCCGGTCGAAATTCCCGCAGCGTAGGTCGTATCGTTGCCGAGCGGCGGCGGAATTTTGCCGACCACCCGCACGCCCGAGATCGGTACGATCTCCGCGATCAAGGTCAGCCCGATGTCCGCCTGGCCCTCGGCCACGCGCGTAGCGACTTCTCCGCCGCTCTTCTGCGGCATCGCCTTGCGCTTGATCTCGTCGGCCATGCCGATGCGGCCCCACAGCTCGGCGAGGTGAACACCGGCCGAGCCGCCGACCGCGGCGTCGCTGAACGCGATCGTACGGGCCGCGCTCAGCGTTTGCTTGAACGCCTCGGCGGTCGAGATATCGGGCGCCGGTGCGTCGCCGCGCACGGCAATCCCGATCGAGGTGCGCGCGATATCCTCGCTGCTCCCGGGCACGATCGCGCCGGCCTCCTCCATCTTCGCGATCGCCGGTGCGCCGAGAATGAGAATGTCGGCACGCTCGCCGGCGGCGAGCTTTGCCTGCAATGCACCAACGGTCGCGAACGTGATGTCGAGTCTTTGACCGGTTGCGCGCGTGAACTTGCCCGCCAGCGCATTGACGACCGTGGTCATCGAGCGGGCGCACAGGATTTTGAGCGTCATGTGTTCATTCCGGCTCGATGCCGGCTTCCTTGATCGCTGCCGTCCACTTCACCAGCTCGGTTTTCACGAATTCGGAGAACTCCTGCGGCCCGCTCCAGAACACTTCGGTGCCCCCGGCGTTCAGGCGTTCGATCACCAACGGGGTCGACAGCGCCTTTTGCACGGCATCGGCGAGCACCTTCACGATCTCCGGCGGCAGGTTCGCCGGTCCGAACATTCCGGCCCACGCAAGGATATCGAAGCCCGGCATCACTGTTTCGTTCAATGTCGGGACCTCCGGCAGAACGCGGTTGCGTTCCTTGGTCAGAACGGCGAGCGCACGGACCTTCTGCATCTTGAGTTGCGGCAACCCGGTGTTGAAGTCCGGGATCGCCATCGGAATGTGGCCGGCGATGAGATCGGTGACCACCGCCGGATTGCTGCGGTAATTGACGCGCACGATATCGGTGCCGGTGCGCTTCTTGATCGTCTCGCCGGCAATGTGGCCGGTCGAGTTGCCGACACCATACGAGAGCTTGCCCGGATTGGCCTTGGCATACTCCATCAGTTCGCCGATGGAATTGACCGGCAGCGCCGGATTGACCGCGACGAAGGACGGGAAGCTGCCGATGCGTGCAATCGGCGTGAAGTCCTTGATCGGATCGTAGGGCACGCTCTTGTACAGCCCGTTCGCGGCCGAGTGGGTCGAATTGGTCGTGAAAAAGAGCGTGTAGCCGTCGGGCTTGGCCCGCGCGACGGCATTGGCTGCGGGCAATCCGCCCGCGCCGGCGCGGTTCTCAATCACGACCGTCTGGCCAAGCGCGTCCTGAAGATATTGCCCGATCATGCGCGCGGCCGCGTCGGTGACGCTGCCGGCCGCGAACGGCGTGATGATCGTGATTGTCCGCGCGGGATAGGTCTCGGCCGAGGCCTGCGCCGCGCTCACCGCCAGAATCAACGTCAGCAGGGCCCATACACAGCCCGCTCTCGACCACGCAACCATCGCTTGCTCCCGTCCCGGTGTTCCCTGTCGCGAATCACCCCGGCCTCTACGGCCTGGCGGGCGACTTCATCCCGCAAGCGATCCGTTTGCCCGATATGATATGACACCGTCCAGGCGATCAAGAAATTCATGGAGGAGCAGATGCCCAGAACGGGAGCGCCGATCGCGGCGCTGGCGCTTGCCACGCTCATGGCAACATCGGCCGCGCAGGCGCAGGAGTGGCCGACGCGGCCGGTGACCATGGTCGTTCCGTTCGCTGCCGGCGGCCCCGTCGACGTGCTCGGTAGAATCCTGGCGCAGTATCTGGGCGAGGCGATCGGCAAGCAGGTGATTGTGGACAACGTACCTGGCGGCGGCGGCATGACCGGCTCGCTGCGGGTCTCCCAGGCCGCGCCCGATGGCCACACCTTCGTGCTGGCTTCGATCGGCACCCATGCGCTCAATCAGACGCTGTCCAAAAAGCCGCTCTACAATGCCGCCACCGATTTCGCCCCGGTCGCGCTGATCGCCGATGTCGGCCTCGTGCTCATCACGCGCAAGGATTTGCCTGCCGGCAACCTTGCGGAATTCATCGCCTATGCCAAGGCAAACCAGGGCAAGATGCAGTTCGGCTCGGGCGGGGCCGGCACCTCCTCGCATATCGGCTGCGTGCTGCTCAACCAGACCATCGGCATCGACACCACGCATGTGCCCTATCGCGGCGGGGGGCCGGCCATGGCCGATCTGATCGCGGGCCGTGTCGACTATGTCTGCAACATCGCGTCGACCGTGGGCCAGGCGATCGAGGCAAAGCAGGTAAAGGCGATCGCCGCACTCACCCGCGAGCGCTCGCCGATTCTGCCTGACCTGCCGACCGCGCACGAACAGGGCCTTACCGGCTTCGACGCCTATACCTGGAACGCGGTATTCCTGCCCAAGGGCACGCCTCCCGCACTGGTGAAAAAGTTCAACGAGGCGCTGGTGGCGGTGATGGAAAATCCCGCCTTCCGCGAGCGCCTGCATACGCTCGGCCTCATTGTCGTGGCGCCGGAGCGCCGTTCGCCCGCTTATCTGCAGAGCTTCGTCGAAAACGAAATCGAGAAGTGGGCGATCCCGATCAAGGCCAGCGGGGTGAAGGAGGATTGATGCATCCTCGCGAGGCGCGAGCAGTAGGATGAATGCGCCGCGCCCAGCGCGGCAGCACGCAAGACGTAAACGACATAAGGAGCAACCATTGCAGACTCTGCGTCAACTCATCGGCGGCAACGAGCTCATCGTCGCGCCGGTCGCGCTCAATCCGATCATGGCGCGGCTGGCCGAGGAAGCCGGCTTCAAGGCCATCTATATGAGCGGCGGTTCGCTTGGCTGGTACAAATGCGTGACCGAGGCCAACATCACGCTGCCGGAAATGGCGCAGGTGGCGGTGGACATGCGCGCCGCCTGCAAGCTGCCCATCGTGCTCGACGCCGGCGGCGGCTGGGGCGACCCCATGCACATCCAGCGGACCATCGCGCTGTCCGAAGCCGCCGGCTTCGCCGCGATCGAGATCGAGGACCAGTTGCTTCCCCGCCGCGTCGAGCATCATGTCGGCATCGAACACCTGGTGCCGACCGAGTTCATGGTCGAGAAGGTGAAGGCGGCGGTTGCCGCCCGCACCGATCCCGATTTCATCATCGTTGCGCGCACCAATGCGCGCCGGCTCCACGGCCTCGACGAGGCCATGCGGCGGGGCGAAGCCTTCAAGAAAGCCGGCGCCGACATGGTGTTCGTGTTCACGCGCAACGCCGAGGAGATGCGCACCGTCGCCGAGCGCGTGGCTCCTCCGCTGATGACGTTCGCGCCAGCCGATGGGTTCGCCGAATTTCCACTCAAGGAGCGCGATCTCGCCGCGCTGGGCTACCGTCTCGCCGCCTCCTCCGGAACCGCGTTCGCGGCCATGGTCAAGGCGGTGCGGCAATCCTATGAATGCTTGGCGCAGGGCAAGATCGATCCCTTCATCGGCAAGGGCAATGTGGAAAAGGAGATGAAGGCGGCGATGACGACCACCGGCCTCGAGCGGCTGCTGGAGATCGAGCGACGCACCATGAAGGATTAGGCGGACGTTCCCCGAACGGTCTTTTTCCGCAATATGCGAGGCGATGGCGGTAGCTGCAGTGAAAACGCGCGCAACAAGCCGGCCCGACCTTGACGCCGCTGCAGCGCCTTGCCTCGTGGCGGCGGCACTCGTTGCGCTCGCGTGCTCGACGGCGCCGAGCGCGGCCGAGCCGTCGTTCTATGCCGGCAAGCAGATCACCTTCATTGCCGGCTCGGGGGTCGGCGGCGGCTACGACCTGTTGGCGCGATTGACGGCGAGGCATCTCGGCCGCCTCATCCCCGGCCATCCGACCATCGTCGTGCAGAACATGCCGGCCGCCGGCAGCCTCGTCGCCACCAATCAAATCTACAACAGCGCGCCCAAGGATGGCACCGTGATCGCGCTCGTCCAGCGCGGCATGCTGCTTGCCAAACTGACCAACCCGAGCGCGGTGCGCTTCGAGCTTGAGAAGCTTAACTGGCTGGGAAATCTCAACAGCGAAACCGGCCTGGTGCTCGCCTGGCACACGGCGCCGCATCGTCGCGCCGAGGACCTGTTCGAGCAAGAGCTGATCGTCGGCGGACAGACCGGCGTCGATCCGGAGATCACGCCGCGGCTCTACAACGCGCTCATCGGCACCAAATTCAAGATCGTGACCGGATACAACGGTACAGCCGAGATCGCGCTCGCGATCGAGCGCGGCGAGGTTCAGGGCATTGGCGACTGGTCATGGGCGAGCTTCAAGAAGCAGCGCCCGGACTGGCTGCGCGACAAGAAAGTCACCCTGCTGATGCAGGGCGCGTTGCAGCGCGATCCCGATCTGCCGGACTTGCCGTCCGCGCTCGATTTCGTCAAATCCGACGCGGATCGCAAGGTGATGGAATTGTTCTTCACGCAGAAGACCATCGCGCGACCGGTGATTGCGCCGCCAGGTCTCCCGGCGGAGCGGCTCCAGGTGCTGCGCGCCGCGTTCGCGGCCCTCGCGCGAGATGCGCCATTCTTGGCCGACGCGGAAAAATCTGGTCTGGATGTCGCGCCGATTGCAGGCGATGCCGTCGACAAGGTGGTTACGCTGATCACCGCCACGCCGGCCGAGCTGGCCGATCGCTTCGCAAAGATTTTCGCTTCACCGGCCCAGGCGCGGTGAAGGACAGCCATCGGGAGGAGCCATAAATGAATCCCATCGTCGCTGCGCTGGTCGCGGTTGCCCTCAGCACGGCAGGGCTTGCGTCGGCCGCATTCGGCCAGAACGCCGACACCGTCCTGCTCAACGGCAAGATCGTGACCCTCGACCCGGCCTCGCCGGCTGCCGAGGCCCTCGCCGTGCGCGACGGCAAGATCGTCGCCGTCGGTAGCTCGGCCGATATCCGGGCACTGGCAGGACCGGACACGCGTACGATCGATCTCGAGGGCCGCACCGTCGTTCCCGGCCTGATCGACTCGCATATGCATGCCATCCGCGCTGCGCTGTTCTACGCCACCGAGGTCAATTGGATCGGCACGAACTCGATCCCCGAAGCGATGGCGCGCATCAAGGCTGCGGCGCAACGAGCAAAGCCCGGCCAATGGATCATCGTCGCCGGCGGCTGGACCGAGCAGCAGTTCCGGGAAAAACGGCGGCCGACCCAGGCCGAATTGATCGCGGCCGCGCCCGACAACCCGGTCTATGTGCAGTTGTTCTACAGCGCGGCCCTGCTCACGCCCGCCGCCTACAAGGCGCTCAACATCGCCAGCGATGCGGACGTGCCGCCGAGCGGCAAGATCGAGCGCGCCGCCGACGGCACGCCGACCGGCTGGATCCTCGGCGACAACCCCACGATCAGCGGTCTATTCGACAAGCTGCCGCTGCCGACCTTCGACGAGAGTGTCGAAGGGACGCGACAGTTCTTCCGCGAGCTCAACCGGTTGGGCATCACCGGCGTCAGCGATCCCGGCGGTTTCAACCTGACGGCCCCCAGCTATCAGCCGCTGTTCAAGCTCTGGCAGGACCGCGCACTCACCGTGCGCGTGGTCTACAGCCTGTTCGCCCAGCGCCGCGGCAACGAACTGGAGGATTACCAGACCGTGACGCAGATGTTGCCGATGGGTTTCGGCGACGACTGGCTGCGCTTCAATGGCATCGGCGAGAACGTCGCATGGGGCATGTACAACAACGACAAGCCTACCGAAGCGCAAAAGGAGCAGCTTTATCAAATCTACAAATGGGCGGCGTCGCGCCGCATGACGATCACGCAGCACTGGAACAACAATCGCTCGGTGCACCACCTGCTCGACGTATTGGAGCGCGTCAACCGCGAAACTCCGATCGCGCCGCTGCGTTGGTCGATCGCGCATCTCAACGATGCGTCGCCGGAGAACCTCCGCCGCATGCAGGCCCTCGGGGTCGGATGGCTGATGCAGAACGCGATGTTCTTCAATGGCGAGGCGTTCCTCAAGGCCCGCGGCAGCGAGGCCATGCGATTGGCGCCGCCGATCATGACGGCGCTCAAGCTCGGCATCCCGATCGGCGGCGGCACGGATGCGCACCGCGTAATGTCTTACAACCCTTTCGTATCGTTGCAGTGGATGGTGGACGGGAAGACCGTGGGCGGCACGCTCACCCGCGATGAGGAGCAATTACCCTCCCGCGATGAGGCGCTGCGCTTCTACACGCTGGGCAGCGCCTGGTTCACCTTCGACGACGACACGCGCGGTTCGCTCAAGGCCGGCAAGCTCGCGGATCTCGCAGTGCTCACCAAGGACTATCTGACGGTGCCGACCGGCGACATCAGCGGCATCGAGTCCCTGCTCACGATGGTCGGCGGACGGATCGTCTACGCCGCCGGTCCCTATGCGCAGTTCGAGGAAAAGCGGCCGCGCACTCCGTAGGCCGCGCCTGGCGCGGCCGCTCGACCGGGCGCGTCGGCGTCATGCCAATCGAATGACGAATGCGCAGGCGTCTCCTTGAAATGAATGGCGACGACATCCGTGGGATCGTTCTCGGCGACCGTGCCCTCCACGACATGGGATGCGTTGTCGGCCCCGGTATAAAGCTTGAACGCGTGCAGCATCGATGACCTCACCGGTGCCCCGGAGACGGAAGCCAGCGCGCCTGCAGGCGGGCGAATTCGCCATTGTCATGCAAAGTGGTCAGCGCGCGATTGACGGCATCGCACAACGCCCCATTGTCCTTGGCGAAAGCGATGCCGAGTTTCTCGTGGGTCGGGACCTGCATCGCGACCGTCAATTGCGGGCGGTCCCTTATCAGCCACGAGATCACCGGAAAGAGCTTGATCACGAGACCGATGCGTCCAGCTTCGAGGTCGTCGAGGGCGACACCGATCCCATCATAGGGATAGTACTTGATGCCGGCGATCGCGCCTTCCGCCAGGAGACGCTTGGCAACGAAATCGGACGTATTGCCGGACTGGATGCCCGCCGTGAGGCCGCGCAAGCCCGCGACCGACGAAACGTCCGGCGTCAACCGGCGGTTCACCGCCACGCCCTGATTGAATTCGAGGTAGGGCTGCGAGAACAGCACGATTTCCGAGCGTTCCGGCGTAATCGTTGTCCCCGAGATCACGGCGTCGTAGCTGCGCTTCGCTAGGCCGTCGAAGATGCCGTTGAAGTCGGCGCCGGAATAGCGCACCGGCTGCAGAGTGGCGCCGAGCTGCGCACTGATCGCGCGCATCAAATCGATGTCGAAACCACTCGCCGATCCGTTCTCGATCAGATCGAAGGGCGGGTCGGGATAGGCCGAGGCGACGACCAGGGTGCCCGGCTTCAACGTGAGCCCCAGGGGCCGGGTCGCGCCTCCTGTTTGCGCCGAACTGCTCGTGGAGATGATGCCGGCGGTGGCCACCGCGGCGAAGCCGATGCCGCTGGTGGCAAACGCCCGCCGCGTCAACGCCGCCGGTGATGGTCGGGCCATGCCTGACGGCATCGCACTTGCCGCCGAGTCCCTAAGCCGACATCACTCCGCTGCTTCCCGCAGCGGGCACGAATGGATCAGATCTGCAATACGGAAGGTCATGGCTATCTCTCTACGATATGTCCGCTATCCGTCGCCGCAGATTGAAACGCTGCAGCACCACGGTCAAGCAAACCGCGATGCCCGCTGCCGTTGCCGAAACACCAGCAGCCCGACAATCACCAGATTGACGGCATTGGCGGCGACGCCGGCGGCGAAAGCCGGCGCGTAGGTGCCGAAATGATCGTAGAGTGCGCCTGCCGCCCAGCTCCCCACGGCCATACCGCTGCCGCTGCAGAGCAGGAACGTCGGAATCCGCCAATAGGCTTCCGACGCCGGAAACAATTCGCGAATGGCCAGGATGTAGGCCGGAATGATCCCGGCAAATCCCAAACCGAAAGCGGCCGCGACGGTGAACAGCCCGATTTCATCCTGCGTGAGCATGAACGCCATCATGGCGATGATTTGAAATGAGGAGCCGATCAACACGGTATTGAGACCGCCGGCGCGATCGGACACCCAGCCCCAAAACTGCCGGCTGATGAAGGCGGTCCCCAACAGCACCGACAGCATCGCCGCGCCATGCGAGGCCAGAATGCCGAGATCGCTGCAGAACGCGGGCAGATGGGCCTGCGGCATGGCCATGGGGATGCAGCAGAAGACGACCGCAACGGCCACCATGGCGAACACAAGATCGGGCGGCCAACCCATCACCGTCTTGGGGGCGGGCGAGGTCCCGAGCGAGCCTTCCGGCAGCGGCGGGTCGGGCGGTCGGCTCAGGAAGATTGCCGCCAGCGGAACGACCAGCAGGACTTCGAACAGGCCATAGTAGAACATCGTCTGACGCCATCCGGCATAGGTGATCGCGCGTTCGAACATCGATGGCCAGATCGCGCCGGCCAGGTAGCTGCCGCTCGAAATCAGCGCAAGCGCCGAGCCGCGGCGGCGGTCGAACCAGCGGCTCACATAGACGTAGAACGGCGCGTTCATGCCGCCGATGCCGAGAAACCCGACGAACAGGCCCTGACCGACATAGAGGTGCCAGGTCTCGCCGCCCGTGGAGAGCGCAAGCCCGACCCAGATCATCACGGCGCCGAAAATGACCGTCCATCGCACTCCGATCTTCTCGGCGATACTGCCCATGACAATGCCGCCGAGTCCGAACCCGACCCACGCGAGCGATGTCGCCAAGGCGGGAACCGACCGCAGCCCGGCGGTCTCGGCGGCGATCGACTTGAGCGCCACGATGGTGATCCACGGTGCCCCGAACGACAGCGTCAGGATCACCAGCACGACCGTGGCGACGGTCCAGGAGGCTTTGGTTTCGACCGACTGCAAGCCGATGGGTCGATGCATTAATTTTTCATGCTTCTTGGGCGCCGCATGGCACCGATGTCGTGGCCGGCGCGATCCCGGCCGTTGCGCCTGTGGAAAGGATGGCGCCGCTCTATCGGATCGAGGCGGCGGGAGCCGCCACGCAGATGAGCGCGGCGCAGGAGAATCTCGTCATCAGCGTTCCATCCCGGTCTTTTCTTGTGCGGGTGGCGAATCTATCGCTTTGGCGGGCGCTCGGCGAGGCCGGAAAGCTGGGGACAGCCCTGTGCAAAAAGCGGCCCGGGCGGTGGACAAGCATGCGGATAACGGCTGGAAAGCATGGCCGCAAGGCTGTGCACCGCTTCCCCGATAAATGCTGCATAACCTGGGGATTGCCCTGTAAGTCGCGGGCCGCAGGCGCGGGATAAGGGGCGGTGAATATCGGGGATGAGCGGAAACATCTGAATGCCTTCTCCCTCTCCGCTGCCCGCTGCCACCGTGGTCGCGCGCCTGTCGACCGACGGGGCGGCGGCACTGCACATCGGCGATGTGCTGTCCGAGAGTTTCGATCCGGAAGAGGTCGCGGCTTCCGCCTTCGAGCAGCCCGACGGACGCTGGGTCCTCGCGCTGTATTTCCGCAATCGACCCGACGAAGCGGCCGTGCGGGCGCTGGTCGCATCCGCCGCCGGCGCGGCGGCAGCCGATGCGCTGCGGTTCGAGACGCTCTCGCCCACGGACTGGGTGCGCAAGAGCCTCGAGGGCCTCACGCCGGTCGAGGCCGGTCGGTTCGTTGTGCACGGGGCGCACCGTCGCGCCGGCGTGCGCGCGAACCAAATCGGCATTCAGATCGAGGCGGCGCTCGCCTTCGGCACCGGCCATCACGGCACCACGCGCGGCTGCCTGCTGGCGCTTAACGCACTCGCGAAGCGACGACGGCGCCAGCGCAAGACGCCGGACTCTTCCCCGCTCCGCCGCCGGCGCGGAAGGAAAGCCGGCGTGCTCGACATCGGCACAGGCACCGGCGTGCTCGCCATCGCCGCGGCAAAGGCGTTGCGGTGTCCCGTCCTGGCAAGCGACATCGACGCCCGCTCGGC
>Ga0114129_10005270_pt1 | contig 18233 bp, 15 predicted proteins | sample RhiMetdeltSRZDD1_FD_80071 | JGI IMG/M metagenome (GOLD analysis project Ga0114129, IMG submission 80071) | Populus rhizosphere microbial communities from Tennessee, USA - Rhizosphere MetaG P. deltoides SRZDD1 (version 2) (version 2) | ecosystem: Host-associated > Plants > Roots > Rhizosphere >...
CGACCGCGACCGCGATCTTCGGGTTGTCGGCGGGCGCGAAGCTCACGAACCATGTCGTGTTGATGTTCGAGCGGCCCGTCTCGGCCGTTCCCGTCTTGCCGGCGACCCGAATGCCGGGGATCTGCGCGGCCGTGCCGGTGCCGCCCTGTACGGCGAGCTCCATCATGCGCGTGAGTTCGTCGGCGGTCTGGCGCTTGATCGGCGTGGCGAGGCGCTTGGGCTCGTAATGCGTGACCGTGTGCCCGCCCGGCGAGAGGATGCGCTCGATCAGGTGGGGCCGCATCTCGACACCGTGATTCGCGATCGTCGCGCCGACCATGGCCATCTGCAGCGGCGTGACCTGCAGGCGCTCCTGTCCGAACGCGAGCCGGCCCGGATCGACCTGGGTGTCGGGATGCTTGGGCGCGAACAGCTTGCCGTGGTCGTACAGGCCGCTCGCGACGCGCTCGTTCTCCGGCGTCTCGAGCGGCGGCACCGAGTAGAAGCCGTAGCGATCCGCGTACTTGAGCACCGTGCCGGCGCCGAGCGCCTTGCCGACGTTGCAAAAGACCGAGTTGATCGAATGCTCGAACCCGGTCGAGAGGTTGACATGGCCGAACGTCTCGGGCGCCTCGGGGTTGCCGGCGTTGCGCACCTGCTTGCCGTACTCGATGCAGTAGCCGGGATCGTCGAACGGCGAGTCCGGCGTGAACCGGCCGGTGTCGAGTGCGGCGGAAGCGGTGACCATCTTGAACGTCGAGCCCGGCTGGTACTTGCCGGCCGTCGCGCGGTTGAGGAGGGTCGCACCGCACGGAGCCGTCGTGCGGGTGGCCTGCGCGAAGTGCCGCTCGACGAGGTTCGGGTTGTACGTCGGGTTCGTCGCCATCGCGAGGACGCGCCCGGTCGAGGGCTCCAGCGCTACGACCGCCCCGCACTTCCCCTGCAGCAGGCGCCGCGCGAGCGCCTGCAGCCCGGGGCGGATCGTCAGAACGATGTCGTTGCCCGTGACGGTCGAGCCTTTGAGCCGGTCGAACGTCGAGCGGAAGACGGTGTCGAGGTTCGCGTTCGATCCTGTGAGAAAGTCGTTGTACGACTGCTCGAGCCCGGTCCGGTTGCGCGACTGCGTCGAGTAGCCGACGACGTCCGCGAAGATCGGGCCGGTCGGATAGCGGCGGAAGTACAGCGTCTGCCCGCCGATCTTCTTCCGCACGTTCGTCGCGACGACCGTGCGGCCGTCGGCGGCGTAGATCTTGCCGCGCTTGATCGTGAACGACGCGACGAGCTTGATGTCGTTGTCCTGCCTGTCGGCGAGGCCGGCGTTCGCCCACGTCTGCCAGTACGTGACGCCGACGATCAACGCGGCGAGCAGGATCAGCGCAGCGACGCCGAGGTGCGAGATCTGTTTGTTCACCTCAGCGCCTCACGGTTCGCGCGGTTCGAAACGAGCAGTAGCCCGGCAAGCAACAGGAAGTTGGCGACGACGCTCGAGCCTCCGTACGAGACGAGCGGCAGCGTGATGCCCGTCAGCGGAATGACTCGCAGGACACCCCCGACGATGATGAACGTCTGCAGCGCGAAGCCGAACGTCAGCCCGGCTGCGAGCAGCTTCGAGAAGCCGTCCTGCGCGAGTAGCGCGATGCGCATGCCGCGCAGCACGAAGATCATGTAGACGAGCAGCAGCCCGGCGGCGCCGATCAGCCCGATCTCCTGGCTGATCACGGAGAAGATGAAGTCCGTGCTCGCCCCGGGGATGAGCGGGTGCCCGTCGATCGTGCTGAACGTCCCCTTGCCGAGCCCGGTGCCTGCGTACCCGCCGTGGCCGATCGAGTAGAGCGACTTGACGAGCTGGAAGCTCTGGCAGTTCTGGCGCAGCGCCGGCTCACCGGAGAGCGGGCAGTAGACCTTGTGCGTCGTCCACGGATGCAGCCAGATCGTGACGCGTTCCTGTACGTGCGGCGTGATCTTCCACACGCCGATCGCGCCGACCAGGAAGAGGCCGAACCCCGCCGCGACGTACGCGATCCGCGCCGTCGCGACATAGAGCATCGCCAGGAAGATCCCGAAATAGAGGAGCCCGCCGCCGAGGTCGCGCGTCTCGAGCAGCACGAGGATCGCGAGCACCCAGATCACGAGGAGCGGGCCCCAGTCCTTCAGCCGTCCCTGTGCGAGCACTTCGCGCTTCTCGCGCATGTAGCCCGCGAGGAAGATGATCAGCGCGATCTTCGCGAGCTCGCCCGGCTGGAACCGCAGCGGCCCGAGATGCACCCAGAGCCGCGCGCCGTTCACGGTGAGACCGAGCACCGGCAGGATCGGCAGCAGCAGCAGGCCGATCGCGGTGAGCCCGAAGACGTACTTGTACGACTCGAGCTGACGGTAGTCGTAGCGCAGGAGGAAGAGCGTGAGCGCGAAAAGCCCGACGGCGACCACGATCCACGTCCCCTGCTTGAACGCGTCGTCCGGATGAAGCCGGTAGATCTCCGTCAGCCCGATCGCCGTCAAGAGCCCTGCGATCGGCAGCAGGTACGGGTCCGCGAACGGCACCGTGTAGCGCGCGACGAGATGCGCGGCCAGGTAGAGCAGCAGGAAGAAGCCTGCATAGGCGAGCGACGACGTCGAGACGACGTCCTGGCGCGCGATGTAGACACTGGCGAACCCGACCGCCGTCAGCACGCCGACGGCGATCAAGAACAGGAGCTCCCGGTTGCGAAGGCTCAGCGCACGAACCCCAGGTAGAGCACGACGCCGACCACGGCGACGAGCAGCAGGATGGCGAGCCAGGCGAGGATGCGCCGCCGCAGGTGGCGCCGGCGAACGGCCCTGTCTTCCGCCTGGATCTCGCTGACAGACACGACGGCTGTGTCGACGGTCGGGACGGCGTCCGCTTCGGAGAGCGTGTCCTCGTCCTCGGGCAGCGCCTGCTCCCGCGTATCGCCGTCGTTGGCGAGCACCCCGTCGGCGATCTCGAACGCGACGACCGTGATGTTGTCCTGGCCGCCGCCCCGGTTCGCCGCCTTGACCAGCGCGCGCAGCGCGCCGTCGATGTCTTCGCGGTGCCGCTCGACGACCTCGAGGATCGAATCCTCCGGGACCATGTCGGTCAGCCCGTCGGAGCAGAGCAGGAAGAGATCGCCGGTCTCCGCCTGGACGCTGAACGTGTCGACGTCGACGTCGGGATCGGTACCGAGCGCACGGGTGATGACAGAGCGCTGCGGATGCGTCTCGGCCTCCTCGCGCGACAGCTTTCCCGTTTTGAGCAGCTCGTTGACGAGCGAGTGGTCCTCGGTCAGCTGCTCCATCCGGGCATTGCGGATGAGATAGGCGCGCGAGTCGCCGACGTGGCCGAACGAGACCCGGTCGTCCTCGACGAGCGCGACCGTGATCGTCGTGCCCATGCCGGACGTGTTCGGGTCGCTGCTGGAACGGTCGTACACGCGGCGGTTCGCCTCCTGGATGAGGTCGGCGATGCGCCGCTCGCCACCGCCGTTTGCCCCGGCCTCCTTCAGCGCGGCGGTCGCAAGCCGCGACGCGACCTCGCCCGCCTGTGCACCGCCCATGCCGTCGGCAATCGCGAAGAGCGGAGGCTCGATGACGTACGCGTCCTCGTTGTGCCGCCGCGTACGGCCGGGATCGGTGACGGCTCCAACCCGGCCGATCATTGCTCATACCTCAGATCGGTCTCGCCGACACGGACGACGTCGCCGCCCGTCAGCCGGCGCGGGCGCTCGAGCCGGGCTCCGTTCAAGTACGTCCCGTTCGTCGACCCGAGATCCTGCACCCAGACGCCGTCCTGTCGCGGCTCGAAGCGCGCATGGCGCGCGGACGCATACTCGTCGGAGCGGATGGCGATGTCGTTCTGCCCACCACGACCGATCGTCAGCTGAGCGGAGTCGAGCTCGAAGTCCTCGCCCTCGTCCAGGTCCGGGCTCTTCACGACCACGAGGCGGCCGGTGACCGGTCCGCGGCGCGCCGGCTGAACGCCCGCCTGGCTCGACGGCGCGAGAATGAAGCTCTCCTGCGGCAGACGCAGGTCGCGGCTCGCCGTCCGGACGATGCGCCAGATGAAGAGGTAGAGCAGGACGAGGAACGCAATCTTGAGGATGAGCAGAACCTCATCGACGGCGGCGGAGTCGTAGAGCATCCCTACTCCGTCTCGCGGGCGAACGTCAGCTCGGTCGAGCCGAGCGTGATCGTGTCGCCACTGCGCAGCTTCGCGCGCTTCACGCGCTTGCCGTTGACCTCCAGGCCGTTGGTCGAGCCGAGGTCGACGATCCAGTAGGACGCGCCCTCCTGGCGCAGCTCCGCGTGCCGACGCGAGACGTTGGCGTCGGCGAGCTGGATGTCGCAGTCGCGTGACCGGCCGATGACGACGCGGCGCTGCTTCACCTCATGGCTGCTGCCGTCCCAACTCAGGGTGACGAGCTCCGGCTCGACGCCGAGCTCCTCCGCCGAGACGGCCTGCGTCGGCTCCGGGATCGCCTTGGGTTTGTAGATCATCGTCGCGCCGGCCTCGAGGTCCGCCGGCGGCTCGCCCTCGGCCCCGCGCCTACGCTCCGGATGCACCATGCGTGTGGCGATGCCGAACTCGCCGACGTCGAGGTCGTCGTCCGTCTCCATCAGCACGCGGACCGCCGACAGGAGCGCGTAGTCCTCTCGGCGGGCATGTTCGGAGAGGTACTCCTGGAGCTCACCGCGCAGGTTCTCCTCGTAGCTCTCGAACTGTTCGCGGTCGCCCGGCGAGAGGTAGACGGTGTACTCGTTGGGGACGTAGACCCGCGAGACGGACACGGTGCGATGGTCGTCCATCTCCTTTGCGAGCTTCCGCGCCAGCTCGACCGGCTGGACGTTCGTTCGAAACGCGCGGCCGAAGACACCCTCGAAGAGGGCCTCGATCTTCCGTTCGACTGAGCGTAGGACCATGTGCCGGAATACCCTAGGCGCCGGCCGGCCGGCGCCGCATGGAGGCCGCGCGAGCCGCGCTGGGGCAGCCGTCTGACCTAGCCGTCTTGGTCACCTTGCACCGGAGCGACACGTTCAAACAGCCTCGAGCCCGATGCTAACGCACGGCTACGGCGACACAGGTCGCCCAGGCGGCCACCACGAGGGGGACGGCGGCGACCGTGGGGACGGCCAGCAGGGCCGCGAGCAGGAAGCCGGCGCCGAGCGCGGAGATCGCCCAAGGCCCGCGCGCGCGCGCGTACGGAAGCAGGACCGCGACGGCGGCGAGGACGACGGCCTCGACGGCGAGCGCGGGGCTCCCGACGAGGGCATGCCACAGAGCTGCCGCGATCACGAAGGGGTCGCCGGCGGCGGCGGCCCCGAGAGCAGGCGCCTCCGAGCCGTCGAACGGCAGGGCCGCCCCACGGATGCCCGCGACCATTCCCGCCGCGAGCACGCCGATCGCGACCAGCAAGCCGCGCCTGGCGGCAGAGCGCACCGTCAGCGCGCCGAGCGGCAGCAGCCCGAGCGCCGCGATGGGCGCCAGCAACGGGCCGAGCACGAACAGCAGTCCATGCTTCGAATCGCGCCAGCACACGGCGAGCAGACACGTCGCTGCGGCGGCATACAGCACGGCGGCGCCGAGCGCGAAGTTGCCGAGCGGGAGGATCGGGACGACGAGCGCGCAGGCCAGCCCGAGCCTGGGATGCAGCACGGTCGCGCCGGCGGCGAGCGCGGCGAGTGCGTACGGCCAACCGGTCGGATAGAACGGGAGCGCCAGCGCCGTCCAGAGGGTGAACACCGCGGCAAGCACCACCGGCACCAGCCGGGGAGCCACGGCCGGAACCGCAAAGGTCTGACCCCGGCCCGTCCGGCCGCGCCGTTTGCGGCCGGCGAGCCGCAGGGAGCCGGCCAGCGCCGCGGCGTCGGGCCGGCGCGCCGGATTGACGTCGAGCGCTCGGCCGACCGCGTTCAGCAGCGTCTTCGGGAGGTCGGGACGCAGCGACTCGAGCGACGGGGCGCCCTCCTCGATCGCGCGGGCGGTCTCGAGGAGCGAGCTACGCCAGAACGGGTGTCTCCCGGCAAGCGCCTCCCAGAGCATCACGCCGACGGCCCAGATGTCAGCCGCCTCGGTGGTGTCGGCCCCGGCCAACCGCTCCGGGGCGATGTACGCCAGCGTCCCCGGGACGTCGCCCTGAGCGGTGAGCGTCTCCGCCTCCTGGATCTGGGCGAGCCCGAAGTCGAGCACCCGCACCGAGACGCGCGGGCCTTCGGCGAGCAGGACGTTCGAGGGCTTGACGTCTCGATGGACGACGCCGCGTGCGTGCGCGTGAGCGAGCGCGTCGAGGATCTGGATCGCCGCCTCGATCGCCGACGCGTCGTCGAGCTCGCCGGCACGCATCGCCTCGCGGAACGTCCGGCCCGGAACGTACTCGTACGCGATGTACACGTGCTGCGAGTCGCGCCCGAACCCGTAGGCGCGCTGACAGCCGGGATGGCGCAGGCGCGCCGCCGCCTCGGCCTCGCGCTCCGCACGCGACGCGGCCTTTCCCTCGCGCGGCACGATCTTGAGCGCGACGTCCAGGCCGGTCTGCTCGTCGCGCGCCAGCCAGACCGACCCCGAGCCGCCGCTGCCGAGCGGTCGGAGCGGTCGGTACCTCCCGAGGACGAGCTCGCTCTGGAGAAGGGCTGGGGCGGCGTTGGACATCAGCTTTCCTGGGTTGGCCAAGCCCTTTCCGAGTCCTGCCCGGCCGGTACGCGGGTTAGAGTGACAGCGGCTTCGGCTGGGCCCAGGACGCCATGACCGAGCGCGATACAGACATCGAGTTCGACTTCTTCGACGAGCCGGAGACCGAAGAAGCGCCGGAACGCGCGCGAACGCCCCGTCGACAGCCCCCGCGCGGGCCGCGACGCCCGGTCCGGCCCCCGTCGGGCCTAATCCCGATGCTGCGGCTTGCCGGCCTGATCGCGTTCGTGATCCTCGCCGTCGTCTTGCTCGTCGTCCTGGCGCGCGGCTGCGCGTCGGACAGCAAGCACTCCCGCTACGAGAACTACATCAACGCCACGCAGAAGCTCGCGACCGCGTCGACGGCGATCGGCAAGCAGCTCAACCAGGTGCTCGCGGCGACCGGGATCAAGGAGAGCCAGCTGGAGCAGAAGCTGAAGGGGCTCGCCGCACAGCAACAGCAACTCGTGGCGCAGGCGCAGGACGTGAACCCCCCGGGGCCGCTGCGCGTCGAGCACGATCACCTCGTGGAGGTGCTGAGCCTGCGGGCGAGCGGCCTGAGCCGGCTCGCCGACGCATTCAGGCAGACGGCGACGGCAAAGAACGCGAGCGCCGCCGGACAGCTGCTCGCGTCCCAGGCTCGCCTCCTCGCCGCGAGCGACGTCAACTGGGACTACTACTTCCGGCAGCCGACGCAGCAGGAGCTGGCGCGGCAGAACGTCACCGACGTCGGCCCCGTCCCGGACTCGGAGATCTTCCCGAACCCGGATCTCGCGAGCTCGCAGGCGATGATGACCGTCTGGCAGCGAGTCCACGGCGCCGCCACCGGCGGCAATCCGAGCGGCAAGCACGGCAGCGCCCTCGGCCCGGTCAAGGCGTTACCGGACGGGAAGACGCTGCAGTCCGGCGTCGCCGCGAGCGACAACGAGATCACGGCATCGACCGACCTCGCCTTCCAGGTCTCGGTCGAAGACTCGGGCGACTTCCAGGAGTTCAACGTCGGCGTGACGCTCACGATCCAGAAGTCTCCGAAGCCGATCGTGCTACGCAAGAAGATCCCGGTGATCAACGCAGGCGAGACGAAGACGGTGACGTTCACGAACATCGACATCAACGGCCTCTTCGGCTTGCCGACGACGATCAAGGTCGACATCCAGCCGGTCCCGGGCGAGACGACCACGACCAACAACTCGGCCGAGTTCAAGGTCATCTTCTCACTCGGGTAAGCGCGTGGGCCTCTCCACCGCCGAGTGGATCGCGATCGCGGCGTGCGCCCTCGCCGCACTCGCGCTGCTCGTCGCGATCGCCGCTTGGTGGAAGCTCAGAGCCGTCCGCGGCGCGCAGCTGGTGCTGCTCGGCGGAGGCAAGCAGGACCTCGTCGACTTCGCCGTCTCGCTCCAGGGCAGGATCGACGATCTCCACCGCGCCGTGGACGAGATCGCCGCCGCGCTCTCCCGGGTCGACCGGCGTGTGGACACCGCGGTGTCGAAGACCTCGCTCGTGCGGTACGACGCATACGAGGGCGCGGGCGGGCACCAGTCGGCCTCGATTGCCCTGCTCGACGCCGGCCGGAGCGGCGTCGTCGTCAGCGCGATCCAGGGAAGGGACTACGCGCGGATCTACGTCAAGGAGCTCGACCGGGGTCGCCCGAACGTCGCCCTCTCGCCCGAAGAGGAGGAGGCGGTCGAGCGGGCGATGGCGAGCTAACCCGGGTCACTTAGCTACATTTCCGCGCAGATGCAGCAGGTTCTCGTCCTGAATGCCAGCTACGAGCCGCTGAACGTCACGACGGTTCGGCGTGCGCATGTCCTGGTGTTCAAGGGCAAGGCCGAGGTGATCGAGGAGCTCCAGCAGGAGCTCCGTTCGGCCATGGACACGTACCCGTGGCCGCATGTGATCCGGCTGATCGCCTACGTGCGGGTACCGCGCGCCGTGCAGCGCAAGATCTCGCGCCGCGCTCTGTTCGCCCGCGACGGGTGGCGCTGTGCCTACTGCGGAACGACGGCCGGCCGCCTGACGCTCGATCACGTCGTGCCGCGCTCGCGGGGCGGTGAATCCGTGTGGGAAAACGTCGTCACAGCGTGCGCGCCGTGCAACCACAAGAAGGGCAATCGCCTGCTCGAGGAAGCGAGCATGGAGCTCCTGCACCTGCCGAAGCCGCCGGCGCCGGTGCTCTTCATTCGTCTCGCCGCGCCGAAGATCCCGTCGGGATGGCAGCCCTATCTCGCCAGCTGGGGCTCGGCGACGGCCGCAGCCTAGCTCTTCTCCACGGGCAAGCCGCGCTGCTCCCACTCCGACCACGAGCCGGGATAGAGCTTCCCGTCGCGGCCGGCCAGATACAGCCGATGCAGGATGACGGTCGCCGTCACACCCGAGCCGCAGTAGGCGACGAGCTCGCCGTCCGGTAGGTCGGGGAGCGGCTCGTTCCACGGCGCGTTGAGCGCGCCCGGGATCCGTCCCGGCTTCTTGTCGATCGGATTCTCATCGCCGCGCCACCGGCCGGGCAGGCGCGCGTCCACGACGACGAGCTCGCCGAGGCGACGCGCGAGCTCGTCGGCGTCGACCGTGTCGTCCTCGCGCTGCCGCAGCGTGAAGAGCGCCGCCTCGATCGGCTCCTCCCCGCTCCTCAGCGGGCCGCGCCAGCCCTCGAAGCCCATCACCGCACAACCGTCGTGGCCGAAGTGGCGCAGTAGCCACCAGAGCCGTTCGGCGCCCCCCATGTTCCCGTAGGCGACCACGAAGACGCCGGCGCCGATGCCCGCGCTCGCCGCCGCCCGCGCGAACGCTTCAGGATCCGGCAGCGGATGGCGCCCGCCGGCGCCGGGCTCCGACGAGAGATCGGTGTCGACGTCGAGGAAGCTCGCGCCCGGGACATGCCCGGCGAGATACAGGTCGCGCCCCCGGCCGGGGTGGCCGAGCTCCCAGCGGCAGTCGACGAACTGGTAGCGCAGGCCTACCAGTTCCCGGCGGGCGAGGCGGGGAGCGTCACGGACGACGGGTGGATCACGTAGACGATTCCGCCGGTCGCGGTCATCCACGCCTTCTCGAACTGCGCGCGGGCGTAGACATGACGCACGGTTGCATCGCTCGACGAGGCCGGATCGTACGAGATGACGTCCCCATCGGCGGTGAAGCCGCCGATCACGAGCAGGTGGCCGTCGGTGCCTCTGAAGAGGAACCCGTCGAGCTTGTTCGGCTCGAACGCGATCGAAGCGACGAGCGGAATGCCCTTCTTGACGAACTGCTCCGCCTCCGCGAGCGAGTGCAGCTGAGTGACCTCGCTCTCGAGGCCGAAGTGCGCCGCGTACGCGGTGTTGAACGGCCAGTTCCCGGCGCCGTCGTAGTGGTAGTCGAACGTGTAGCGCGCGGCGTAGTCGACCCACGGATCGGCGATGCCGGGGTAGTCCGACAGGACGTACGCGTAGTCGGCCGGCGACGGTCCCCTCCCCCAGTACGCGAGCACCATCGATGTCGACGTCGGGCTGCACCACGCCTCGCCGCCGCCGTCGAACTGCGGGTACTGACCGGCATGGATCTCCTGCGAATACGGCGGGACGTCCAGGTCGATCGTGCGCGTCATCGTCGTCGTGCTCGGGACGTACGGGTTCGTGTTCACGGGATCCGATGCGACCGCGCCGAGCCGCGTCACCTTTGCGCCGGTGCCGTAGAGCGTGACGCTCAGCTGGTACGCCGTCAGCGGATGATCCTTGGCGAAGAAGGTGTCGATCGAGACGTAGCCGTCGGCGTCGCCCTGGCCGCCGACCGACGTTCGCCGAAAGTCGGCGTCGCCGTACGCCCAGCGGCCCATCACGTACCACTTCGTCTGCGTGCCCTTGCCGGTCGTCGCGCGCATCCGGATCTCGATCCACGAGCCGGCCGTCGTCGACGCGTTCCACGACGCGACGAGCTCGGTGAAGCCGAAGCCCGTCGCGTGCCACGGCGACGTCCAGGTGCCGCTGGTGACGCCGCCCTTCGGCAGTGGGAACGCGTGGAAGCTGACGACGTACTGCTGTGCGGCCGACGCCGGCGCGGCAAGGACCAGCGCCAGCCCCAGCGTTGCGAGCGTGCCCCGGATCACGGGTGGATCGTAAACCCCCTTGTATCCGTCCGAAAGGGCGTCTAATGTCCGCCCTTCCAATGGCGCGCGCACGCAAGGACAACTCGCTTCTCCTTCCGCGCGTCATTACGCGCTAGCCGGCGTTTCACTCCTCCGCCGACGCCGGCTAGGTCACAACAACAGGCGGAGAGTCCACACCGAACGAAGGGCGCACCAGTGCACCCGCGATCCGCCAATCCAGCCCGCGAGCGGGACTCCTGCGGCATCGGCTTCCTCGCCGACGCGACCGGTCGCGCGTCGCGCTCCATCCTCGACGGCGCGCTCGAGGGCCTCGCCCGGATGCAGCACCGCGGCGCGGTCGGGGCGGATCAGCGCACGGGGGACGGCGCGGGCGTCCTCATCCCGCTGCCGCTCACGCTCCTTCCCGGTCGCCGGTGCGGCCTCGCGATGGTCTTCCTCCGCGACGAGCGGGCGCGGGCGGCGATCGAGGAGGCGTGCGCCGACGAGGGAATCGGGCTCGGCGGCTGGCGGGAAGTGCCGGTCGTCCCCGCTGCGCTCGGCGAGCACGCGCTGGCGAGCATGCCCCGGATCGAACAGCTCGTCCTCTTGCAGCCACACGGGCTCACGCGCGCCCAGGCGGAGGTGTGTGCGTACCGAGCCCGGATGCGAGCGCAGTCCGTCGCGGGCGCGTACGTCGCGTCCCTCTCGTTCCGGACGGTGACCTACAAGGCGCTCTGCGCGGCCGACCAGCTCGCGGCCTTCTACCCGGATCTGCTCGAGCCCCGGCTTTCGGTTCCGTTCGCCCTCTTCCACCAGCGCTTCTCGACGAACACGCAGCCGTCGTGGGAGCGGGCGCAGCCGTTTCGTCTGCTCGCGCACAACGGCGAGATCAACTCCATCGACGCGAACGTCGCCTGGATGAGGGCGCGCGGCCTCCCGCTCGAGGAGGAAGGCTCGGACTCGACGCTGCTCGACAATGCGCTGGAGCTGCTCGTCCGTGGCGGCCGTGACATCCGGCACGCCGCCGCCATGCTCATCCCGGAGGCGTACGACGCGGACCCTGAGCTGGACGACGACGTCCGCAGCTTCTACCGCTACCACGCCACACTGCTCGAGCCCTGGGATGGTCCTGCGGGCGTCGTCTTCACTGACGGGCGCGTCGTCGGTGCCGCGCTCGACCGGAACGGCCTACGTCCCTTGCGCTACGCGGTGGTCGGCGACCGCCTCGTCGCCTGCGCCTCGGAAGCGGGCGCCCTCCCTCTCCCCCAGGGCGCCCGCATCCGGCGCTCCCGGCTCGGACCAGGCCAGATGCTCGTCGTCGATCCGGCGACGGGTATCGAGGAGAACAGCGACGTCAAGCGACGACTGTCCCGGAAGCGGCCCTACGCGCGCTGGCTCCGCGCGACCGTCGAGCCGCTGGCCGCGGGCACACCCGTCGACCCGCCGACCGAGAGCCTCACGGCGCGGCAGGTGACGGCTGGGTTCACGCGCGAGGACATCTCCCTCCTGCTGCGGCCGGCGGCCGGGACTGGACACGAGCCGACGTCGTCGATGGGCGACGATACGGCGCTGCCGCCCCTTGCCGGCCGCGCACGCCCGGTCACGTCGTACCTGCGCCAGCGCTTCGCGCAGGTGACGAATCCTCCGATCGACCATCTGCGCGAGCGGTCGGTGATGTCGCTGAGGACCCTGCTGGGAGCGCGCGCGCCGCTCCTCGGCGAGCACCCCCGCACGGCCCGGCTACTCGAGCTCGAGAGCTTCTTTGCGTTTCCGAGCGCCGTCTCGGAGCTCGCCGGCCGCGGTGTGGTGCTGCCGGCCGCGTTCGCCGAGCGTGAGGGCTTGCGCCGTGCCTGCAGCCGGCTCGCGGACGAGGCGGCCGCGTGCGACGCCGACCTCGTCGTGCTCGAAGCGCGCGGCATTCCGGCCGTGCTCGCGGTCGGAGCCGTCCACCAGCGCCTGGTCGACGAGGGGCGCCGAACGAACGTCTCAATTATCGTCGACGCAGAGGAGCCGCGCGAGGCGCACGACTTCGCCTGCCTGCTCGCATACGGCGCGGACGCGATCTGTCCACGCCTCGCGCTCGAGACGATCGCCGCCCTCGCGGCGGACGACAAGCTCGGCGGCGACCACCCGACGGCTGCCGAGGCGCAGCTCCGCTTCCGCGACGCGATCGAAGACGGCGTTCTGAAGATCATGTCGAAGATGGGCATCGCCGACGTGTCGTCGTACCGTGGCGCCCAGCTCTTCGAGGCGGTCGGCCTTGCCCCGGACGTCGTCGACCTCTGCCTGACCGGGACTCCGAGCGTCGTCGGGGGCGTCGGGTTCGCCGAGCTCGAGCGGGAGATCCTCGAGCGGCAGGGCGCACGCGCGCTCGAGAACCCGGGCTACGTGAAGTTCCGCAAGGGCGGCGAGCCGCACGCGACGAGCCCGCCCGTCGTCGACGCGCTGAAGCAGGCCGCGCATGCGCTCCGCCGTCGAGACTACGAGCGGTTCGCCGACCTCGTCAACGGCCGCGCGCCGCTCGAGCTCCGCGATCTGCTCGAGCTTGCGGAGACAACTCCGGCTCCGGTCGACGACGTCGAGCCGGCGGAGTCGATCGTGCGGCGCTTCTCCGGCGGCGCCATGTCGCACGGCTCGCTCTCGGCCGAAGCACACGAGACGGTCGCGCGCGCGTTCAACAGCCTCGGGGCGCGCTCGAACTCGGGCGAGGGCGGCGAGGATCCGGCTCGCTTTCGCACCGACGCGAACTCGAGGATCAAGCAGGTCGCGTCGGGACGCTTCGGCGTGACTCCGGAGTACCTCGCCTTTGCGGACGAGCTACAGATCAAGATCGCGCAAGGATCGAAGCCCGGCGAGGGGGGCCAGCTGCCGGGTCACAAGGTCACCGCCGAGATCGCCCGCCTCCGGCACACCCAGGCCGGCGTCGAGCTGATCTCGCCCCCGCCGCACCACGACATCTACTCCATCGAGGACCTCGCCCAGCTCGTCTTCGACCTCAAGCAGGCGAATCCGCGCGCTGCGGTCTCGGTGAAGCTCGTTTCCTCGGCCGGCGTAGGCGTCGTCGCAGCCGGCGTCGCGAAGGCACTCGCGGACGTGATCCACATCGCCGGCGCTGACGGAGGTACCGGAGCAAGCCCGCTCACCTCGATCAAGCACGCCGGCGCGCCGTGGGAGCTCGGGCTCGCCGACACGCAGCGAACGCTGGTCGAGTCGGGTCTGCGCGAGCGCGTCCGGCTGCGCGCCGACGGCGGCCTCAAGACGGGCCGAGACGTCGTGATCGCCGCGCTCCTCGGCGCGGACGAGGTCTCCTTCGGCACGGCGCTGCTGATCGCGGAGGGTTGCCTGATGGTGCGCTCGTGCCACCTCGACACGTGCCCCGTCGGAATCGCGACGCAGCGGCCGGAGCTCCGAGCGAAGTTCGCGGCGACGCCGGAGAACGTCGCCGCCTACCTGCTGTCCGTCGCAGACGAGGTGCGCCGGTACCTCGCAGGGCTCGGGCTGCGCAGCTTCGCCGACGCGGTCGGCCGAGCTGACCTTCTGCGGCGGCGCGAGCTCACCGGGCGCCGGAGCGCGTCATTGAACGTGTCTGTCCTCCTCGACGTGCCGCGCGGACGGTTCGAAGGGGCGCAGCAGCCGGCGGCGCGTGGCGGCGAGCTCGGGGAGCGGCTCGCAAGCGATGCGGCGGCGGCGCTCGACGAGGAGCGGATCGTCGAGCTCCACTACGCCATCGGCAACGCCGACCGGGCGGTCGGCGCGGGGCTCGGAGTCGCGATCGGCCGGCGCTTCGGGGCGGCGTCGCCGCCAGGCCGCGTTCGCGCACGGTTCGAAGGCAGCGCCGGCCAGAGCTTCGGCGCGTTCCTTGCCGCAGGGGCCGAGCTGGAGCTGGTCGGCGAGGCGAACGATTACGTCGCGAAGGGAATGAGCGGCGGCCGCGTCGTCGTGCTGCCGCCGCCCCACGACGCCGGTGACCCCGTGCTGCTCGGCAATGCCGTCCTCTACGGCGCGACGGGCGGCGAGCTCTTCTGCGCGGGACGGGCGGGTGAGCGCTTCGCCGTGCGCAACTCGGGCGCGACGGCGGTTGTCGAAGGCGTCGGCGATCACGCGTGCGAGTACATGACCGGAGGAACGGTCGTCGTGCTCGGGGCCGCCGGCCTCAACCTCTGCGCCGGTATGACCGGCGGAGCGCTCTATGTCCTCGACGACTCCGGGGGGCTCCCGCTCCGGCTGAACACCGGCATGGTCGTCGCCGAGCGCGGTGCAGGAGAGGAGCTGCGCGCGCTCCTCGAGCTCCACCTTCGCCACACCGGCTCTGCGCGCTCAGCCGCGCTGCTCGAGGACTGGCAGAGGAGCTCGGCGGTCTTCTGGCGCGTTCTGCCGCGTGCAAGTGCGGAAGGCGCCGTCGAAGACGGCGCCCTTCAGATCGCGTCAGCCTGACGCCGGCTGCCGCGTCTAAGCGGGTTCGGGCTCGGCGTCGAGCCGGTCCGGGTGCACCCTTGGCTCCAGGCTCTTCGAACCGTGTACTCCGGGATCGTTCCAGTGCGTGGTGAGAACTGTCGACGGATCGCCGTACCCGCCGGGGACAGGGATGTAGAACTCGGGATAGCCCCACATCCCGTGCTCGGAGACGTCCAGGCCCGCCGTCTCGACGTGGGCCTCGACGCGGATGCCCCAGAGGCGCTTCATCGCCCACAGACACCCGAAGGACGCAGAGAACGTGAACGCGCCCACGGCTAGCAGGCCGACCGCTTGCACGCCGAGCTGGTGGAACGAGCCGGTGTACACGAGCCCACCCGTGCCGGTCGCGAGGTTCGCCGCGAGCGCCGGAACCGCGAACAGGCCGGTCGCAAGCGTCCCCCACACGCCTGACATCCCGTGCACGGCAACTGCGCCGATCGGGTCGTCGATGCCGAGCCCCTCGACCCACAGCACCCCGACGACGGCGATGAGGCCTGACACGAGCCCGATCACGACCGCGGCCCACGGCGCGACGAAGCCCGAAGCCGCGGTGATCGCGACGAGCGCGGCGAGCACGCCGTTGAGCATCATCGAGACGTCGGGCTTCCGCAGGATCGCCCACGCGCTGAGGATGCCGCCGAGCGCACCCGCCGCGGCCGCAAGGTTCGTCGTCAGCGCGACGTAGCCGAAGTAGCCGAGCTTGTCGCCCGTGACGACCGCGAGCGTCGAGCCCGGGTTGAAGCCGAACCAGCCGAACCAGAGGATGAGCGTCCCCAGGACGGCGTAGGGCATGTTGTGCCCCGGAATCGGGTTCGCGCGCCCGTCCTTGCCGAACTTGCCGATGCGCGGCCCGAGCAGCAGTGCGCCCGCGAGCGCGGCGAGCGCACCCTGGTAATGAACGACCGTCGAGCCGGCGAAGTCCTGCATGCCGAGCCCGAACAGCCAGCCGCCCGAGTGCCAGATCCAGTGCGACGTGACCGAGTAGATGAGCGTGAAGCAGACGCCGAACGCGAAATACACCCAGAGCTTCGCGCGCTCCGCCATCGCGCCCCACACGATCGCCAGGGAGACGCCGGCGAACACGACCTCGAACAGGTAGGCACCGGCACCGGGGATCGTCGAGAAGAACGAATAGGGCGCCTTCCCCACCGAAAGCAGGGCGTCGGTCGAAGGGAAGAACCCGTGAGTGCCGATCACCGCGTTGCCGTCGCCGAAGGCGATCCCGAAGCCGACCGCCCAGTAGACCAGCGATGTGATCCCGAAGATGAGGACGTTCTTGCCCGCGATGTGAGCTGCGTTCTTCATCCGCGTCAGGCCCGCCTCGAGGAAGGCAAAGCCGGCCTGCATGAACATGACGAGCACCGCCGCGACGACGACCCACAGCGTGTTCGCCGCGATGAGGAGGTCGCTCGTCTTCATCCGACCTCCAGCTCCTCGAGCCGAATCCCGGTGCGGTTGTGGGTGACGTTGTCGACGCGGCTCGTCCACACGATGCCGTCGCCCGACTCGTTGCCGCTCCGAGCCGCGTCGGCAATCGCCGCGACGACTGCCGGCGCGATCCCGTCCTCGACGACGAACGTGAGCAGCGCCTTGGGCAGGAAGCGCGACTCGAACACGCGACCGCGGTACTCGTGCGTGACCCCGCGTTGGCGACCGTGCCCGATCGCCTCGACGACGGTGACGCCCACATGACCCGTCTCGTGTTCGACCGCGTCGATCACGGTCTCGACGCGTTCGCGGATCACGACGGCCTCGACCTTGATCACAGCCGCTTCTCCAGAAAGATCGTGTCGCGCCAGATGCCGTCGCGCTTCGCGATGCGCTCGCGCAGGCCGACGACGCGAAAGCCGCACCGCTCGTGCAGCGCGAGCGACGTGTGGTTCTCCGGAAAGATCGAGGTCTGGATCATCCAGATGCCTGCCGCACGAGCGCCGTCGATCAGCGCCCGCAACAGTTGCCCGCCGACGCCCCGGCCCTGCACGTGCCGCGCGACGTACACGCTGTTCTCGACGACGCCGAAATAGCACCGGCGCTTCGACGCCGGCGACAACGCCGCCCAGCCGACCACCGCGTCGTAGAGCTCGGCGACGAGGCGGTGGCCGGGGAGATGGGCGGCGTCCCACGCCTCCCAGGACGGCAGCTCGGTCTCGAAGGTCGCAAGGCCGTTGCGCATGCCGTCCCAGTAGATGTCGGCGACCGCCGACCAGTCCTCGGGGAGGAGGGCCCGAACTTCGACGGTCGGCGGCGCCGCGGCGAGCATCGAGCAGCTAGCAGTCGTAGTAGAGGGCGAACTCCGCCGGATGCGGTCGGAGCCGGACGACGTCGGTCTCGTTCTCGCGCTTGTAGGCGATCCACGTGCGGATCAGCTCCTCGCTGAAGACACCGCCCGCGGTCAGGAACTCGTGGTCCCTCTCCAGCGCGTCCAGCGCCTCGTCGAGCGAGCCCGGCACCTGCGCCACGCCGCGGTCTTCCTCGAAGAGGTCCCAGTCGGCCGGCTCGCCTGCGTCCAGACCCTTCTGGATCCCGTCGACGCCGGCCATCAGCATCGCGGCGAACGCGAGGTACGGGTTCGCGGAGGCATCAGGGCAGCGGAACTCGATGCGCTTCGCCTTCGGCGACTCGGAGTACATCGGGATGCGGATGCAGGCGCTGCGGTTTCGCTGCGAGTAGACGAGGTTCACGGGTGCCTCGTAGCCCGGAACGAGCCGACGGTACGAGTTCGTCGTCGGCGCGCAGAATGCGAGCAGCGCCGGCGCGTGCGCGAGCAGGCCGCCGACGTACGCTCGCGCGAGCTGCGACAGCCCGGCGTATCCCGACTTGTCCGCCATCAGCGGCGTGCCCTCCTTCCAGAGGGACTGATGCGTGTGCATTCCCGACCCGTTGTCCCCGAAGATCGGCTTGGGCATGAAAGTCACGCTCTTGCCGGCAGCACGCGCGACGTTCTTGACCACGTACTTGTAGGTCATGACCCGATCCGCCATGCGCGTCAGCGTCTCGTAGCGCAGGTCGATCTCGCACTGCCCACCCGACGCGACCTCGTGGTGGTGGAACTCGCACGGGATCCCGAGCCGTTCGAGCGTC
>Ga0114129_10005271_pt1 | contig 18231 bp, 18 predicted proteins | sample RhiMetdeltSRZDD1_FD_80071 | JGI IMG/M metagenome (GOLD analysis project Ga0114129, IMG submission 80071) | Populus rhizosphere microbial communities from Tennessee, USA - Rhizosphere MetaG P. deltoides SRZDD1 (version 2) (version 2) | ecosystem: Host-associated > Plants > Roots > Rhizosphere >...
AAACGCCGACGGGCTGGCTCGGTTCGATGGCATTCAGTTTTTCCACTGGCGCTCCAGGGAAAATCGAATCCTCCTGGGGGCTGTGCGTGTTATGAGAGCCGCTCGAGATCATGGCCTGTGGGTTGGAACTGCTTCCGGCATCGTCGGCCGGGTGCAAGGCGACGATATAGCGGTCGCTACGGTTGACGCTCCCGTCGAGGCAATGTTGGAATCCCGCGATGGCAGTTTATGGGTGGCTACCAGAAAACGTGTCGTGCGACTCCATTCGCAGACTCTTGCACAAACTGGTTCTGCCATTAATTTGCCGGCAGATTTTTATTCCGGATTGGTCCAGGACGAAAGCGGCTTTATCTGGTTCAGCACCTCTGTAGGCCTTGAGCAGATAGAACCCGCAACTGGCGAACTTCGCCATCCACAGTCGGCCGAAGGAAAATCCTGGCTCAGCCAGGACACGAGCGGCGCAATCTGGATCACCAAACCTGATGGGTATACCGTTGCTCTTAAAGAAAGGCAAAACCTGACTCACATAAGCCGCGCAGCCGCGCTCGACATCAGCACGGTTGTTCGCGACATCCATGGAAACACATGGGTCGGTACATCGGGAAAAGGACTATTCCGCGTGCGTTCAGGCGCGGCTTCACTGCCCGAACGGTTTTCACGAGCCGATGGTCTATCCAATGACAATGTCTGGTCTCTATTCGAAGATCGCGAACACAACCTCTGGGTCGGAACGCAAGACGGTCTCAACAGTATTCGCGACGGAGTCGTTACGACGTTGAACCGCGGCAACGGATCAGCCGGCGACAACGTAGACGCTCTAGCCGCCGGCCCTGGGAGCGGCGTCTGGGCGGCGACGTCAAGCGGCATCAATCGCGTCGATGCCCGTTCTCGTGAGCTGGACCTCAAAGGCGTAGGCGCCAAAGCATTATTCACGGACGGCGACAACAGGATATGGGCGGGAACCAGCAGCGGCGTGTTCCGCATGGCGAACGGAAGCTGGTCGCGGGTTTCCCTTCCGCCTGGGTTGAATTTGGACAGCGTAACTGCGATGGCAGAAGATGATCAACACCGTGTTTGGATGTTTGATACGGACAAGGGACTGCACCGATGGTCCAGCGAAAATACAGAAAACTTTTCGAACGAACCCCTGCTTAAAGGTAAATCGATTCTCGCAATGCGGTCGGACAATAAAGGCCGAGTGTGGATTGGGTTTTACCAGGGGGGCGTCGTCGTTTTTGAAGACGGCATCTTTCGAGCATATTCCGAACACGACGGTCTCGCGCCCGAATCTATTAATGCCATCGCCGTCGATCATCGCGGAACGACTTGGATCGGAGCCGAACGCGGATTAAGCCGCTTTGACGGCGCCGGATTCACGACATGGAACACAAAACAGGGCCTGCCTGGAGAACGCGTATTCTGGATCATTCCGGCTGATGATGACCGGCTGTGGTTGGGATATACGAACGGTGTGGCCCGTGTCAGCAGCGCCGAGCTCGATCGGGTTCTTCACGATCCGTCACACCCAGTCACTTACGAATTTTTCGACAATGGGGATGGCCTGAAGGGAAATCTGGACCGAGGAGGGCAGTCACCTGCGGTCCAGTCCTCTGATGGCGCAATCTGGTTCAAGACCTCGGCCGGCCTGTCGTTCATTGATCCCGAACATCTACCAAAGAATCCACTCGCTCCGCCCGTACACATCGAGCGGATGGTCGCCGACACGTCCGTAGTCGATACGACAAACGCCGTGCGTTTGCGGCCTTTCACGAGAAATGTCCAATTCGACTACACGGCGCTCAGCCTGGTCGAGCCACGGCGCGTTCGCTTCCGTTACAAACTGGAAGGTTACGATTCGAATTGGCAGGAAGCCGGAACGCGCCGCCAGGCGTTCTACACGAATCTGGGCCCGGGAGCGTATCGGTTTCAAGTGCTGGCCAGCAACAATGACGGCGTGTGGAACGAGACGGGGGCGGCGCTGAGTTTTGAACTGCTGCCGGCGTTCTACCAGACGGAGTGGTTCAGCATAGTCTCGGTCATCGGTTTGCTGGTGGCAGGGTTTGGAATTTATCGGCTGCGGATGTGGCAACTAGGCTCTCAAATGCGTGGGCGCTTCGAGGAGCGTTTGCAGGAACGAACACGCATCGCCCAGGAACTGCATGACAACTTGCTGCAAAGTGTTCTGGGAATCAGCATGCAAATCGAGGTTACCGACGAGTTGTTGCCGGCGGACCTTCCTGCAAAACATCCGCTTCAGAAGGCGCTTCGGTTAGCGAAATCGGCGATGGAAGAGGGGCGTCGAGCTCTAAACGACCTGCGGACGCTGTCCTTGAGCGCGGATGACCTGGTCAAGGGATTCTCGCAGGCAGCGGACGGACTTCGAACAGAAGGCGGAAACGACATTCGCATTCTGGTCGAAGGTCATCCGCGCCGCTTGTACCCGGTAACGGGGAATGATGTTTTGCAAATTGGACGGCAGGCAATTGCCAATGCGTTTCAGCATTCCCGCGCCACCAGGATTCGCGTTCTGGTGAGCTACAGCCCGCGGGACCTGAGGGTGTCGGTTCAGGATAACGGGTGTGGAATAGACGAGCGTACGATAACTCATGGACGGAAGGGACATCACGGAATCGCCGGCATGCGCGAACGTGCGGAACGCATCGGCGCAACCTTCACGATCCGGAGTAGCGCAGGCGAAGGAACGGAGGTCGATTTATCCGTACCGGCGGACTTAATATACGATCGCAAAAAGGACATTCATGAGTGATCCGAAAAAGATTCGAGTGCTATGCATAGACGATCATCCGACCGTCCGCGAGGGGCTCGCGACCATCATCAATCTTCAATCGGATATGGCATTGGCGGCCGCAGCCGCGACGGGACAGGAAGGGCTTCACCAATTTCGTACGCTGCGTCCGGATATAACGGTCGTAGATCTCCGCCTGCCGGGTATGAGCGGTTTCGAAGTCATAGAACAGATCAAAGAAGAATTCCCAAACGCTCGAATTATCGTTTTGAGTTCTCACGAAGGCGATGTAGATATTCGCCGCGCTCTTGACGCCGGTGCCCAGGGCTATGTGGTCAAAGGAATGGTCCGCGAAGAATTGCTGGATGTCATTCGATCCGTCCATGCCGGAAAGAAACGCCTTCCCGCAGCTGTTGCGCAAACGCTCGCGGAACACATTTCATCGGATATGGTGAGCTCGCGCGAGATCGAAGTGTTGTCCTTAATCTCAGCCGGAAAGAGAAACAAAGAAATCGCCGCGGAGCTTTCAATCGCGGAAGACACCGTTAAGATGCATGTCAGAAACATTCTTTCGAAACTCCAAGCCAGTGATCGAACTGAGGCGGTTACTATCGCCCTGCGGCGTGGCATTATCCACCTCTAGGCCTGCCCCGAAGCCAACGGCCGCATAGAAAAGCTCGCGCGTAAACTCTCACAATACATCCTAAAGAGCTATCGCTTATACGTCCGCCCGGTCGTTGCCGCTGTGCCGCAATCTCCGTAGTCTAGGGACAGAAAGGATGAATTATGGAAAGGCTGTATTCGCGGTTTCCTGGTGGCGGCGTCGGGGCCGGACTGCTTCTGCTCAGGCTCATCGTTGCTGCCTGGTTTCTCGAGATCGGCATTCCAATGTTCGGCTCCAACCCCATCGCATTTGCGATCGCCGTTGTGCTGGCGAGCACCGGACTTTTATTGGTCGTAGGATTGGGAACTTCGACGAACGCCACGCTTGGAGCCTTCTGCTCAGTCTTCTCGCTCCTACTGACGAAAAATCCAGACCAATGGTTTCGCGGCGTGGCGTTTGCCGCCATGTGTATCTCGCTGGCCTTGCTCGGGCCGGGCGGTTTTTCGCTGGATGCTCGCCTCTCAGGCTGGCGAACGATCAATTTGTCCTCGTCCCCGAACACCCCATTACAGCGAAACGACAAGGAGACTTTATGATCAGCATTGAAACGATACTTTGCCCAGTGGATTTCTCTCCCGCATCGGAAAAGGCCGCCGATTACGCTGCGCATCTTGCGCGCATCTATGGTGCAAGCGTGCATCTTCTGCATGTAATCACGCCGCCGGGAACAATCGCCTCTGAATATCCTGTGGACACCGAGGCAATTATCAAATCATTAGAAGACATTGCGTCCCACGATATGAAATCGCTCGTTCGCAGGCTCGAACCCACAGGGCTCTCTGTCACAAGTGAACTGCAAACCGGGGACGTCTTCGAGACAATCAAGCAACACATTTCGTGGAGTAGACCCGATCTAGTCGTGATGGGAACCCATGGGCGGACCGGAATAAGCCGTTGGTTTCTAGGATCGGTAACGGAGTCGCTCATTCGAATTAGTCCTGCGCCTCTTCTCACGATTTCTCCGCATCAAACGAACAGTAGACCAGCCTTCCGCCGAATCCTGGTCATTATCGATTTCTCCAGTGCGACGGCCGATGCGCTGGATTACGCATATTCCATCGCTCGACAGAATGACTCGGAGATTACCCTGCTTCACGTCGTCGACGATACGACTGCGGCTCTGTCCATTAAATACGAAGATTCCTTGATTCAAGGGGTCCGGAATCAACTGGAAGATCTCATTCCACAGGCTGTGAGAAACCGGTGCAAGATTTCTACGAGAGTGGAAGAGGGGTTGCCCCATCGCGTCATCGTCCGAACCCTGCAAGAAGTTAAACCCGATCTCGTCGTTATGAATATCCATGCCAAGGGCATGTTCGACCGCGCTCTTCATGGAAGCACCGCCGAGCGTGTCGTCCGAGTTGCGTCATGCCCGGTGATGCTGGTTCCCCGCATAAAGGTGAACGCAACGATGAGAGCACGCTCCAGCAGCAAGGCAGCCTAGCGACGGGTGGAAAGTCGGACGGACGATCATGCGAAGTTATCAATGAACATGCACAGGTTCACTACGCGACCGTCCTTGCTTTCGGTTTTCAGCAATTTGGGCCGACTTGGTAAGACAAATCGGGAATATCAATGATCTACGTTTAATCACCGGACCTCGAACGCGCCCGGCGTGTGCCTTCACAAATACAGTCCGGACGCGTGGTGATCAACCGAATGACGGATGATCCGCAGGCACCCCTGGGAAGATTCAAATACTCCGGGGTGCTCGTGAATATGACCGATCCAGCATTCAGGCATTTGTTGATCCCTGGCTAAAAAGCACACCTCCAATCGGACACGAAGCTCCCCCAACTCTGATTCTGCGATTCGGAATCGATATTCTTATATTTTCTGGGAGAAACAATCCGGGCTGGATTTTCAGTATGGACAGGCAGCAGAAGTGCGATTTAATGATGGGCGCATGGCCACGCCTCCGCAACATGATGCAAACCGCGACGACGGATCGAACATAGACTGCGCTGCTGGGCAACAACCATCGTTTGCGGCGCAGTTGCGCAAGACTCTCAATACGATTCCGGCATACACATGGTACGCGTTGCCGTCCGGCACCCTGACGTTCGCAAATGAGCGATACGCGGATTACCTTGGCCTCGCCAAGAATGACCCGCTTCGCTTCGGGATAGAGACCAGTGTGCCGTGGGACACTCACATTCGGCTGGTACATCCCGATGACCATGAAGAGACGCTTAAAGTCGGGGAAGCCTGTAACAGAACTGGGACTGCCGGCCAGGCGGCCTTTCGAATACGAAACTCTGAAGGAGAATACCGCTGGTTCCTCAGTCGCCTCGAACCGCTGCGCGCCCGCGATGGCACGTTGCTGTATTGGATCGGGATAAATCTCGACATTGAAGATCGGAAGCGATCCGAGGATGCTTTGCGGCGTAACGAGCATCTTCAGGCAGAAGCCCAAAGTTTCAGTCATACCGGCAGCATAGGGTGGAACGTTTCTTCGGACGAGCATTTCTGGTCCGATGAGGCTTTCCGTATTTTTGAATTCGAGCCTTCTTCTAAAGTTTCCGTGCCAATGATTTTGGAGCGCGTTCATCCGCAAGACAGGCCTACGGTGAAGATGGCGCTAGACGCCGCTGCCATTGGCACGGGCATTGATTTTGAGTGTCGCTTACAGTTTCCCGACCGAAAGATCAAGCATCTGCATGTTGTCGGAAAAGCGGAGAGGGATAGCACCGGGAACATCGAGGTCATTGGCGCGGTAATGGATATTACCGCGCGAAAGCTGATCGAAGTCGAACTTCGGCGGAGCAAAGCGCATTTAGCAGATGCGCAAAGACTCAGTCACATCGGCAGTGCCGGAATGGAAGCAGGTACCAGGCGAATGTCTTGGTCCGAAGAAACGGCTCGGATCTATGGTTACCCTCCCGGAACGGAACCGACGCCCGATTTGATTCTGCAGCGAGTCCATCCTGACGATGTGGACCTTCTCAAGAGTGTTCTTGAGCGGGCCCGCCAGGCGGGAAGCGACTTTAACTTTGAACATCGGTTGCTGATGCCGGACGGTTCAATAAAACACATTCTTAATCTTGCGCATCCCTTAAGAGACGAGGACGGCAACGAGGAGTCTGTCGGCGCAATAATGGATATAACGGAGCGGAAAATCGCCGAACAGAGGTTTCAACAACAGGAGACGGAGCTCCGTCAAATCCTGGACCTCACGCCACAGCTCATAGCTGTCTTCGGTCCCCACCGCGAGCGTCTCTATCTCAACCGCATGAGTCTTGATTACTTCGGCTTCAATCTTGATGAGTGGCGCGTGGCACCGCCCGGTCCCGATATCCATCCCGATGACACTGAGCCACTCCGGTCTCAATGGGGTCTTGCCATCTCGAGTGGCTCTGCATTTGAAGTCGAAGTACGGTTCCGCAGAAACGATGGAGTGTATCGTTGGTTCCTGATTCGTTGCAGTCCGGTGCGAGACGATCAGGGAAGAGTCCTCCGTTGGTACGCTGCCTGCACAGATATCGAAGACCGCAAACGGGACGAGGATAGGCTACAACGGGAGAATTCTGCTTTACGTGAAGAGCTTAACCAGGCGTCGAAGTTCGAAGAAATCGTCGGCTCGTCGGAGCCTCTGCGCAAAGTGCTATTCCAGATCAGCAAAGTGGCGCCTTCAGACTCCACAGTTCTCATTCTGGGTCAGACCGGTACGGGCAAGGAGTTGATTGCCCGCGCCATCCACAAGCGTTCCAGCCGATTGGGGCGAGCATTTATCGGTGTGAATTGCGGCGCAATTCCTGCTTCGCTGATTGCTTCCGAGCTCTTCGGGCACGAAAAGGGAGCATTTACGGGCGCCACGCAACGCCGTCTGGGACGCTTTGAAGCTGCGAACGGCGGCACTATTTTCCTGGACGAAATCGGGGATCTGCCTCCAGATATTCAAATCGCATTGTTGCGAGTGCTGCAGGAGCGCGAGATCGAACGTGTTGGTGCCGACAAACCTATTCCCATCGACGTTCGAGTGTTGACCGCAACCCATCGCGATCTGGATAAGCTCGTGAGCGAAGGAAAGTTCCGCCAGGATCTTCTGTACAGACTGAATGTTGTACCGATCACGATGCCGTCGCTCCGCGAGCGGTTAGCCGATATTCCTATCCTTGTCGAGTACTTCATAGCCCGATTTGGAAAGAAGATGGGGAAGAAGTTCCGGACCATCGAAAAGAAGACCCTGAAGATCATGCAAGAGTACGAGTGGCCGGGAAACGTCCGCGAGCTGCAGAACGTGATTGAGCGCGCTGTCACCCTGAGTGACTCAGAAACGTTTGCCGTGGACGAAGCGTGGCTCAAGGGAGCACCATCCGAAGTTTTTCATTCAAGTGGGGATCTTAATGGAGTGCTGCTGGCACACGAAAAAGAAGTCATCGAAGCAGCGCTCGCCCAGAGTCATGGACGGATATCCGGACCAGCAGGCGCCGCCACTAGACTAGGCGTCCCCGACTCCACCCTCGAAGCAAAAATCAAGCGCTTGGGAATCGACAAATATCGATATAAATCCCAAGCAGGTTGATGCTGCCGACCTTGCTATCTGTCCTGACAGTTCGGCGGCGTTTTGCCCATTAAACGGGAAATCCCGAAAATCCGAGACTCTCAATCGCGCTAAGTTATTGGTGCTAAATCATTGTGAATGGCCTTCTTCTTGCATTCGTGCGTCAGCGGATTCGGCCATCCGCGACTTTTGGATTTTGATCTTCCAATATTCTGGAGTCGAGTCGCACGATGAACCGAACGTATCGATACACGAGGGCGATTGTACGTGCTGAAACTCAAAGCATTCGATGAAATCAACGGAGCTGACGCGGGCTGGCTCAGAGCTAGACACCACTTCGCAATAGGGCCCTATGGCAATCCGGCGCATCGACCGATCGGCAATCTCATCGTTTTAAACAACAATGAGATTGCGCCTCACACTGGTTTCGGTCTTCATCACCACACCAATGTGGAAATTGTTAGCTACATCCGCGAAGGCGTCGTCACGCATCGCGACAACCAGGGAAATCAAGTTACACACACCTGGCGCAAAGAGGATGCCGGTTACCTGGTGCCGGCCACCGGTCAAATTGAAGTGAATGGTGTTCTGGTCCGCGCTCGCGAAGGGTTGGTCATCCGCAGTGAAGAGCGAATTTCCATCAGGACTGTGGCAGACTCTGAACTTGTTCTGATCGTCACCGCAACCTAGTTAAACATCCGTGCCGCGAGTGAGCAAGCAAGAACCCTACAGCTTTGCTACGTTCGCGGCCGTTCGCAATATCGTGTAAGCAGCAGTCGTTCAAGCAGCACGGGGCATGGGTCAGAATTTGGATTGGGAGAAGCATGGGAAGTCAGAAGTGCGGTGGAAGATCTGTTTCTTCGTCGTTGGAGCCCGCGCGCTTTTGTCGAGACACCGATCGATACCGATTCGTTGAAAGCGATATTTTCTGCAGGCCGGTGGGCCGCTTCATCGTTCAATGAGCAGCCCTGGCGATTTGTCGTCGGCCGCAAGGGCGATTCGGTGTGGCAGCGGATCTTCGAATCTCTGGTCCCCGCTAATCGGTCGTCGACAAAGTCCGCGCCCGTGCTTTTTGCGTCGTTCGCGAAGAAGACGTTCAGCCAGAATGGCGTCGCAAATCGTGTCGCTCAGCACGACGTAGGAGCTGCATCAGCTCAGATCTCACTTGAGGCAACGGCTCGCGGTTTATATACCCACGGCATGGCAGGATTTGACCCGGCAAAACTCGCCACGTCCTTCGGCGCTCCGAACGACTTCGAAGCAGTAGCTTGCTGGGCTTGGGTTACCGCGGCGATCCCGAGACGCTGAATGAGCAGCAGAAACAGGTGGAGCTTTCCCCGCGAAATCGTAAGCCGCTTGCTGAAATCGCATTTAGTGACTGGGGATCGCCGGCATCTTGAACCGGATCTCAGTGTGCATAACTTTCTTCTCGCATCTCTCACTGGCAAATTTGGGGCCGACAATGACCTTGAAACTCAAACGGATCTACGAGAAACACGGGATTCGAATTTGTTTGTCTGGTGATCTGCGATATTCGCACCTCGTCGATTTGTGTGCCGAAATCGAACAAGTTGGACAAGCGGCAATCTTAGACCTGCATGAAGTCGACGTCGTCGACATCGACGGAATTCGCTTGTTGAATGAGTGCCAAGCGCGAGGTATTCAACTGGTGAACTGCTCACCGTACATTCGCGAATGGATGCTTCAAGAGAAACGAACCCGCAAGGACGAGAATTAACCATTCCGTTCTCGTCGATATGTTTCATGCCGTCATCGTCTCTCCCCATCTGTCGCGAAATCCCGAAATTCGGGGACCTCTCCCGAGGATAAATATCAGAAAGTACAAGGGTTTTGAATGGCCTCATTTTTGCAAATCTAGCAACGGTTCGGCGTGTAAGGGCCTACAGGCCGTCAGGAGATAGGCAAATATGGACAGCAAAAAAAACACTCTGCGAAACGATACAGCGCGTCATTGGATCGACGGGGAGTGGGTCCTCTCGGCTTCAGTCGCAAGCTCCGTAAGCCCTTCTACCGGGGAGGTGCTCGGACTGTACTCGGCAGGTGGACGGATCGAAGCGGCGGCAGCAATCGCCGCTGCGCGAAGAAGCTTTGACGTCGGTACGTGGCCTCATCATCCTCAACTCCGCTCGCAGGCCCTTCGCGAACTTGCCGACAGACTCGAAGAGCGAGCGGAAGCGATTGCACTGATGCTTAGTCGCGAGATGGGCAAGACGTTGGGTGATGCAACACTGGAAGCCACTTGGAGCCCGTCCACTCTTCGTTACAACGCAGGGACTGCGTTATCGCAGACAGGCACGTCAGCTGAGATCGCGCCAGGCGTGTTCGCGACCGCGATGCGCGAACCGATTGGCGTCGCGGCAATCATCGTCCCCTGGAATTCCCCTCTCGCGCTGCTGGTCCGCGCTTTAGGGCCAGCCTTGGCAGCCGGTTGCACAACAGTGATTAAGTTGCCTGGCCAAACGGCATTGACGAACTCTCTCATCATGCAAGCGGTCGCTGCTACCAAGAGCTTACCGAACGGCGTGGTGAATATCTTCACAGAAACTGGAAATGAAGGGGCCCCGCTTCTAGTCGAGGCGCCCGACGTGGATGTCATCAACTACACCGGCAGCACCAAAGTAGGTCGGCAGGTTGCCGAAAAGGCGGCGCAGACGCTGAAGAGGGTCTGCTTAGAATTAGGCGGTAAGACGCCGCTAGTCGTTTTTGACGACGCCGACATCGACGCTTTTGCCCCTCTCGTCGTCAGCGCGTTGACCAAGTTCAATGGTGAATTTTGCATGACCGGATCGCGAGTCCTCGTGCAGCGAAGTGTGGCCGACGCGTGGAGGGAGCGAATCGCGTCCCTTTTGGGGAACGTAATAGTCGGGCGAGCTGATGACCCGAACAGTCAGATGGGTCCTGTAATCGATAGAGCCAATGTCGAGCGCATTAACCGCATAGTCGAAGATGCATCTCGCTATGCTCGGATCATTGTTCGTGGCGGTCCAATCGTGGATGGCCCCTTGGCGGCCGGGGCATTTTATCGCCCCTCCATGCTCGAGACGGAGGCGTTAGACGTTCCGTTGGTTCAAGACGAGATTTTTGCCCCTGTACTGAGCTTTGAGACTTTCACGGCAGAGGCCGAAGCGATCATCCGCGCGAATGCCACCGTCTTTGGTCTGGCCGCAGCGGTCTTCACCAAAGATATCGATCGCGCTCAGAGAGTCGCCCACGCCATCAAGGCTGGCACAGTGTGGATCAACACCTGGGGACTCATCAACGACGCTTTTGAAGAGGGCGGCTTCAAGCACAGTGGCATAGGGCGTGCGCGTGGTGCCCGCGCCATGGAAGAGTTTCAGGAAGTGAAAACGCAAATTCGAGTTGTAGCTCCTGCTGCTGCCACAGATCATCCCCGCACTTAAACGCTGTAACGTTCAAAGGAGAGATTCGATGCCCGTTCCCAGTCTGCCCAAAGTCGGTACCCCGCCTGCCCCGGCTCCCCTACGCAAAATCGCGCTTGAGGAGCACTTCGGCCACCCCAGTGTGTTCATGCGGGATAGCGAAGGCCGTTTCGAGACCCATAAGGAGGCCGCCGTTGGGCATCTCGGGCCGGAGTATTTTGAGGTTGTGCAGAAGCGGCTTCTAGACTTTGACACGACGCGCCTCCAGGCCATGGACGAGGCGGGCGTTGACAAGGTGCTGCTCTCCTTCGGTGCCGGGTTTCGCACCTTCGGCGTCCAGGGCATCCTCGACCCGGTCGACGCGCAGAACACCGCTCGCACTGTCAACGACTTTCTCGCCGAACAAGTCCGAGCGCATCCGAGCCGCTATATCGGTATGGCCACCCTCGCGCTCCAGAACCCCGAACAGGCCGTACGCGAGCTTGAGCGCTGCGTCACAAAGCTAGGCTTCAAAGGGGTCATGGTGAATGGCTATACCCAGCTCGAAAGCCCTGACAATTTGATCTATCTTGACGATGTACGGCTAACGCCGTTGTGGGAGGCGCTGACGACGCTTGATGTACCGCTGTACCTTCACCCGCGCGCGTCGTACAAGGCTGCCATGTACGAAAACCATCCGGAGCTTACCGGCGCGGCTTGGGGCTTCGCGCCGGAAACGGCGACGCACGCTTTGCGCATCGTCTACAGCGGCATCTTTGATCGGTTCCCGAGCGCGAAACTTGTAATGGGGCATCTCGGCGAGACCCTCCCGTTTCTCGCTTGGCGCATCCAGCACGGTATCGATTTCAGTCCGAATGGCCGCAGCACGAAGAAGCGCCTGGTCGACTATCTCGCGGAGAACATTTGGGTCACTACGAGCGGCAACTTCAACACTCAGGCACTGCACTGCACGATTTTGACCATGGGTGCCGATCGCATCCTCTTCTCGAATGACTACCCGTACGAAGACTACGCCGAGGGCGGGGAATTCATCGACACGGTATCGATCAGCGAGAGCGACCGCCGCAAGATCGCTTACGGCAACGCCAAGGCACTTTACAAGCTTTAGAAGATCGCCAGTATTTTTTGTTCAGCACGAACTGACCCAAGAAGAAAAGGAGAACCATCAGATGCCGACGAACCGGACCGCAGTACTTCAAGAGCTTTTGCAGAACACATCGAATCTCAAAGTGCTCCAGCAACTTATGACGCCGGATGCGACCTATGTGTCCCTGAACTTCGATAACCCTGAGCTGAAGAGAATTATGCCCTGGACCGGCACTCACAAAGGACCTCAGGAGATCCCCAAAGTATTTACGGCCATCCAGAGTTTCTGGAAGACGCTCGATTTCAAGGTTACTGACGTGATCGAGCAGGGTGACCGTGTCGCCTTCTTCGGTTCATTTACCTACAAATCGAATGTGACTGGGAAGGAAATCCTATCTCCGTTTGCGCTCTTGGCGCGCTTCGAGGGGGATAAGGTCGATTACATCCAGTTTCTCGAGGACAGCTACGGTACGGCCGGCTCATTCAAAACCGGTGGCTCCACTCGATTCCATAGCGATCCCTCAGGGAAAGAGGTTGAGGTTTAACACCGATCAAGCGCAAAAGAAGTTCTAATGTTCCGATTCGTGCATGTTGGCGACGCTGAAGTGCTGCTCGATGATTCACGTATGTAGAGCGGGCCGTGGCCACCGACGTCGATGCCGGACGGGACTGTGGATGGAAATGCCGCACGGGTTTGTCACAGGTAAGCAAAACCTGAATAGTCGCCTCGACATCTTCGCGCATTTGCTCCCTCTACGCCTTTCTCGACAAGGCTCCTGGCGATTAGTGGGATTACACGAACTCTGAAGAAGCAGCCATGAATAAGGCTTCAATCACTACGAAACGAGAGAGATGAAATTATGACTTCCAAACGAGACCGAGAGAGAAAGCGTTCCGCCGTAATCACCGGCGCGGGTAGCGGGCTTGGGCGGGACATCGCGCTCGGACTCGCGGCGAAGGGCTATCGCGTGTTCGGGACGGCAATGTCGTTAGACGAGATCGCGGACCTCAAAAAGGCATCGGATGGTGCGGTGAACCTGAGCCAATGCGACATTACTAACGAAGCCGCCGTCAAGGCTTGGGCGGGCGAAGTCACAATCCAGAATGAAGGCCGAATCGATCTTCTCATAAGCAACGCAGGAATCCTGACGCCGGGGCCCCTGGAGGTTCTGCCGCTTAATGCTATCCGGCACGAATTCGAAGTCAATGTCTTCGGCGCTCTTGCCGTTGTGAATTCCTTTCTTCCTGCACTGCGGAAAGCGCGAGGCCGAATTGTCCAGGTCAGTACGATGACGGCCACATTGCCGTTTCCCTTCAACGGTCCATCCGGAGCATCGAAGGCCGCTTTCGACGCGCTTGCCGCGGTTTACCGCGCGGAGTTGAAGCCTTTTGGCGTCGATGTCGTTCTGGCTGTTGCCGGCAACATGAGAACTGGTGGGCCGGCCAAGACGGCTGCTGCCCTCAAGCGAGTCGCAGAACAGATGACATCCGAGCAGCGCGAATTGTACGGAAAGGCCTTCGATACCTTTGCGACGACCCTCAATAACATGCAGGGCAGCGGCCTCGATTCAGTCTCAGCTGCCAATCGCGTTATCGAGCTTTCTGAACAAGTACCAGCGCCGAGCCGGGGAGCGGTGGGCGCCGACGCCGAAGCGATTCTTCGGCTCGTCCGGGAGAAGTCCGATGCCGAACAGGATGCGATGCGCCTCCATATGGTCGGTTTGGAGTAGCCAGTCTCAGCGACACCTTTCAACTGGTCGGTAATTCGAGATGACTCGCTTTGTTCTTTTAGGATTGGTCGTTCTGGTGCCGGGTGGCGGCGCTGTGTTCGCTCAGACAGAGTGCCCCACTCGACCACCAACGTATCAACTGCTCCGGCAGGACGAAGACTACAGGTATCTGGGTAATCCAGCGTGCCGGGACGACTATTGGGATCGTGCCAAATATGTGCCGCTTGGATCGAACGCAGTTACATCATTCACACTCGGCGGTGAGATTCGCGAGTGGTACGAAGGCTACCGCAATGCGAGTTGGGGTTCCGGTCCCCAGGATACAAACGGCTATCTCCTTCAGCGCCTTTCGATCTACGGTGATATTCATGCGGCGCCTCGTGTTCGGTTGTTTGTACAACTCACGAGCGATATAGAAGCGGGACGGAATGGCGGCCCAAGACCGGTGATCGATAAGTCCAAGCTGTTTTTTGAACAGTCATTCGCCGACATCACCCTATCGAAAGACCCCGGCGATAAGTTAGTATTGCGTCTCGGACGACAGGAATTCGAGCTCGGGGATGGCCGCTTAGTGGACGTCAGAGAGGGCCCTAGTGTGCGCCAAGCGTTCGATGGCGCCAGCCTGAACGGTAAGGCCGCATCCTGGAACATCCGTGGGTTCGCTTTGAAGCCAGTGTTGAACGGAACTGGCGTTTTTGACGCGCCGCCCGATCACGGGTCTACATTCTGGGGAGTGTATGTGGTTCATCCGATGCCGAAGATTAAGGGGGGAAACATCGATCTTTACTACCTTGGTCTCGCTCGAAAGGATGCAGTGTTCGATAGTGGTTCTGCGGACGAGTTGCGCCATACGGTGGGAGGAAGACTCTCGGGCAGCCGAGGCGGTTGGAGGTATGACAGCGAAGCCGCTTTTCAAGCGGGTAGTTTTGGCACGCGAAACATTCGTGCCTGGGGTACCGGCCACGATACGTCGTACACATTTCGATCTGTCCTCCTTCGGCCGCAGATTGGTGCCAGCGCGCTTGTTGCCAGCGGTAACCACGGCGATTCAAAGTCGGACCTCGGAACGCTGAATCCGCTGTTCCCGACAGGTTATTACTTCGGCCAAGGGGATCAGTCTCCTCGGACCCTCAAACCTTACGGCGGTCGGGCCCAAAATAGTTTTGCAATTCCCAAAATCGCTCAGTCTGGTCGCGGATGACAATGTCTTCTGGCGAACCAGTCTTCAGGACGGCATCTATGGCCTTGGCGGTCGCTTATTGGTCTCCGGGCAAGGTAATTCTGTGCGTTACGTTGGTAGTCAGCCGTCGGTCGGAGTCTACTGGAAAGCAAGCCGCCACCTCTCAGTATCCGCCGCCTACGCTCATTTTTACGCAGGATCATTTTTGATGGAAGTATCACCGCGAGGCAAAGACACGGATTACGCCGCTGCATGGACGACGTACAAGTTTTAGGATGTGAATCCTTCGCGGGCCTCGGTGAAGGTCTCGCGTCCGTTCAACCAAACAACAACAGGAGCTAGTCATGATTGAGATCCTGGATACCAAAGACCCACGTGCTGTCCGTAACAAGAACGTGATTCTCGATCACTATAATTTGATGATCAATAACAAGAAGGCAGAGGAAGGTACCCGCAACTTTCATCCTACATACATCAAGCACAACCCGTTAATGGCGGATGGGCGCGTCGCACTGGCCCAGTTTTTCAGCGAGATCACCCGAGGGCGAGCTAACGCGCGCATTGTGGTGCGCAAGATCATTGCGGTCGGCCACTACGTCTGGACCCACGTGAACTTTTTCAACTTCTTCAGCGATGATCCAAACGATACCGGGGTCGCCGGCGGCCACATCTTCAAGATGGACGGCGATCGTAAAGCAATCGAGCACTGGGACGCACTGCAGTTTGTGGGTGATCCGAAGAACTCTGCTCCCATGCTGGGGCCGAATATTCCGCGCGCCAATTCGAACGGGATGTTCGAGGAAAGGACGTAGTATGGGGCAAACAATCGACGACTCAGTGTTGGACGTACTCTTTCGTGAAGCACGCACGTACACGGCGTGGCAGCCGCGGCCGGTAGCCGATCAAACGCTGCGGGATCTCTACGACATGCTCAAGTGGGCGCCGACAAGCGCGAACACCTGTCCGGCGCGGTTTACGTTTCTTCGGTCGAAGGAGGCCAAGGAACGACTCCGCCCAGCGCTAGCGCCGGGCAACATCGAAAAGACGATGACGGCTCCCGTCACCGTGATCGTCGCGTACGACATGAAGTTCTACGAGCAAGTGCCCAAGCTGTTCCCTCATAGCCCGGGTTTGAAGCAGATGTTTGAAAGTAATCCCCAGTTGGTCGAGGTGACCGCCCAGCGGAATTCCAGCTTGCAGGGCGCATACCTGATTCTGGCCGCACGGGCACTTGGCCTCGATTGCGGACCAATGTCCGGCTTCGATAACGCCAAAGTGGATGAGGAGTTCTTTGCTGCCGGGAAGCCGTGTTTCGGCTGCGAACAGGAATTCTTTCCTGAAGGACACGTTAAGTCGAATTTCCTCTGCAACCTTGGGTACGGTGATCCAAGTACGCTCTTCCCTCGACTTCCGCGGTTGCCGTTCAAGGAGGCGTGTTCCCTCCTATAGTGCGCCGCGGGAACGCTCGCGATGCGGAACGGTTGGCTGTTTCAATAACTTCGATTTCTAAAGGAGAATGACATGATCGTACTTGTCGATCCCAATGATAGTCGTGCCGTTCGTAACAAGGAAAACGTTCTTGCCCTCTACGAAATGATGATCAACCAGAAGAAGTCAGAAGAGGCAACGGCTAAGTTCGTTAGTCCGGCGTATATTCAGCACAACCCTCTCATTCCGGACGGCTCTGTAGCACTGGGACAATTTTTTGGTAAGGTAACCCGCGAACGCAAGCGCGCAAGCGTTGTTATCCACCGTATCATCGCAGTCGGCGATTACGTGTGGGTCCACCTGAATTTTCTAAATCTGTTCAACGACGACCCGCAGGATACAGGAATCGCCGGTGTCGATATCTACAGAATGGACTCCGACGGAAAAGCCGTAGAGCATTGGGACACCTTGCAACTGGTCGGTGACCCGAAAAACTCGGCTCCATTGGTCGCCCCCAACATCCCCCGCGCCAATCCAAATGGAATGTTCTAACCGGCGCTAACGTGAGGGAAGGGTTATGAGCAACTCAATCATCGCTATCCCACTGGGAGCGAGTACGTAATCGACGGTGGAACAATCCCGACGATTTGATTGGAGATAACGTCATGCGGCTTAAGATGCCCGAAGTGGTTAGCGCTTATTGTAAAGGCATCAAATGATCGAGATCGGACAACGTTCGGGACTCTCTTCACGGAGCCATTGTTCATGAGGAAGGGAAGGAACACCGTGGCGTTGCCGCATTCCAAAAGGTGGCTTGAATCTACCAAGAAGAAATACGCGTTTAGCATCAAACCAGTTCAAGGTCTCGCAGAAGGTAGACGAGACGATCCTCACCGTAAAAATGACCGACGATTTTCCAGGCAGCCCATGTCGGCACGTTTTTGCTTTGGTGAATGAACTCTAAGCAACATTTATTTCCAAACACATTCGAGATGGAGATGCTCATGGAAAAACGCTGGTTGGTGACCGGAAGTGCTAGTGGCTTAGGCCGCAGTATCGCGGAGGCGGTGCTCTCGTCAGGTGATTGCCTTGTCGCAACAGCCCGCGATCCAAAGCGCCTTGCTGATCTTCAGGACAAATATGGCGATAGAGTGCGCACTGTACCACTTGATGTCACCGATGAGGAGGCGTGCAAGGCGGCTGTGGAGAAGGCGGTAGAAGCGTTCGGGAGCCTAGATGTCGTCGTCAACAACGCGGGGTATGGCGATATTGCACCGTTTGAACAATTGGCACCCGAGCGATTCAAGGCCGTGATCGACACGAACTTCTACGGTGTCGTTTATGTGACTCGTGCGGCACTACCGATTATGCGAAAGCAAAAGAGCGGCTGTATCCTCCAGGTGTCGTCAGTCGGCGGACGAGTAACCCGACCCGGTAGCACGCCGTACCACGCTGCCAAATGGGCTGTCGGAGGATTCACCGAATCCCTTGC
>Ga0114129_10005272_pt1 | contig 18231 bp, 20 predicted proteins | sample RhiMetdeltSRZDD1_FD_80071 | JGI IMG/M metagenome (GOLD analysis project Ga0114129, IMG submission 80071) | Populus rhizosphere microbial communities from Tennessee, USA - Rhizosphere MetaG P. deltoides SRZDD1 (version 2) (version 2) | ecosystem: Host-associated > Plants > Roots > Rhizosphere >...
CGACCGCCTGCTGCCCCATGACAAGCGGGTGCTGCAGGCGGCCTCGGCCGTCGGCAAGGACGTGCCCCGGGCGCTGCTCGAAGCCGTGGTGGACCCCGGCGCGCAAGACCTCGACGCCAGCCTGGGGCGCCTGCAGGCCCGCGAGTTCCTCTACGAGCACGGCTTCTTCCCGGACGTCGAATACACGTTCAGACACGCGCTGACCCTGGACGTCGCCTACGGCGGCCTCGTCCGCGACCGGCGCCGCATCCTCGACGCCCGCATCGTCGACGCGCTCGAGCAGCGGCAACCAGCTCGTGCGCCGGACCAACTCGACCGGCTCGCCCATCACGCGCTGCGCGGCGAGCTATGGAGCAAGGCGGTCACGTACTGTCGAGAAGCCGGAGCGCGCGCCTTTGCCCGCTCGGCGCATCGCACGGCCGTCGCCTACTTCGATCAGACGCTGACGGCGCTCGGCCGCTTGCCGTCGACCCGGGAGACGACCGAGCAGGCCATCGACGTCCGCCTGGATCTACGATATTCGCTGAGCCCGCTCGGCGAGTATCGCCGCCTGCTGGAAGCGCTGACGGAGGCGCAGGAGCTGGCCGAGGGGCTGGGCGACCAGCGCCGTCTCGCCCGGATCTCGTCGTTCCTCTGCAACTACTTCACGCTGCGGTTCGACTGCCCGCGCGCCGTCGAGCACGGCGAGCGGGCGCTGGCCATGGCCACCGCCCAGGCGGACGTCGGCCTCGCCGCGGTCACGAACGCGCATCTGGCGCTGGCCTACGTCGCCTGGGGACAGTATCGGCGCGCCGCCGATGCCGGCACGCGCGTCACCAGGCTCGGCCCGGATCTCCAAGCCGAGCGCTTCGGCATGGCCATGCCGGTCGCGGTGTTCGGACGCAGCGTCGCCAGCTGGGCGCTCGCCGAGCTGGGCGACTTCGACGCCGGGCGCGAGAGCGCCGATGCCGCCCTGGCCATCGCGGAGTCGGTCAAGCATCCGCACAGCGTGATCTTCGCGTGCATGGGGCGCGGCACCGTCGACCTGCGGCAAGGCAATTTCGCGTCGGCCATCGCCGTCCTCGAGCGCGCCTACGCGCTCTGGGAGAGCGTCGACCTCCCCGCCCTGCTCGTCGAGTTCGCCGCCCCCCTCGCCTCGGCGTACGCGCAGGGCGGCCGCGCCGACGCCGCGCTCCAGCTGCTGCAGCGCGCCGTCGCGCAGGCGCTCTCACTTCGTCACCGCTATGGCAACGTCCTCCGCAGCGGTGGGATGGCAGAAGCACTGCTGGCCGCGGGCCGGATCGACGAGGCGATTCCGCTCGCTCGGCTCTACGTCGAGATCACCCGGGCCGTCGACGCGCGCGGGGCTCACACGTGGGCCCTCCATCTGCTGGGCGACGTGCTCGCCGCCCACGACGCGGACGAGGCTCGGGCCACTCTCTCGGCCGCCCTGCCTGCCGCCGAAGAGCTCGGCATGCGGCCGCTCGAGGCGCGCTGTCACCTGAGCCTCGGCCGCGTCCATCGCCGGGCCGCGGCGAAGGAGCCGGCGGACCGCGCGTTCACGCGCGCGCTCGAGCTCTTCCGCACGCTCGGCATGACGACGTGGGCGGCGCAGGCGGAGCGCGAGCTGGCCGTGGATCGCTGAGGGGCGCGCGCCATGTCGTGCTTCTATTGCGATCGCATCACACGTCACTGCGCGGACTATCACGCACGCCCGGCGGCATTCGATCTCGCCTCCCAAGCGCCGCGCTGCGCGCTGCACTGGCGGATGATCTGCGGCCGCTGTGGCGCCGCCGAGCATTTCATGAGCCTGGCGTACTGCGAGCAAGCCCGGGCTCTCTTCTGTCGCCGGTGTGCCACCGGGATCAGGGAGGTCGTCGCGGACTTCTGGGGCTATCAGTACTACTTCGCGTACCAGTCGCCGTGGTCCAGGGCGTGGTGCGCGGGCCTCGATCGCCTGGAGTTCGAGGGCCGCCATCCGCTCACGGTAGAGGAGCTGGCCGCTGCGCAGGGGCCGGAGCTCGAGCTGTTCCGCTATCCGCCCACCCTACGACAGTGGGCGGCCACCGAACACTACGTCGAAGCCGATTGCCGGACGAACTGGAACAGGAACGCCATCCGATGGAGCGCCACGTATGACGACGACGGCGACTCCAATCGCCGCTACCAGAGCGACGAGCCGATGCTGGCGATGCTTGGCGAGGTCCAGGGGCACACCGTCCTCGACGTCGGCTCCGGCAACGGCTATCTGGCTCGCAAGCTCGCGGCACGCGGAGCCGCGGTGACCGGCGTCGAGCTCTGCGACGAGTTCATGCGGATCGCCCGCGAGCGCGAAGCCGCGAAGCCGCTCGGGATCGCCTACGTCCACGGCTCGGTCACGCGCATGGAGGCGCTCGCCGCCGACTCCTTCGACAAGGCCGTGAGCAACTACGTTTTGATGGACGTGCTGGACTACGAGGCGGCGCTCGGCGAGGTGTTTCGCGTGCTACGGCCCGGCGGCGTCTTCGTGGCCGTGATCAGCCACCCCGCGTTCGGGTCCGGGCCGGCGTCATGGGTGAGACCCGCGCCGGATTCGCCGCGCCCGGAAGATCGCGCCGGTTTTCTCGTCGACGATTATTTCCGGCGCGGGGCGGTTCACGCGGTGTGGGGCGATCTCGATCCGGTGCTCAGCTTTCACCGCCCCCTGCGCGACTACTGGCGCGCGTTCAAGCAGGCCGGCTTCACCATCGACGACTTCGAGGAGCCCAGCGTCACCGAGCGCGGCCGGGCGGAGCTGCCGCCTTCGCGCATGCAGACCGTGCTACGGGTGCCGTGGTCGTGCATGTTCAGGCTGGTGAAGGCGGGCCCTACTTGTCGCTGAGGATGATCGGCAGCCCGCTCTTGTCGCCGAGCACGACGATCTTGGCGTTGGGACTCTTCGACAGCTCGTGGGCCACCTCGATGGCCTTCCATTTCAGCAGCTCGGCGCTGATGCCCTTGGCCACGATGTTCTGAAAGTCGGCGATCCCCTGCCCTTCGACGCGCTTCCGTTCCGCCTCCTGGCGCTCGCGGTCCAGCACGAATCGCATCCGCTGCGCCTGCTGCTCGGCCTGCAGCTTCTCCTGGATCGCCGTGGTCAGGAGCGGCGGGAGCTGCACATTACGAAGGAGCACCTGCTCCGCCTCGATGCCTCGAGGACTCAGCGCTCCCTGCATGTGCCTGAACATGTTCTGCGCCACCATCTCGCGTGAAGAGGAATAGAGAAACTTCGCCTCGTACTCCGCGGTCACGTCACGGATGGCCGAGCGCAGCTGGGGATCGATGACGACCTGCTCGAATTGTCGGCCCACCGTCTTGTAGACCTTGGCCGCCGCGTCGGGCCGCAGGCGGAACAGCAGGGAGACGTCGAGACTGACGATCAGTCCCTCCGACGTCGGCACCGCGGCCGTCTCCTTGATCTCCCGGGTCTGGACGCTGAACCGCAAGACGCGGGTGCCCGGCGTGACGACGTTGATTCCCGGCTGCAGCACGGAGTCCGAGACGCGCCCGAAGAAGTCCTTGACGCCGACATGGCCGGCGGGAACGATCGTGATCGATAGGTACAGGAGCAGAAGCACGAAGAGCAGGATGACACCCACGCGGAAGGCACCAACCAGCTCGAGCAGTCTATGCATGGTCGAGTCTCCCTGATCGGAGGGGGAAGGCCTCGTCGTTGCCACCGCAAGAATCATAGGGGACGCCGCGCGAGAACCCGCACGGATTCCTCCAGGGCCGCCGTCCCCAGCACACGTACGGTACAGTTCAGCGCACGGACGGGAGGAACGAACCAATGGCCAAACAGAGGGTCGGATTCCTCGGACTGGGAGCCATGGGCGGGGCGATGGCGCGCCGGCTCGCGCAGCTCGGCTTCAGCGTGACCGGCTACGACGTCAGCGCCAAGCGCACGGAAGTGGCGGCGAGCGAGGGCGTCGGTATCGCCGCGTCCGCCGCCGCGGCGGCCGAGCACGCCGATGTCGTGATGTCGAGCCTGCCCAACCCGGCCGCGGTCAGGGCGGCCTATCTCGGCGCCACAGGCGCCGTCGCGACGCTGCGGTCGGGCGCCGTGTTGATCGACCTGAGCACCATCGATCCCCAGACCTGGCAGGAGGTTGCCGAGGCGGCCCGGGCCCGCGGCGTCGAAAGCCTCGGTGCGCCGGTCAGCGGCGGCCCCGCCGACGCCGGCAGCGGCCGACTCGTTTTCCTCATCGGCGGCGAGGCATCGGTGATCGAGCGGTGCCGGCCCATTCTGGAGGCCCTCGGGTCCGAGATCCACCACCTCGGGCCGCTGGGGGCCGGCCACATCGTCAAGCTCGTCAACAACGTGATGTCGATGTGCAACGTGGCCGTCGCCGCTGAAGCCATGGTCCTGGGCGTCCGGGCCGGCATGGACCCGCAGCGGCTCTTCGAGGTGCTTTCGACGAGCGGCGGCCGCTCACATCACTTTCTCAAGCGCTTCCCGAACGTGCTGGCCGGCGATTTCACCCCGCACTTCAGCATCGCGCTCTCACGGAAGGACCTGTCGCTGGCCCTGCAGATGGCGGAGAGCCTGGGCGTTCCCATGCTGGCGACGGCCACCGTCCGTCAGGTCTATGAAGCCGCCGCCGCGCAGGGTCTCGACACGCTTGATATGGCCGGCGTCACGACGCTCTACGAGCAGTGGGCGGGGGTCAAAGTCCGGGCGGCCGCGACCGGCTCGGCGCCGCATCGCGGTTGATCGGGGTCACGCCCGATCGTCGGAGGGCGCGCCGCGTCTGAGCCAGTCGGTGAAGGCGGGATGCGTGTGGCACAACCGCCATTCGCACAGGATCTCGAGCGCCATCGCCCGCACCGCGCCGGCGCCGTCCGTCGTGGACGCCTCCAGGCAGTGGGCCATGAGCCGGGCGTCGAGGTCGGCGGGATCGGGATCCTGCGCGACGAGGCGTTCGAGCAGCGCGCGCTTGATGCCGAGGCCAAGGGCATCGGGCGTCGTGTCCCGCTTGCGACGGCGTCGCCGGCCGTCCGAGGCATCGAGCGCGGCCAGCAGCGCCCGGCAGAAGTCCGCAGGACGCTCGTAGGCCCTGATCGCGCTCATGATGGAACCGGACCGGCCACGATGCGGGTCGACGCCGCCCGACGCGCCGGCGGCGGACGGTGGTAGCCGCGCGCGAGGGCGCCGAGGTCCAGCTCCAGAGTGTGCAGATCCGCGAGCGCGATGTCGGCCGGCTCGGTGGGCAGCAGCACCGTCAAGGTCTTCACGTAGCCGCGACAGGCCTCGCAGGCATCGACACGGTGCCGCGCGCCCGCATCATCGGGGACGAGCGCTGCCGCCTGACGGTGGTCGTTGCTGTCGCAATAGGGACAGCGGAGCCAGCCCGCGAACCACCCGCCGCCACAACGGGCGCAGCGGAAGTGGCGTCTGCGCTCGACACCGCGTTCCTCGGCGAGCGTCGGCCATGCGCCGCACACCGGACAGTAACCGTGAGCCCACGTCGCGGGCACGGACCTCTCGACTGCGCGCCGCGCCGCGTGAAGCAGCGGCATCGCCCCCAGACACGCGACGGCCGCGAGCGCGCCTGGCTCGGCGTCCATCTCGCGCGCGAGCTCGTCGACCTCGTGCTCGGCGACGGCGGCGGCCAGCAGGTCCAGCGCTCGCTCCCGGCTGAGCCGCCCCGGGCGGATGGTCGCGGCCGGTCCACCGGCCGCGGCCGCGCTCACCACGAGACGGCGAAGCCAGGACACGGCTCGGCCGAGATCAATGGCGAGGGTGGCGTCGGCCAGAACGGGAGCCCCTTCCGTGGGCGGCTCCGGCCCGCGGATCACCGATCCCCACGGCGGCTCGCGCAACTCCTGGCGGACGTCTTCGCAAAGAGAGGCCCAGACGCGGAGCTCGGGGGCCGCAACCTCGGTCATCGGCGACTCACGCGAGCGCCCGAACCGCTCGGCTCGTCGACGCGCGGGGTGTGCCAGTAGGGATCGTTGCCGCCGTGGATGATGACGACCGACCCGCGGTTGCCGACGTCCGCGCCGTGGCCGCCTTCCCGCATCCGCGTGGCCTCGGGACTCCCGCAGGCCGCGAGGAGTCCCGCCAGCCCGAGCGCGAGGAAGGTGACCTGGCGCATCACCCGCGCCACACCGGGTGGATCGCGTTCGAGGACAGCACGATCACCGCGCGAAAGGCGAGCCCGCCGATGAGGACGAGCAGCGCCGCGACCGCGGCCCCTCGCGGCTCGCCATGAACGGACCGCGATCGCCACTGCATCACGAGCGGAATCGCGATGCCAAGGACCAGGACGAGCGCGAGCGCCAGTCCCCACACGCTCAGCCAAACCCTGGCCACCGAGCCGAGCGATACGATCATGGCGATGATGGCGACGATCTCCAGGGCCAGCGCCGTCATGTCGAAGCGCTCGAGCGCGGCGAGGCCGGGGCTGTCATACCGACGGCGGCCGAGCAGGATCAGGAGCGCGGCCGACGTCGACGCGGCCGAGATCAGAAAGTTCAGGCCGAGCAGCCACGTGTCCGACCAGATCGGCCGGTTGGTCACCGCGAGCAGAACGCCCGTGTAGCTGGCGATGAAGACGCCGAGCATCCCGCCCACGACGCTGACGCTGGTGCCCAGGGCCCCGGGCGGGCGCAGGCGGCGCAGCCAGCTCCACCGGAGATGACCGGCATCGGCGAGGGCGGCCAGGAAAGACAGGAGCGTGAAGCCGCCGAAGGCCAACAGCGCCCACGAGCCGAGCGACATCGGCGAGTAGAGTTTCAGCATCGGCCGGTAGGTGTGTGACTGGATGAGCATGTGCCAGAAGCGCTCCGGGCGGCCGAGATCGACCGTCAACACGAGGCCACTCACCACGACGGCCGGAAAGGCCACGTAGTAGCCGAGCCGGGCGAGCGGCCGGTCCGCCAGCGGACCGAGAAGGTCGAGCAGCACGGCCAGCGCGTAGCAGCCGCCCGCGAGGCCACCGACGAAGAAGTAGGTGATGATCAGGCCGTGCCACTGGGGCGACGCGGTGAAGAACGTGCTGGACTCAGCCATCGGTGCGGCCTCGATCGCGGAACGTGAACAGGCCGAGCAGGCCAAGCACGACGGCGCCGAAGGCGGAGCCCAGGCCGCCCTTGATGAGGTTCCGCGAGGGAAGCTTCGGATCGGGCGGCAGGCCGTACACCTCCGGGCGATCGACCAGGAGGAAGAACGAGTTGAGGCCGCCGAGCATCTTGTCGTCGGCGCCATAGAGATATGCGCGCTTCTCCCCGCGCTCGTGCAGCGTGCTCACGCGCCGGGCGGCAAGGACCTTGAGGTCGGCGATGGGGCCGAAGTTGATCGATTCGGTGGGGCACGCCTTCGAGCACGCGGGCTCGAGACCATTCTGCAGGCGGTCGTAGCAGAGAGTGCACTTCTGCGCGGTGTTCGACGCGGGGTTGATGCCGATGACCCCGAACGGACAGGCGCCGATGCAGTCGCGGCAGCCGTTGCACGTGTCGGCCTGGATCACCACCGTGTCGAACTCCGTCCGGATGATGGCCCCGGTCGGGCACACCTCGAGACAGCCCGCGCGCACGCAGTGCTTGCAGACATCGCTCATGAGGAGCCAGCGGCCGTCCGTACGCTCCGGCGTGAACTGCTCGACGAAGCGCACGTGCCGCCAGTGCGTCCCGTCGAGCCGCTGCGTGTTGTCGTAGCTGTCCCCCGACAACGTATTCACCCCGCCGTTCGTCGCCGGCAGCTGGTTCCACTGCTTGCAAGCCACCTCACACGCCTTGCACCCGATGCAGACGGTCGTGTCGGTGAAAAAGCCCATCGCCTGCGCCATCACGCCTTCTCCACGTTGCAGACGAAGGCCTTGCCTTCGTGGATGGTGACGTTGGGGTCGGCCACGAGCGCGGACAGCTCGTTGACCACGTCACCCGTGACCACGCCCTCGTAGCCCCAGTGAAACGGCATTCCCACGTGATGGATGACCCGACCGTCCACCTTGAGCGGCCGTAGCCGCCGGGTCACCAGCACCTTCGCATGCACGCGACCGCGCGGCGTGATGACCCACGCTCGATCGAGGTTGCGGATGCCCTTCTCGCCGGCCAGCTCCGGACTCATCTCGACGAACAGCTCCGGCTGGAGCTCGGTGAGCCACGGGTTCCATCGGCTCATGGCGCCGGAAAGGTAATGCTCGGTGAGGCGATACGTCGTGATCACGTACGGGAATCGCGTGTCACCCAGCGGCGCCAGCGCGTTCTCCGGCCGCTTCCAGTACTTGAGCACCGGGCTCGACTGCTGCTTGTAGAGCGGATTCGTCACCGGAGACTCGGCGGGCTCGTAGTGGGTCGGCAGCGGGCCGTCGACCAGGCCGGTCGGCACGAAGAGCCAGCCGCGTCCGTCCGACTTCATGATGAAGGGCTCGGACCCGGCCAGCGCGTCGAGCCCGATGGCGCCCGGCTGGGCCTTGGCCGACGGCGCCTTGGTCGCCGCGAAGTCGGGCACGTCGTAGCCCACCCACTTCCGCTGTGCCTCGTCCCACCAGATCCACTTCTTGCGCTCGCTCCACGGGCGCCCCTGCAGATCCGCGGAGGCGCGGTTGTAGAGGATGCGCCGGTTGGCCGGCCACGCCCATCCCCATTCGAGCTGGGCGCCCGGCGTGCCGGGCGGATCGGGCTGCCTCGAAGCCGCCCGGTTGCGGTCCGGCGCCGGGAAGACGCCGGAATAGATCCAGGACGCGCACGTGGTCGAGCCGTCGTCCTTGAGGTCGGCGAACCCACTCAGGTGGCGGCCGGGGTCGGCCGAGTAGAAGCCGTTGAGCTCCTTCAGCAGCGCTCTGGCGCTGGGCTCGCCCGCGGCGCGCTCGCGCGGATCCTCATGCTCGTAGTCGAACGTCAGCTTCTGGAATCCCTGATCGCGGCGCGCCGGGCTGTCGGCATAGAGCTTCTTGAGCCGCTTGCCGAGCTGATACGTGAACCAGACGTCGGTGCGGCAGGCTCCCGGCGCTTCCGCCGCCTTGAAGTGCGCCTGCAGCATGCGCTGCGTGTTGGTGAACGTGCCCTCCGTCTCGGCCACCTGCGCGGAGGGGAAGAAGAAGACCTCGGTCTTGATGTCCTGCGACTTGACCTCCCCGCTCTTCACCTCGGGGGCGCTGTGCCAGAAGTTCGCGGTCTCTTGCAGCCAGTTGTCCTTCACCACCAGCCACTCGAGCTTGCGGATCGCCGCCCGCTCGAGCTTGGCGTTGAGGGACGTGGCGGGGTTCTGCCCGACGCACAGCATGCCCTTCACTCGGCCTTCGTTCATGGCCACGAACATCGGAAGGTGGGAGTGGTCGCCGAGGATCTTCGGGTGCCAGTCGTAGCCGAACTGGTTGTCGCGCGTGGCGGCGGCGCCGTACATCGACTTCAGGTACGAGACGACGAACTTCGGGGTGTTTGCGTAGTAGCCGGTCGGGACCGTCTCCGCACGAAGATAGTCGTCGAGAGTGTCGTGGCGCTTGAGCGCGGTCGGGGCCGGCATGTAGCCGTGAATCGAGTGGTAGAGCGTGGGGACGTCGGTCGAGCCCTGGATCGAGGCATGCCCGCGGAGCGCCATGATGCCCGCCCCGGGCCGGCCGAAGTTACCCAGCAGCAGCTGGAGCATGGCGGCGCAGCCGATGATCTGGGGGCCGTTGGTGTGCTGCGTCCACGCCACCGCGTAGGCAAACGAGCACGTGCGGTCCGGCCCCGAGTTGTCGAGCAGCGTCTTGGCCACCTTCAAAAAGGTCTCTTGCGGACACCCGGTGACGCGCTCGACCATCTCGGGCGTGTAGCGCGCGAAGTGACGCTTCACGATCTGGAAGACGCAGCGCGGATCGCGCAGCGTCTCGTCGCGCCGCGGCGACACCTTGACCAGCGAGGCGACCATCGCGTCGTAGGGTGGGCCGCCTGCGACCGCGGCGGCCGATCCGGTCTGCGCCTCCTTCGAGCCTGAGCTCACCCCCGATGCCTCCCCGGACTGAGCGGTGGAGGCTACCCGGCCCTGATCGCCCGCGTGGGTACCCGCGTATTGCCAGGAGCGGCCGTCGTACTCCCCGACGAACCCGTTGTAGGGCCACTCGGGCACGCCAGCCTTGTACTCCATGAACCCCGAGAAGAGCCCTTCGCCGTCCTCGGTATCGCGGTACTCATCGGCGATGATCGTCGAGGCGTTGGAGTACTGCACGAGCCACGTCCGGAAGAACGGCTCCGTGCGCCACCGCTCGCTGTTGATGACGTAGTTGATGATGCCGCCGAGGAACGCGATGTCCGAGCCGGCGCGGAGGGGCGCGTAGATATCCGCCACGGCGCTGGTGCGGGTGAAGCGCGGGTCGACGTGGATGAGGGTGGCGCCCTTGGCCTTGGCTTCCATCGGCCAGCGGAAGGCCACCGGGTGACACTCGGCCATGTTGGAGCCCATCACCAGGACGCAATCCGAGTCGGCCATGCTGCGCGGGTACATGGTCGCGGCGCCGCGTCCGAGCCGTGTCCCCAACCCGGGGACGCTGGAGCTGTGTCAGATCCGAGCTTGATTCTCGATGGCGACGACGCCGAGGCCTCGCATCAGCTTCTGCTGGATGTGGTTCCACTCGATGTCGAGGGTGGCGCCGCCCAGCGAGAAGATGGCCGTCGTCGCGTTGACGAGCTTGCCGTTCGGAAGCCGCTCGATGAACGTCTCGTCGCGGGTCTTCTTCACCAGCTCGGCCACCCGATCCATCGCCCGGTCGAGATCCCACTCTTCCCAGACACTGGCGCCCGGGGCGCGATGGAGCACGGTGGTCGGTCGGTTGGGGTTGACGTGGAGCTGGTAGGTCGCCGCCCCTTTCGGGCACAGCGCACCCTCGCTGTGTGGGCTACGCGGATCGCCCTCGATGTTCACGATCTTGCCGCCAACCGTGTGGACGAGCAGACCACAGCCAACCGAGCAGAAGGGGCACACGCTCGGGGTCGTCTTCGCTTCCTTGATCCGGAGCTCCTGAGCCCTGGCCAGCGTGGGGGCCAGGTCGGCCCCGACGGCGACGAGGCCGCCGAGCGCCGTCCCCGTCAGCGCCCCGCCCGAGGCCTTGAGGAAGTCGCGCCGTGACACGTCCATGATGGTTAGTCTACAGCCGGGGCAACAGGGCATCGGCGAGGGAGGTGGGCAGGTGAAACGCCACCCAGTGGTACGCGGAGCCGGCCGCCAGGGCGATCAGCGTCGTTCCGAGCGCGGCGACCCGGCGTCCGAGGTACGTCGACGACGGCCCGGCAAGCTGATCTGACATCGCGTTGTGTCGCGACATCGGTTCGAGGGTGGCCCTTTCACGTGCCCGGAATACCCGCCCGCGTTCCTCCGCTGTGAGCCGACTCATACCGCCTCCCACGCGCTCGATTCGATCGTGGTTGTGATGGGTCGGAGCTCGCGCTCGTTACACCGTCACGAAGGCGCCTCCCGGACCGTCTAAACCAGAAGCTGGTCAGGCCGGAACCGGCTCCAGGAGGTCGAGGCTGTCGAGAGCGATCTCCGACCGGCTCCGAACACGCCGGGGCGCCGATTCCTCGACGATGCCGCGGTGGATGAAGTCGCACATGACCCGGTTTCCGACCGCCCAGTCGTCATGGACGGTGCCGTGGTAGGCGCAGAGGTCCGCGTCCAGCGTCGGATGTCCGCAGAGCGCACAGAGACTCATTGGTGACCCTCCTTCCCCGGGTGCCGCTCACCGGCATCCCTACTCTTGTGATGCTCGGGCGCCAGGTCGGTTTCGGGCCGCGTGATCCGCAGCTGGGAGCAACCGGCGCCAAACGCCCGGCGTCTCAAGAGTTGGAGGTCAGGTCAAATGCACATGATGGCCATGCGTCACCTGCGTCGCGCCGGCGGACTTGCGCTGGGCGTGCTGCTCCTCGCTATGGCGCCTGGCGTGGCGGCGCCCGTCGGCGCGGCCACCCGCGAGCTGCAGACGCTCTTGCCCGGCTGGGAGCGATTCTTCTCCGTGACGTGGAGCGCGTCTCAACACCGCGGGCGGCCGGAAGTCGACGGCTACATCAGGAATCGTTCGCCCTACACCGTGTCCAATGTTCGCGTTCTCGTCGACAGCCTGGATGACGCCGGGCAGATCGTCGACCAGCGGCTGAGCTGGGTGGCGGGCTCGCTTGGCGCAGACGGCCGGATCTACTTCGAGGTTCCCGTCTCACCAGCGCCCCGATATCGCGTCAGCATCTACTCTTACGATCGCATCGAGGCGGCCAGCCTCATGACTCCATGAGGCTGGAGTAAAAAAGGAGCCCGCCATGAAGCTGTTGCAGGACGTCATCCCCGAGCGCGAGGTCTCCCACGCGTCGACGCGCGAGCTGGACGAGGCCCACGAGCGGATCGCGGCGCTCACGGCGGAGGTCGAGCGGCTCTGCGCGCCTCCGTCGAGCTACGGTGTCTTTCTCTCGGCAAACGACGACGAGACCGTGAACATCCTGGCGCAGGGCCGAAAGATCAGAGTCCGCGTGCACTCCTCGGTGGCCGTGGAGACGCTGCGGCCGGGCCAGGAGCTCGTCCTCAACGAGCGACTCAACGTGGTGCAGGTGGCCGGTTGGGAGGTGCACGGCGACATCGTGATCCTCAAGGAACAGCTCGACACGGAACGCGCCGTGGTCACCCTGCGAGGCGACGTCGACAAGGTCGGGATCATCGCGGATCCGCTCCGGGCCGTTCGGCTCAACGCCGGCGACCACATCCTGATGGATCCTCGGAGCAGCTATCTCCTCGAGCGGCTGCCGAAGAACGAGGTCGAGGAGCTCATGCTCGAGGAGGTACCCGACATCGGCTATGGCGATATCGGCGGCCTCGGCCCGCAGATCCAGGCGATCAAGGATGCCGTTGAGCTGCCGTACCTGTACGCCGACTACTACAAGGAGCACAAGCTCACGGCCCCCAAGGGCCTCCTGCTCTACGGGCCTCCGGGCTGCGGCAAGACGATGATCGCGAAGGCCGTGGCGAACAATTTGGCCGAGCAGATCTCTCGGAAGCGCGGCGAGCCGGTCAGGGGCTTCTTCCTCAACATCAAGGGGCCGGAGCTGCTCAACAAGTACGTGGGCGAGACCGAGCGGAAGATCCGGGAGGTCTTCGTGAAGGCCCGGGAGAAGGCCAACGAGGACGTGCCGGTGGTCGTGTTCTTCGACGAGATGGACGCTCTCTTCCGCACGCGCGGGACCGGCGTGTCCTCGGACGTGGAGACGACCATCGTGCCTCAGCTCCTGGCCGAGATCGACGGCGTCGAGGGGCTCCGCAACGTCATCGTCATCGGCGCCTCCAACCGTCAAGACCTCATCGATCCGGCAATCCTGAGGCCAGGGCGGCTGGACGTGAAGATCAAGATCGAGCGTCCCGACCGCGTCGGCGCGCGCGAGATCTTCCGCAAGTATCTGACCACCGACATCCCCATCGCCGAGTCCGAGCGCCGAGAACACGGCGGCCAGACCGGTGACGCCATCGAGGCCATGATCGTTGAGGCGATCGACGCGATGTATGGCGCGACGGCGGAGAACCGGTTTCTCGAGGTCACCTACGCCGGTGGCGACAAGGAGGTTCTCTACTTCAAGGACTTCTCGTCGGGCGCCATGATCGAGTCGGTCGTGCGCCGCGCCAAGAAGCTGGCGCTCAAGCGCTACATCGCCACGGGCGAGAAGGGCATCAACACTGATGATCTCCTGGCGGCGGTCCGGGAGGAGTTCCGGGAAAACGAGGACCTGCCGAACACGAGCAACCCCGACGCCTGGGCGAAGATCGCGGGCCGGAAGGGCGAGCCCATCCTTCATGTCCGATCTCTGCTGGGGGTTGCCGCGGAAGCGCCGCGGGAGCTCGAGAACGTCGTGCCGACCGGCCAGTACCTCTAGGCGAAGTCCTCCGGTTTGGCTGGACGAAAGGCGAGGTCGATGGCCAGCCACAGCGCCTTCGCGAACGGGTAGAAGACGATCGGCGTCAGACACATCTGAAGCACGCCGAGCCATATCACCGCCGTCCACGGCGGGTCTGGCCAGGTGGCGATGAGTAGCACCGTCAGCCACAGGGCGAAGACTACCTCGGTGGCGATGAAGTTGAGCAGGTAGGCGCCGAGCCAGTAATCGTCACGCTCGTCGCGCTCGAATCGAAGCCCGCACTCAGAGCATGCCTCGCCAAGCGAGAACCAGGAGCGCATGACACGGCCGACGCCACAGTATGGACAGCGCAGCCGTGACGCGCGCATCAGCGCCTGATACGTCCGCATGCCGGCAATTCTGACACACCACGCGCCGCTGGCCGGCTCGGCGTCCATCGCCTGGTCCCTGGAACCGTCCGTGGGCGCGGTGGCGTCCACAGAAGTAAGGAGAACGCCATGGGCGTCCGGGGAACCTTCATCGACGCCTTCGGTGTGTACGCGGATCCCACCAAGGCCGCCGCGCTCGAGGACGTCCCGATTCACCATCACGGCGTGGCCGCGGGCGCCACGCCGGATGGGGGCGATAGCTCCCGAGGAGCGGCTACTCGGCGCGCGCGATCAGCGGCGTATCGACCAGATGCTCGGAGACGAACCAGACCTGCTGCTCGTTCGTCCGGATCACATCGCTGACGATCAGGTCGTTGGTGCCGTCGTCGCCGGCGTCCGCGGCCTGGCGCGCCATGGAACGCGCTTCCTTCAGCACGATCTCGTGGGCGTGGAGCAATCTCGCAAGCTGCACCGGCACCGTGTCACGGCCCCGGGGAGGACGCGGGATCAGGGTGATCTCGGCCACGTCGTGGGCCATGGCGAGGCTCACGCCGCCAAGGGTCTGGATACGCTCGGCGATCCCGTCGACGAGCTCGACCTGTTCCGTGAAATGCTTGTCGAAGAGCAGATGGAGCGAGTAGAACGTCGGCCCGCTGACCTGCCAGTGATGCTTCTTGTAGAGGTCCCGCAGCGTCATGGTGTCGACGAGGAGCTGGTTGAGATTCTCGGCGCTCATGCGGCGAACGGCGACGTCGAGCGCGATCGGGACCGACACCACCGTTCCATAGCCCTGGAGCTGCCCGTTCTGCTCTCGATGCATCTCCACCACGCCTCGGCCATCGTGCTTGTTCGTCATCGCTTTCCTCCTGTGTTCGGGGACGCCGGCCGGCTCGCGGCCGTCGCGGCTGTCCGGTGTGGTTTCAGAATCCGAAGTGGCTCAATCCGGGGTGCTCGTCGGGGCGCCGGCCCAGCGGCCAGCGATACTTCCGTTCGGCCTCGGTGATGGGCAGATCGTTGATGCAGGCGTGACGCGCGGTCATCAGCCCCTGCGCGTCGAACTCCCAGTTCTCGTTGCCGTAGGATCGAAACCAGTTGCCGGAGTCATCGTGCCATTCGTACGCGAACCGGACGGCGATCCGGTTGTCCTGGAACGCCCACAGCTCCTTGATGAGTCGGTAGTCGAGCTCCCGCGCCCACTTCCGTCGAAGAAACGCGACGATCTCGCCTCTTCCGGCGATGAACTCCGCGCGGTTGCGCCAGCGACTGTCGACGCTGTAGGCGCGCGCGACCTTCTCGGGGTCGCGGGTGTTCCAGCCGTCCTCGGCCGCGCGCACCTTCTGGATAGCCGTCTCGAGCGTGAACGGTGGCAGCGGCGGCCGGGACTCGACAGCCTCCGTACGGCGCCTCGCCGTGAGCGTGGACTCTCTCGTCATCGTCGTGTCATCCGGCCTTCCGCGCAGAGGCCGTCATGGGCCGGCTGACGGACGCCGGCGGCGTACGCGGCGCTACCGGTCCCGCTCCCGCCCGCGTCAGCCGGATTGCCGCCGCGATCTCGTCGAGGTCCTGCCGTGTGAGGGTGATCGAAGCGGCGCCGATCCAGCCGTCCACCTGGGCCGGCGTGCGGGCACCGACGATCGCTCCCGACACGCCCGGCCACGCGAGGGCCCATGCGATGGCGATGGCCGATACGGATGTGGCGTGCCGCTCCGCCACCGGCCGCAGGGCGTCACGCAGTCGGAGATTGCGGCGCAGGCGCGGCGCCTGAAATTCCGGCGCCTGGCGTCGCCAATCGTCCTCGGCGAGCGATGCAACGCGGTCAGCCGAGAAGCTGTCCGTGAGCAGGCCGGACTGCATCGGGCTGTAGCAGATCACGCCCGTGTCGTGGCTCGCGCTCCAGGGAATTTCCTGCTTCGCGGCCGTACGCGCGATCAGTGAAAACGGCGGCTGCAGCGAATCGACGTGCCGGATCGCCTCGCACGCGGCCAGGCGCGGGGTATCGAAGTTCGAGACGCCGATGGCGTGGACCTTGCCCTCCTCGACGAGCTTCACCATGGCCGCCCAGGAATCCTCCACGGCCGTCCCTGTCTCGTCCGGCCAGTGAAATTGATAGAGATCGATGCGCTCCACGCCGAGGCGACGAAGTGAGCCCTCGCATTCACGCCGGATCGAGTCCGGCTTCAGCACTCTGCGGGGAGGTGCCATGGGATCGCGCTCGTCCCCGAGGAGCCCGCACTTCGTGAAGATGAGAGGCCGCTCAGCCGGGGCCCGCTCCCGAATCAGACGTCCCACGACCTCTTCCGAGTGCCCGAGCCCGTACACCGCGGCCGTGTCGATCCAGTTGACGCCGAGATCGAGGGCGTGCCGCATGCTGGCCAGAGACGCCGCGTCGTCCTGAGGGCCCCAGCCGAACGACCAGCCGCCTCCGCCGATGGCCCACGAGCCGAATCCAACGCGTGTGATGTCTAGTCCGCTGCGACCGAGCGGACGAGTAGGCAAACCCATGACGATGTTCCTCCTCCGGTTGGTGCGTCAGGCTACGGCCAGAGGCCCCAGACCCCGCCGATCGCGTCGTCACGGTCGGCGCTCGTCAGCAGCTCCTCGTCGGCGACGTTCTGCCGACGCCGTAGTGTCTGGTAGTCCTGATATTGCTGGGCCGTACCGACGTACAGGCAGCGACAGCTCTCGGGGTCGGCGAAGAGGTAGTACGGCGTGCCGTTTTCCTGCCGAGTGATCATCGTCCGCGCCGTGAGCGAACGGAGATGCGCGAGCTTCTCCGGCGTGTCGGCGGGCTTCTGCTGAAATCCCGCGGCGACGAGCATCTTTTCGGTCGCCCGCGTATCGCTCGCCTGGAACGTCGCGCACCCGGCCATCCCCAATGCGACCAGCGCAAGACCGATGTGCTGTCTCATGCCCTTCTGACGGCACCCACGCGCCATCCGTTACGAGCCGCCGGTACGGAAGAATGGCTGCACCGACCACGCTCCGTCGAAATGTCGATGGTGAAGGGCGGGGAAACGCGGCTCCGCGCTGAGCGCGTACGATCGGCGTCCGGCCGATCGTACGAGGGTGCTGTGGTAGGTCGTTGGGCGCGGCCGACTAGGTCTGGAGCTGACCCGACGCTGCCGGCGAAGCAGACGGGGCTTCGTCCTCGGTGGATGAGCTCCCCTCGTCGGTGATCAGCTGCTTCATCATCTCCTCGCCGTCCCGGTCCACGATCAACAGCACGATGTAGATCCGATCGCCGACGAGTCGCGCGTTCTGCAGGGTCACCATCGTGGGCGTGAAGGCGATGGCATTCTTGACCGCATCGTCGACCGCCGAGGCGAGCGCTTCCTTCAGATCCGCGTCATCTGACGCCTTCACGGCGGGGATCGAGACGGTGATCTCGACCACGTGCGCCGAGGCCGCCGTGGCAAACGCGAGGCCCGCGACACCGATGAGCATTGCCAATATGTGCTTCATGCCGTCCTTCTCCCTCGTTCGTCCCGATACCGATGCCTCGCCTGCCTCGCCTGGAATTGCCGGGGGACCCGCCTGATCGCGATGGGCTCCTGGGGCTGGCGGCGAACCGGGTGGCCCTGGCGCCACCGCCAATCGACCCAGCCCAGAACGCTCATCATCGCGACGATCAGGAGGACGCTGCCGATGACCTGATGCCCTATCATCTGTTCCAACATCCGACGCCCCCCGTTCTCTTTGCTACACGTATTCGGATGCGCTGACCGAGGGGGCGGTTTCAGTACTGGCGTGTCGCGTTACTGCTCGGCGAGAAGACGGTCGACTCCCGAGCGCCCGCGCCCCGGCCGACAGCCCGTTATCCGCGGAACGAGGTCGAGGCCCGCTCGGTCGCGCTGCATGTCGATGACGAGTACGGCGGCGTGCCGGGGATCGATGCGTGGCGGCAGGAGCACATCGGAGTTGGCTCCCCGGGCAGGGCTCGAACCTGCGACATCCTGATTAACAGTCAGGCGCTCTACCGACTGAGCTACCGGGGAATGCCCTCTAGCGGAAGAATTTTATCCTAACCGAACTGCCGGCGCGGCTCCAGCCGCCGGGC
>Ga0114129_10005273_pt1 | contig 18230 bp, 20 predicted proteins | sample RhiMetdeltSRZDD1_FD_80071 | JGI IMG/M metagenome (GOLD analysis project Ga0114129, IMG submission 80071) | Populus rhizosphere microbial communities from Tennessee, USA - Rhizosphere MetaG P. deltoides SRZDD1 (version 2) (version 2) | ecosystem: Host-associated > Plants > Roots > Rhizosphere >...
AGGTGACAATAAGACACCTCCTCTCTATGGCTTTGTCAAACCTGCCAAATCCATCGGACGGATGAAAGCCTTCAACGGACATTTTGGGGGTGGCTTCGTCCGCTCCTATACTTATATTGCCATGCATGGACCCGATGGACTGAAAGACATCGCTCAATATGCGGTTCTGAATGCCAACTATTTGCTCGCAAAATTACGCAAGACCTATCATGTCCCCTTTGATCGCATTTGCATGCATGAATTTGTGGCAGAAGGACGCTTCGAGGGTAGTGACGTCCGCGCCCTGGATATCGCCAAGCGCCTGATGGACTACAATTTCCACCCACCCACAAACTATTTCCCGCTCATCGTCCATGAAGCGTTGATGATCGAGCCGACCGAAACCGAGAACAAGGACACGCTCGATGCCTTCGTCGACGCGCTGATCAAGATCGCGGAAGAAGCGAAGACCCAACCCGAACTGCTCCACAATGCCCCAAGCACCACGCAATTTGGCAGAATGGATGAAGTCAAGGCAGCGAGGGAGTTGGTCCTGTGCTGCTGGTTGCCGGATGGATATGATTTGAATCAGTAATCACTGGTCAGTTTTCAGTAAATCAATAAAGCCTCAGAGATACAAAATCCCTGAGGCTTTTGGTTTAACGTAACAGCAGGAGGATCTAAAATCCTCAATGCAAATGTAACATTTTGGTTGTTGAAATGGGGACAAGACAGACGTATACTGAATACGGGTAATTTAGATATGTATTGGCGGAATATAGTCTCTACATAAGACCCCGGTCTTATGTATAACCCTAAATCAAAATACAAGCATTTTTGTGTTGCATGATCTCAAGTTAAGCTGCCTTTGATTTCTGCCAGAAAGTCGATCCGACGTCCCCACATACCTGAGGAGGTTCAAAATGAAACGTCAAACAGCATATACTATAGTTATCGTTCTTTCTTTGCTTGTTACGGGCACGATGCCTGCCAGCGCATCAAGCCTGGCTGCAAATCTCCCCGCGCAGCCTTCTCGAAGTATGGGTGTTGGGCTAGCCGAAGTCATCAACACGTTACCAGAGGGCTTTCATGAAAGCCATTTCGAGGGCAGCCAAAACCAATTTTCTTGTTTTGCCGTAGGTTGGGCTGCCGATCCGGATGATCGAACCCTGGACCTGAACATCAGGATTTTCGCCGATAGTGTGCAAGTGGCTCAGACCGTCGCCAGCACATTCCGGCAGGACCTCGCAGATGCAGGTGTTTGTCAGGATGGCACCTGTAATTTCAGCGTTAATTTATGGGGACTCATCTCCCCCGACGTCGATCACCTCATTACAGTCCAGGCTCAAGATGCACAAACCGGGGAATGGACAAACCTTATTGATACCCTCAGAACGTTGAATTGTTTTGAAGAAAATCTTCTGCCGGAAGGTTACCACGATGGTTTAGAGGGTATTCAGAATCAGTTTTCCTGTGTCGTAGTGGGCTGGGCCGCCGATCCCAATGATCGAAACATTGACCTGAACGTGAGAATCCTTTCCGACGGTGTGGAAGTGGCTCAGACAGTAGCCGATACATTTCGTCAAGACCTTGATGAAGCTGGCGTGTGTCCGGGCGGAACGTGTAGCTTCAGTGTTAATCTATGGGGGTTGATTGCCTCAGACATGGAACACACCATCACCCTTCAATCTCAAGATGCTCAATCGCTTGAGTGGGTAGACCTCAGCAATACTCCAAAATCCCTGTCATGTATCGGACCGAGCTGGCAACAAATGAACACCAATGGATTTGGTGATAGCCAAACGAATGGTGTAATCTCATTGCAAGTTTTCAAAAATCAGCTCTACGCAGGTACAGCAAACGGGTCAGGAGGAAGCGTTTGGCAGCGACAAGCGGACGGACAATGGCAGCAAGTGAGTGAAGCGGGTTTCGGGAGCGGTTCGGCGGCACCAGCGATTGTGGACTTGGCGGTCTTCCAAGGCCAGCTTTATGCCGGAATGGGTTGGGATGATGCTCCCGGTCAGGTCTGGCGTTCCGTAAACGGAACAAGTTGGCAACCCGTCACGACAAATGGCTTCGGTGATAGTGGGAACATCGCTATTACAAACTTTGCTGTTTTCAAGGGACTGCTCTATGCTGGCACTGGTACCATCAATGGTGGCGCGCAGATTTGGCGTAGTATAAGCGGAAGTAGCAATACCTGGACCAAAGTAGCTCCTGATGGACCTGAATTATCTGGCAATGTAACGGGATTTGCAGTCTATAAGGGTGTTCTCTACGCAGCCATCGAACCCTCTTCTGGCGTAGGACCGGCGCAAATCTGGCGTAGCACGAATGGAAATGATTGGACCACCGTGACTATCGATGGATTCGGCGATCCAAACAATGTCTCAACGGGTGGATTCGCACAGTTCAGCGGTTACCTATACCTTGGCACGAGGAATGATTTAACTGGCGGTCAACTCTGGCGCACAATGGATGGAATGCATTGGGAAATGGTCATCGGCGACGGCTTTGGAGATATAAGCAATATCAAAATAGAGTCATTGCTGGTCCACGATGATCTTCTATATGCTGTGACTTTTAACCTGCAAACGGGTCTTCAAATCTGGCGTTCAGAGGATGCACTAAATTGGGAACAAATCATTTCCAATGGCTTCGGCGATAGCAATAATTTCTCCACTCTATGGAACAATGCATTCATCGAATATCAGGGACATATTCTCGTTGGCACATGGAATAATGTCGATGGTGGTGAGTTGTGGATGTCAACGCCGTAGCTTGGATTTTACGATATGCGTAATGTCACTCGGCAGAATTGATGTACTGCTGGTTGCCCAAGGGAGTATGATTTGAATCAATAGCCAGTATCTAGTGAAATAGAAAGCCTCGGAGAGTACCATCTTTGAGGCTTTTGATTGCTGTATAATTACAAATATGCTCTCGGTTAAAGATGCGCGTATTGCTCGTAAAGTGAAACGACGCCTTTCAGAAATTACGCCTGTCAAGCGGCTAGTCGTGTACGGTTCGCGGGCGCGAGGCACTCCTGTTAAATATTCTGACCTTGATCTTTATATCGAACTGGAAGAAAAGGTTAGCCCTACCCTGAGAAGAAAGATCCGTGAGATCGCCTGGGAGGTTAGCCTGGATTCGGGTGTAGTGATCTCCACTCTCGTTGCGAGTGAACGATTGAAAGGTCAGCCAATTCTAAAAGCGATTAAAGCAGAGGGAATTCCAGTTTAATGGATAAATCTCAGTCCCAGGCTGTCCGCTTGCGAATTGAGCAGGCACATGAGACTCTCAAAGAGGCTGAAGCATTGCGGGATCATGATTTATGGCGCGGCGTCATCAACCGTTCCTATTACGCAATGTTCTATGCTGTTTTGGCGTTAGCCGCATTAAAAGAGGTTGCGATTTCCAAACATACTCATGCAGTAGCATTTTTCGATAAAGAATTTATCCATAAAGCTGTTTTCCCAAAAGAACTTTCCCGTTCCCTGCATTATGGTTTTGACCAACGCCAAACCAGTGACTATGGCGAAATTTGGGAAATTGAACACGGCTCAGGGTTTGACTAACCACCAATTGCTCAAGGGGAACTTCTCGTTTCTTCAAAGAAACCAATTCCTCATCCACCATTTCTAAAATTTCAGGCAAACGATTTGGGAGTTTGGTAGGATCAGCTTCCTTTCCCAGGATTTCCAAAACTGCCTTTTGTATGGTTGCTACAAATCGGGGGGTATCACTACGTCGAAGAGCAATCCCGCGAATTTTGTCATTCCCATCAGGAGATAATCCATAAAAGCGATTGGCAACGGAGATATTCGGATTCTCCCGCGTTGCCAGAAAGGCAAACCAAGGATAGATCGTCCCATCGAAATCCATCGGTAACCCTGTCTGCTCAGTGATTTTGTCTGCCAGGGCTTGAAAATCCTCAGTTGTCGCGCCCTCTTTGCAAAGAAAGACACTATCCACATACACATGCTTAGGGTCAAACCCTATAGACGCCGCGATAGATCGAGCCCGCATCACATCTTTTCGGGAAAGGTAGGAAACGGCTTCGTGGCAGGTAAGGGTTCCGAAGGTTGCCATGGCAAAACTCAATCTTCCATAACAGACGACACCCAGCCATTTCAAGGCGTCTGCAACAGACTTTCGATTCGTCGCATGGTCAAGCACCTTATAACGTTGACTCAAAGTGCGGTAGCGCGGATCGTTTTTAGGAGTTGCTTTTAGAAGTCGTTTAAGGGCAAGTCGTTTATCCCTCATCGGCTGTAGCGTTTGTGGAATAAGTCCAGGAGTGTTGAGAATTTTTACGCCTAAATCCCGAATTTCAAATCCTTGCCGTTCATCATCGATGGCAACAACTGTCTCGGGTGAGACGTTGTACTTAATCATGATGGAAGGCATCATGGCGCTAAAGTCGAGAATCGCCACATTTTTAAAAATTCCAGGGGGAGGCTGCATAACCAACCCGCCGCGGTCACCCCGTACAAATTCGCCGAAGTTCTTTGCGATCTCTCCATTTTGCCTTTGGTAGGGGACAAGCGTGCCGCGCTTCAATGCGGTGAGATTTATCATGGCCGCCATAGCTGCCCCAGGAGAGCGCCTTGCTACTTCTTGAAGGGGGAGGCAACTTAGTCGTGAATGTTCCATTGCCCCGACTAAGTGATATTGGTTGTAGGTCATGCCGTTTTCAACATCGACATGCCAACGACCGCGCAAATGAATTTGAGCCGAGCGATAATGCGCACGACCGTAATTGAAGAAATCGACAGCTTTCTTACGCAGGACAGGGACAGACGGATCACGATTGAGATTAAGTGGAATACCTGTTTTTCTGGATAGCTCCAGCAACTTTGAAAGTAAATACCCATCCCCGAAGTGGGTCTGGACGACGTCGGGGTCATAGCCTAATAAAATGCCGTTTAAAATATTTATAAGTTCTGCTGGTTGTTCAAATGGTAGCCGCAGGTAGAATTTCCCATGCTTTGCGATAAGGAACTTAGGAGGCTTGTGAGAAGGATCTGTATCTGGTCTGAGGCTGAGTATCCGCAGGTTTGGTAACTTGGGGTCGATCTCATCTGGAGTTTCAAGCGCTTTGATACTGACTATTTTTCCATCATCTTCTGATACCACTTCACATCGCGCCATCAGAAAAACATCATTGGCGGCCGCGTACCGGACAGTCAGCGGAATATCCGCGTCGTAAAAAATCAGGTCAGAAAAGCTATCCTGAACTTCTCGAAAGATTTTGTTAAATAGAGAGAAATTGGAAACCCCAATGCCCATCACGACTTGCAGGCCGTCAAACAAATCCTCCTTTTCATCGCGCGTTAGTCTTACATTCTCTTTTGGATACTTCTTTCTAAGAAAGACCCCCAAATCATGCAAACGTTTGTCAGACCCGCGCGCATAGAAAACAGTCTCGAAATCCTGATGAAAACAATATGGCTTTCCGTCCTCTCCCACCAACCACAAGACAACACCCTTTGTGGGATGGGCATAGAGGTCAAACAGCCAGCCGAGAACCCTCTTCTTCAATCATGGGACGTCAGATGATTGAAATCCCGCCTTAGCTGATCCATTTCTTCGCGAATATTATTTATTTCACAATCGTATTGGTTACGCATTTTGGTTAGCTCGCTGGCGTGATGTAAATCCCTCTCCGCTACAATAACAACAAGTGCCGCAAGGATGGGCAAAAGCCCGGTAGCCTGGTAAATTGCTGACCGGCGATTCAAAACGTATTCACAATACTTTTTAAAAAGACTTATGTATTCAATCTCAGGAGGAAGCTGTTTGAAGACGGACTTTATTGAGCCAATGACCTTATGAGCGTATGGCGTGTTAGCAGGGCTATCTCTTGGCATAAATGATTCCTAAAAGAGTAAGTCTTGGGTGGGCTCTATTACCAAAGCTTCCTCTACTGGAATAACTTCATCGGCAACCGCCGCCAGGGCAGGGAAGAAGCGTTTGTATTCCTCTGTATCTAATTTTGGAACAAGCACAGCTACATAGTTTGATGATGAGAGGCGTTTGATCAACTCGCAGCATTGCCCCAGGATTCGGTCACGAACGGGCAATTTGATATCTGCGTTATAGAAATGATGCAGAGGATCCAAAATTAGGACTGACTTCTTTTCCTTGTCTGCTTCCATAAGTAAATCTAATAGTTGAAAGCATGTACGCGCCCGTACCAGTCTCAGGCGATCCAATATTTCGTCAAAAGCATTGGTATATCGAAAAACGGAATAACGCAGGTCGTCGTGATCTACCAACCAGTCACCAGCCGCAATGAGAAAAAAAGAGTCGCGCAGAACTCATTGAGTGATTAGCTCAATAATATTTTCCCGTTCTTTGCTATCGGTTTCGAGCAGTAGTAATTGACCATATTGGAAGGGACTTATCCAATGAGCCGCGTAAAGAGGGTTGTTTTCCCTAACTGGAAACAACCATTGCATTAATGAGTTATCCATATTTGCAGAATAACTGAATTTATCTTGTTCCGCTATTCAATTTAGGATAGAACTAGGATAGGGAAGAGGCTAGAAAACGGATAGGGATGGAGGCTAGGGAAAGTATAGGTAGGAAAAATCGGCATCCCCTAACGGGTAACCCATGGGGTTACAACCTCAAAAACTCACTAAAATCCCAACCTGCAAATATTTGGCGCAACTGGATTCTGTTTTTCACTTCGAATTTTGAATATACATTTCGCAGATGGAATTTGACACCCGCCTCCGTAATTCCCATGCGGAAAGCCATTTGACGATTCGTAAATCCCAAGCACACAAACGCAGTCACTTGCTGCTCGCGCGCTGTGAGGGACTCCCATTGCTTCCAAACACGGTCATTGGTGGAGTATTGGGTAAGACCAGCAGCCACGATGTCAAGGAAAATTTCATGTTCAGGACGGCCCTCGTGCTTGGCATGTGTCGTAAGTGAGACTTGTAGAGGTGCAGTCACCTCATACTTTCGGGGACCGGGGTCGGAGCGCAAGCCTATCCAGTACATCAGGCGATGTAAGATAGACATTCTTGGATGAGAATTATATTAGAACAACCGTTCTATTGTCAATGGCCGTTATGGGAGCTAATGATAGAGTTGATGCTGATTGATGTATTTGTAAACTTCATGAGGAAGATAGTCTTTGACTGATTGCCCGGATTCTATTCGACTTCGCAGATCACGGGACTTGATTTCCATACGGGGTGCATCCACATAATGGACTTTGGAACTGATGCCTGGTAATTCTCGCTCCAACATATCCAAATCTGGCTCTTCATTCGGACGCTTCATAACGCCGATCCAGTGACAAGCAAAGACTATCTCTTTTGGTTTATGCCAAGTTGGAAGGTTTTTTAAGGAATCAGCGCCCATAATAGGAACAAGTTCAGCTTCGGGGTTTTCCTTTGCGATAAGTTCAATTGTGTCTGATGTATAGTGGGGTCCTGGTCTATCAATATCAACGCGAGAAAATTCAAAATTTGGATTATCACTAATTGTAAGATTTACCATCGCAATGCGGTGCTCGGTGGCTGTAATGGAATAATCTTGTTTGTGTGGTGGCTCCGGCGTCAGGATCCAAAGAAGGCGACTACATTCCAATTGAAACTGCGCTTTTGAAGCAAGCGTGAGATGCCCAAGATGTGGCGGATCGAACGTGCCACCGAAGATTCCGATGCGATCTGGCATAAAGGAAGTATATCTTTGTTCAGTAGTATTCGCTCACTCGTTTCTGACCTGAGATCTTTTTCTAATACTTTGTTACCGTCTGCATATGCACGCTTTGACCGGGGCACCAAAATAACTCCATGAGCATGGCTGTACGCAATCGGATATATTTTCATGCTTCGTGAAGGGCAACAGTATGGCTTTGAAGGCTCTTCTCAACATAGACCATAATCACAACTATTGTAGCGAGAGATCCTTCAAATTCCCCGCACAAGCTCAACTTCATCCTGGCTTCATTTTGAAGTGTACAATATTCTCATGAGAATATTGCTTGTAGAAGATGAACCGAAAATATCGGCTTATGTCAAGCAGGGCCTTGAGGAATCTGGCTATGCGGTAGACGCGGTGTGCACGGGCCGAGACGCGCTGGATTGGGCGGCTGCCACAGCCTATGATCTGATTATCCTTGATATCCTGCTCCCCAAAATGGATGGGCTGGCAGTTTGCCGAGAATTACGCTCCGCAAGGAATCAGGCCCCGATTCTCATGCTCACGGCGCGTGATACCGTGGATGACCGGGTTACAGGGCTGGATGCGGGCGCGGACGATTATCTGGTCAAGCCCTTTGCCATCAAAGAACTGTTGGCACGCATCCGGGCTCTGGCCCGACGTACAAACGAAGCACCCAAATCGCCTTTATTAAGTCTGAGTGACTTGACGCTGGATCCCTCCGCGCATCGTGTGACACGCGGAGGCAAGGTCATCGAACTCCCTGCCAAGGAATTTTCCATCCTGGAATATCTGCTGCGCAATACAGGACGCGTACTCACGCGCACGATGATCGCTGAACACGTTTGGAATTACGATTCGTACAACCAGTCCAACGTGGTGGATGTCTACATCCGCAACTTGCGCCGCAAGGTGGATGATTTATTTGAGCCGAAACTCATTCATACCTTGCGCGGCGTGGGGTATCGCCTTTCCATCGAATCAGATGAAACTTAATTCCCTGCGTTTCAGCTTTGCATTATGGGTGGGCAGTTTCCTGCTGGCATCCCTTTTACTGTTCGGCGCATACGTTTATGCCACCATGTTACGCAATCTCAACGCGGCCGTCGATGATGCCCTACGTTTGAGCGCCACGCAGTCAATGGGAACTCTCAACGTGGATAATGGCCGCATTTTTCTGGCTGATAACCTTCCCGAAAATAATGAAGACATGGGTGCGCTTCGTGCGCGTGGATTCACCTTGCGCTTTCTCGATTCAAATGGCGCCCTGCTCGGCGGTTTCGGTGCGAATTGGGATAGGTCGCTTTTCGTCAAACCTGGCGCGCAGGCTTCTTTTTCCACAACACTGAATGAGAGTGGGGAACCAAACACCCGCGTTTTCACTCTGCCCGTGATGGACAACAACCAGATTGTGGGATACGTTCAAGCTTCGCAAAGCCTCGAGAATGTCCAGCAAACTCTGGAGGGGCTGCAGCTTTCCCTCCTATTGGGCATTCCATTTTTGACCTTACTGGCAGCGGTAGGTGGATATTTCCTGGCGGGACGCGCCCTCAAGCCGGTGGATGAAATCACTAACACTGCGAGACGAATCTCTGCAGAGGACCTGTCCGCCCGCCTCAACCTGCCCGATGGCAGCGACGAACTGGGAAGACTCGCATCAACGTTCGATGAAATGTTAGCCCGCCTCGACGATTCATTCCGCCGTGAACGGCAGTTCACGTCCGATGCTTCGCATGAACTGCGCACGCCCCTGGCCGCCATGCAGGCCATCATCGGGGTGACGCGTTCGAAGAAGAGAACAAGCACAGAATACGAGACAGCCTCGATGATCTCGGCGAGGAAACCAATCGTCTGCGTTCATTGACCGAGGATTTACTCACACTGGCGCGCGGCGAACAATCCCTCACAGCGCAAACGGAGGGTGTAGATTTATCGACTTTGCTGGAGGATGTCGCAGAGTCGCTGACTCCTCTGGCAGAGGCGAAGGGACTCAGCCTGGAATGCCGCGTGCAGCCCGATTTAACGGTCAGTAGCAATCGGGACGGTTTGATTCGCCTCTTTGTCAATTTGGTGGATAACGCCATCAAGTTCACCGAGTCGGGAAGCATTACAGTGTTCACACGAGCCGAGGCGGGGACTGTCCGAATTAGTGTAAGGGATACAGGCAGGGGAATTTCACCCGAACATCTCGATCATATCTTTGACCGTTTTTATCGCGCCAACACCTCGCTTACGAAAACCGGGGCTGGGTTGGGGCTGGCGATTGCCTTGCAAATTGCCCACGCACACGGGAGCGATATTACGGTGGATAGCAAGCCGGGGAACGGAACAACCTTTTCGATTACATTGCCTCTTTTGTAATTTCACTTCATGCAGACTTCATTACGGTCTCCTAGAATGGCGGCATCAACGGCAAACGTTCGTTGAACATTCAAAAAGGAGACAACTATGAAAATCAATCGTTTCATTGCGCTAGCCGCTATTGCCGTGCTTGTCGTCGCCACGCTGGCAACCATCGCCACCCACTCATTCGCGCAGGGCACCACGCCCACGCCGCCTGCCCAATCACAGGATTGCACGCAGGATCAGGCTGATGGCGCTGAGGCTCAGTCTGCCAAAGACACCGATAATGTTGAACAGCAATGCGGCGATCAAAATGCGATCGATGGACAGGAGGCTCAAGGTCAAGAAACCCAAGGGAAAGAGGACACAGAAGCCGCTCCGAGTGGCACGCCTGCCATCACCGCGGAGCAAGCTCAGACTGCAGCACTTGCTGCATACTCTGGCACAGTTCTCAAAGTCGAACTGGATGAAGAGAACGGAAAACTGGTCTATGGCGTTGAATTCGAAGGCGGCGTAGATGTGAAAGTCGACGCAATGACAGGCGAGGTGGTTGGTAACGAAACTGGGCAGGACTAAATCCAAACCCTCTTAATCAGACCGCGTCCGTAACAGGGCGCGGTCTTGATTTTGTAGAGAGGGATATTTTTCTTTCTGACGCTTCTTCATCTTTACTTCATTTCGGCGCGCTAAACTCCTCGCGAATGAAAAAGAGGTGTCTTGTGCTCAAACCTATAACGAAAGGTCCGTCGATCCTGTTTCTGATTTTGTTCAGTGTGTTCGGACTGACTGCCTGTACAGGAACTCCATCGCAATCTCCGCAGGTATCCGCTTCGGGCGAGACGGCCATTGCCACACAGGAGAATCCGTTGGCGCTCACTTCGTATTTGTAAGATTAAAAGAATATTTACTTGTTATCTGGATTGCGATAATGGCGTAAAAATATACTAACGTTTGGGATCAATTCCCTTTTCTTCAAATCCGTTTCCGCGAATATCAAGATTGCCAATAAGGATCTAAATATGAAAAAGATTTGGCTGGCTAAATTTGCAATGGCTCTGGCATTAATTTCATCTGCCTGTGGAACTTCCCTGCCCGCTAGTCCTCCTAGTAAAACATCCATTCCTACTTCAACCAGCACTCCCATGCCGCCAACGTCAACGCCAACACTAAGCCAAACACTAACTCCAAACGCCGATATAACCAATCCATGCATTGGTGCTCCTGCACCGTCCCAGTGGAATCATGTTGTCGTTCTAATGTTTGAGAACAAAACATACGATCAGGTGGTTGGGGTTGCTCCCTATATCACGAGCCTGGTCAATAAATGTGGAACCTCTGATCACTGGATGGATGCAGACTACAAAGTGGATGGCTCGCGAGATGGAAACTACCATTCAAAACCCAGCTATGCCACATTAACAAATGGGCTCTCGCCTTCCGGGCATGGGCTCCTGGATGATAGCTATGAAACCAAAACGGATGTGGACAATATCTATCATCAGCTTTTGGTAGCAGGAAAGTCTTTTAAGGATTACTACGAAGGTGGACCGGGTGGGTGTAGAGTGAAATTCAAGGGAGATTATCACGACCCTATCAGGTACTATAGCAATGTGACTTCTATTTGCGATGAGCACGATGTCTCTCTTTCAACATTTATGGAAGATGTCAACAGTGGAAGCTTGCCGGCATTCTCGATGATTCTTCCTGCAAACGATCACAGCATGCATAAGAACAGCATCTCAAGCGGCGACACCTATGCTCAGACGATCCTGGATCCGCTGCTCAACTCAGAGGCATACGCCAAAGGGGATGTGGCTATTTTCTTTTTGTGGGATGAGGATAGTCCCATTCCGAATGTTCTACTGGCACCCTCCGTTGTTCCAGGGTCTAAGGTATCTGTTCCGGCCGGGAATCCAGTTTCTCACTTCTCTGCCTTGCGAACATGGGAGGAGATGTTAAACCTACCCTTGCTGGGCGATACAAACTTTGCACCAAGTTTATTACCGTTCTTTGGGAAGCCGTAAGCCTAGGGTGTCTTGCACCAAATCGTATTTTCTAATCAGCAAGATCCTGGCAACCACCGTAGGTGATACTGCGGCGGATTTTCCCAGTGATGTCCAGCACATTCATGGTAACGGTTTTTGAGCTTTCGTATCGAAACGACTTTGCCGATATACATCATTGATAGAGCTAAGCGTGAAGCTACTTCATTTTGACTTCATTTCACTGCATTAAACTTCTGATTTTCCAAATAAGGAGATACTTATGTTCAAACGGCCATCAAAATTTGTTTTTATCTGGCTGTTCACTACATTTGCTCTGACTGCCTGTACAGGAACTCCATCGCAATCTCCGCAGGTACCCGCCTCGGGCGAGACGGCTATTGTCACACAGGAGAATCCGTTGGCGCCAGAGACCAATCCAGTGGGTGATATTCCGGATACTCAGGCATTTGTGAACTATGTTGCTTCACCCGGCAATTATTCCCTCGATGTTCCCGAAGGTTGGGCGCGGACCAATAATGGCTCCGATGTGCGCTTCGTAGACAAATTTGACGGCGTAAGTGTTTCCATGGCTCAAGCCGCATCCACACCCACCGCAAACAGCGTCCAACAGAATGAGATTGCGACTCTTACCTCGTCCGGACATGCGTTCCAGGTTGGACAAATAACAGAGATGGATTTGCGAGGTGGACACGCGATCAAGATCACGGCCACAGCCAATTCTGGGCCTGATCCTGTCACAGGTAAACAAGTGAGGCTTGAAGAGGACATCTACATTTTCTTCCACTATGGTACGGAGGCCATGCTACAGCTTTGGGCCCCTCAAGGAGCAGATAACGTGGATCAATGGAAAAGGATTTCAGAGAGTTTCCAATGGAAGTGACGCCGCTGATCGAGGCTGAGGAGCTTTATCGTTTCTATCATATTGGGGAAGATGAGATCCGCGCCTTACGCGGCGTGAGCCTGCGCGTGGACTCAGGTGAGATCCTCGCGATTGTCGGTCCTTCGGGAAGCGGAAAGTCCACTTTGCTGGCATGTCTCACCGGGTTGGATGAACCGGATGGAGGGAGAGTCCTGCTCAAAGGTCAAAGACTGACTCGCCGGCCCGAATCGGAACGGACGACTCTGCGCGTTCAGAACATCGGTATCTTTCTACAGTCGGGGAATTTATTTGATCATCTCAGCCTGCAGGATAATCTAAGGCTGACTCAACACCTGGCAGGGAAACTCGATGAAGATTACGTTCAGGCACTGATCGAACAATTCGGGTTGGGGCATCTCAGGTCGGCACGGCCGATCCACATTTCGGGAGGCGAAGCGGCGCGGGCGGGGCTGGCAGCCGCGATGGTCAACCAGCCTGCGTTGATCGTGGCTGATGAACCCACCGGCGAAGTGGATGCAGAGACAGAATCAGTCTTGATCGAAAGTTTGCTGGCGTTTCGTGAGCATGGCGGCACGTTGATCCTCGCGACTCACAGCGATGCATTGGCTGCCACCGCTGATCGAGTCGTACATCTATTGGATGGAAAGGTGCGTGATGACTGAGGCGCAGACCAGTTCACCACTCGTACAGGCCTCGGCATTGCGACGCGTTTTCAAGCAAGGCGAGGAAGAGATCGCGGCGCTCACCCAAGTGGACTGCACCATCGGCTCTGGTAATCACATTGCAATTACGGGGCCTTCAGGCAGTGGCAAGTCAACGCTATTGCATCTGCTGGCAGGGCTGGATGTTCCTTCATCCGGCAGTCTCTCATGGCCCGCGCGTCAGCAGCATCAGCCTCTTCGTCCGGCATACCTCTCCATCGCTTTACAAATGCCGGACCTCCTGCCAGCCCTGACAGTGGTTGAAAACGTTGCGCTTCCACTACTTTTGATTCAGACGCCGCCCGAGGAAGCGCAAAGCGCCGCGTACAACTTATTGGAACAACTGGATTTAGCAGATTTGGCTGACCAACTCCCGGAAGAACTATCAGGAGGACAGGCACAGCGGGTCACCCTCGCCCGTTCACTGGTTGCTCGCCCGCGTCTGATTCTTGTTGACGAACCGACCGGCCAACTCGATCATCCGACGGCACATCGCCTATTTGATCTTCTCTTTGCCATCCTTGAACACAGCGATACTGCACTTGTGATTGCGACTCATGATCGGGCCGTTGCAGAGCGAATGTCAACTCAATGGAAAATGGAACGTGGGGTCCTTCAGGCATGAACAAGAACATTTTGATGATATGGGGGCGTGGTCTGGCCTCATCCCGTTCCGGGCGACTCACTCTAGCCGCGCTCGGTGTGGCATTCACGGTGGCGCTTTTCATGGCTTTGGGCATCTTCGTCTCCACCAGCGCGGCAACTATGACACTGCGCTCCATTCAATCGGTTCCCGTGGACTGGCAGATGCAACTTGCGCCGGGCACCGACGGGGCTATGGTCAAGCAAGCCGCTTTATCTGCCGCGCCGGTTGCAAATCTGGAAGAGGTTGGATACGCGGATATCTCTGGTCTGACTGCCTCGACCGCTGGCACTGCTCAAACGACCGGCGCGGGAAAAGTGATCGGACTGTCATCCACTTATCAACAGTCATTTCCCACTGAATTTCGTTTGCTGGTCGGCTCATTGAATGACGTTCTCATCGCGCAACAGACAGCCGCTAATTTACATGTGAGCGTAGGAGATCTGGTTACGATCCAACGCGTCGGCTTGCCGCCTACGGATGTAAAGGTGGACGGAGTCATTGATCTGCCTTATGCAGACTCGTTTTTTCAGGCGGTAGGCGTGCCGTCAAATGCCGCGCCCCAAGCCCCGCCTGATAACGTATTGTTCCTTCCCGCCGATCAATGGCATTCCTTATTCGATCCTCAAGCGGCAGGCCGACCTGATACTATACACGTTCAGTTCCACATCAGACTTAAGCGCGGCTTGCCTTCCGATCCGCAGGCAGCTTTTATTCTTGTTCAGCAGTGGGCTCGGAGTCTCGAGGCGCGCATTGCGGGCAGTGGTGTGATTGGGGACAATCTCGCGGCTCAACTCGATGGTGTTCGTTCGGACGCTCTCTACGCGCGGGTGTTGTTTCTCTTTCTCGGGCTACCTGGCGCGCTGCTGGCGATCATCCTGACACTAGCCATTGCGAGTACTGGCGCTGAGCGGCGCAGCCAGGAGCAGTCACTCCTGCGCGTTCGAGGCGCGCAGATATCCCAGGTATTGCGATTAGCCGCGCTGGAGGGTTTCGCTTTTGGAAGCGGTGGCGTGATCCTTGGCCTTGCCTTGGCATGGATTTCCATCCATTGGATTGTACCCATTTCAAATCCGTCCAACGCAGTTCTTGCAGTCTGGATCGCGAGTTCTTGTGCCGGCGGACTGTTCCTGGCCTTGATCGCCACCGTTTGGCCTGCCTGGAAAGAGATGCAGGTCTCACATGTGATTGCCGCGCGACAAGTCATTGGCCGAAATGGAAATTCACTCTGGCAGCAACTTTATCTTGACCTTATCCTGTTGGCTTTAGCGGCATTCATGTTCTGGCGTACAGCCGGGATCGGCTACGAACTGGTGTTGGCTCCTGAGGGTGTGGCTCAGGTATCGGTCACGTATGAAGCATTTATTGCACCGATCAGCTTATGGCTGGGGAGTGTCTTGCTGGCAATCCGCCTTAGCAATCTTTCTCTCCTGCGAGGTCGCAAGTGGTTGACATGGACGATGCGCCCAATTGCCGAGAACCTTTCCACTGTTGTTTTCCTCTCCTTATCGCGTCAGCGCAGACGATTGGCTCTGGGCATCGCGATGGTTTCGCTGGCGATGGCATTCGCTGTATCCACAGCAATCTTCAACACAACTTATGATTCGCAAGCCCAGGTGGACGCGGAGTTGACCAACGGCGCGGATGTTTTGGTTCGCGGGACCAGCCTCTCTCCCGCTGGAAGCGAACTTGCCAAGTTCCGCGCCCTGCCAGGAGTCCTCGCGGCAGAATCCCTACAACATCGGTTTGCTTATGTAGGTACCGACCTTCAGGATTTGTATGGCATAGACCCATCTAGAATTGGGAATGCTACCCATCTCGCGAACGCTTACTTTTCAAACCATGATGCTGCGGCGACGCTTGCCCTGCTCGCGGCCCATCCAGATGGCGTCCTGGTGTCAGAGGAAACGAAAAACGATTTCCAGTTAATACCGGGCGATCATCTGAAGTTGCGCATGGTCTTTGCGAGCGATCACCAATATCATATTGTGCAGTTCACATTTTTAGGAGTGGTGCGTGAATTTCCGACCGCGCCCAAAGATTCTTTCCTCGTCGCCAATTCGAGTTATATTGCTCAACAAACCGGCCTGGATGCCGCCGAATACGTGTTGCTGAAAACGAATGCGGATCCCCAATCTGTCGCCCTGCAGGCTACACAAATTGCCCGTGTACTGCCCGGAGTTCAGGTGACGGATATTGGCAGTGCACAAAAGGCAATCGGCTCTAACCTGACTGCCATTGACCTGCATGGTCTGACCACGCTGGAGTTGATTTTTGCTGTAATCCTCGTAGCAAGTGCCTCGGGCTTGATCTTCGCTCTTGGTTTGATCGAGCGCAACAAGGCATTTGCCACCTTGTTGGTCTTGGGCGCCAGCACCAAACAACTGGGCGCATTTGTATGGGTTGAGGGAATTACAATCCTTGTAGGTGGAGTGCTCTTCGGTTCAATATCAGGTTTCGGTTTGGCACAGCTATTGGTTCTGATGCTGACTCATGTGTTCGATCCGCCGCCGGAATCGCTGGTTATCCCATGGACCTATCTTGCAGCCCTGCTCATCACCGTTGCAGGTGCCACAGCCCTGGCGACGATCGGCACGATCGCGGCTGCCAAACGTGCCGGCGTTTCGCTTTTGCGAGCCACATAATCAGGATGCAATCTGAAGCGTCATTCTGTTGCACAGGGAAATTCCAGTCTCGCAGCAGGGCTGTTGACGCGTCGACGTTTCAAATCCTATCGTATCCCCATAGTCCTTGAAACGTACAGGACAATTGAAGAGATCAAAGAAAAAGTCCGGGAAGATTGTTGCGACTTTTGAGGCCGAAGCGACTTCGGAAGTAAATTTGGAACCTCAAGTATCCAAGGGGCAAAAGGTTGAAAAAATAGAGATGCCGGAAGATTATGTTTCCCAGCTTGATATTGTTTACAAGAAGAAACCTAACGGTAAAAAGGTCAAAAAACGGACCGAGTAAGTAATGGGTTTGTGAAAGATATTATTCCCTACTGATCTGCGCCGCGTTTACATCTTGTACACAGGTGCGGCCGTTTTCAGCAAGAAGTGTCTTCTTCTGCTGAGTTCTGGCTCCGGTTTCAAGAAACAATACAAGATGATTACACTCGGTGTAAGTGCAGGTGTATTTGCGTTATCATCTCGGTGTGGATGAAGAAATCGATAACATCCCCCCAAACGCATTCTTTGTCATCGAGGGTGGCAAAATCTATCCCTTGGTCAAAGCGGTCATAAACATCGGACGCCTGCTGGATAACCACCTTGTGATTGATGACCCACGTGTCTCGCGCAGTCACGCACAGCTGCGCGCAGTCCAGGGTCACTTTGTTCTATTTGACCTTAATTCAACCGGGGGAACATTCGTAAATGGGCACCGTATCAGCAAAACTATTATTTATCCCAATGATACTATTTCTCTGGGAGGGGTCACCTTAACCTTCAATCAGGATGATCCGCCTCCCCGACCGGATCTTGCCCAGTCGACCCCACATCTGAAAATTATCTTGGAATGAATCAAGAGCGAGCGGGACTAAAGTTACCCGCTCAGCACGTGAAAGCCCTGCGGGCTAAACGACCGAATCCGCTTCAGCGGATTTTCACGAATTGAGGCAGACATTTATCCCGCCGAACCAAACCGGGAATAATCAACCATTCAGAGAGGTATATCATGACCTACTGGAGACTCCACTATCACATTATCTGGTCAACATTTGATCGCGAACCTATTATTACACTTGAAAGCGAAAAAATGTTTTATGGCGTGCTATACAACAAAGGCAAAGAATTGGGGTTGAAAATTCATGCTGCAGGCAACATTGAAGATCATATACATATACCAGAATAAATTGATCGTGGTATATGAGAGGATTGAGGACGAAGATTAAAAGGAAACCTTATCATACCTCAAACCTTTCATCGCGATCGCTTCACCTGGCTGGCTTACCTGTCGCTTGCCTTCTATGGATATTTCCTCAATGGGCTGGG